>Ga0272446_1001259_pt1 | contig 37299 bp, 30 predicted proteins | sample YNPCB0061_FD_194587 | JGI IMG/M metagenome (GOLD analysis project Ga0272446, IMG submission 194587) | Hot spring microbial mat communities from Yellowstone National Park, WY, United States - YNP-CB-006-1 | ecosystem: Environmental > Aquatic > Thermal springs > Hot (42-90C) > Sediment | place...
CCTGCACCGGTCGCGTCCGCAGCCGTGCCCGCACTCGGTGATCTTGTGCGGTCTGCGCGACGTGCGTGACTACAAGGCGGCAAGCGGAGGCGACCCGTCGCGCCTGGGCACGTCGAGCCCGTTCAACATCAAGGTCAAGTCCATGCGCATCGGCGACTTCGACGAGGCCGAGGTGCGCGCGCTGCTCGCGCAGCACACGCAGGACACGGGTCAACCCTTCACGGCCGAGGCGATCGACCGCATCTGGGAGCTGACGCAGGGCCAGCCGTGGCTCGTCAATGCGCTCGCGCGGGAGGTGGTCGAGGAGATCGCGGTGCCCATCCCGCATCCGATTACGGCCGAGCACGTGGACCAGGCCAAGGAGCGTCTGATTCTCGCGCGCCAGACGCACCTGGACTCGCTGGTGAGCAAGCTGCACGAAAAGCGCGTGCGCCGTGTGCTCGAGCCATTGCTCGCGGGCAACGTCACGGACGTGGACCCGACCTACGACGACGACGCATCGTACGTTCGCGACCTGGGGCTCGTCGCCAGGGATCGTCCGCTGCGGGTTGCGAACCCGATCTACCGCGAGGTGATCGCGCGCGTGCTGGCCTTGCCGGTCGAGGACAACGTGACGGCGGACCCGCGGTCGTTCGTGTTGCCGGATGGGCGGCTGAACTTCCGCAAGCTGCTGGAGGAGTTCGCGCAGTTCTGGTGCGAGCACGGCGAGGTGCTGACACGGCGGGATGCGTACCACGAGGCGGCGCCGCAGCTTGTGTTCATGGGGTTCCTGCACCGCATCGTGAACGGCGGAGGGTATGTGGCGCGCGAGTATGGGGTAGGGCGCGGGCGGATCGACCTGCACGTGAGGTGGCCGTACACGGACAGCGAAGGCAAGCGAGCGTGGCAGCAGGAAGCGGTGGAGCTGAAGGTATGGCGCGACGGCGCGAAGGATCCGCTGGCGAAGGGGCTGGTGCAGCTAGGAGGGTATCTGGAGCAGCTAGGGTTGGACCATGGGACGCTGGTGCTGTTCGATCGTCGGTCGAGTGCGCCAGGGATCGAGGAGCGGACGCGGTTTGAGGAGGCGACGACGGAGCAGGGGTATCGGGTGGTGGTGTTGAGGGCGTGAAGGGCAGATCCGGCACGGTGCCTTCGCCAAGCCGTCGATGGGCGGAGCCAGCTTCCCGCCGTCCGCCGGGGAATCCTGCGGGAGAAGCAGGAAACCCACCCGGACGCCGCGTCCGCCGTCGATCGCGAGCACGCGCGCGAGGCCGGGTGTCGATTCTGACCGCAATGGCCGCGGCATGGTGGCAAGGTGGCGCTGTCGTGGTGGGGAATGCGCGTCGGGTTGCGCGGTTCAGCCCTCGGCGTGGAGGTCGAACGCGAGTCCGGCGTTGCGCAGCCTCCTGGAAGCCAGCTCAATCGCGACAGGGCTGGAGTCGCATCCGAGAAAGTGTCTGTCCAAACTGCCGGCGACCACGAGGGTGGTGCCGCTGCCGCACATTGGGTCGCAGATCGTATCTCCTTCGACCGACGCCATGCGGACGATTCGCTCGAGGAGCTTCTCCGGCTTCTGCGTGGGATAGCCGGTGCCCTCGGCGTGGATGGGCGTATTGGCGACCATGGCGGGGATATCGGTCCACACGCTGCCCAGGCGTCGTCCTTCGTCTGCGTAGTAGCGATAGGTCTTTCCGTTGATGGTACGGTCGCGATAACGCCGTCCGGACTCATCGACGTACCTGAAATGCATTTGGAGGCTGGTGTCGGCATAGGGCTCGCGGAGCAGGGGATGGTCCGATCGCCAGCGAGCGGAGGGGCCTTTGGCGTATACGAGGATGGTCTGGTGCGTGACGGGAAAGCCGATGTTGCCTCGCGCGCCGTTGCCGGGAACCCACACCACCTCGCCTCGGAATCCCGTGCGACCGAAGGTGCGATCGCACAGCACCTTGGCCTCATGCACCGTGCGGTGATCCAGGTGCAGCCAGAGCTGGCCACGCTGGTCGAGCAACGCATGAATCCCTTGGATGCACGGCTCGAGCAAGGCGAGGAATCGGTTGATACCGCCCCATCGGTCGTCGTAGGCCACGGGGCCAGACTGCTTCGTAGCGCGTCCTCTGCCCTGCTGCTTGCGGGTGCGTGCGGCGAACGCCGCGCCGACATTGAACGGCGGGTCCACGTAGCAAAGGTGTACTGGCCCGGCGCCGGTCGCGGCCCACCGTCGCAGCCAGCTTGCAGCATCGCCGTACGCCAGGACATTGGATGGCATCTTACAAAGGGGGGAGTTCGGGTGTATCGATCAACGCCTCCACGCTGTCGTGGTCGGGCCAGTCGAGCGAGGGGGCGGGGGCGCGCCATGGCCATTGAGGACCACCGTCTTCGCAGCCGGCGACGGCCTCGTCGGGCGAGCAGGCGATGCGCACATGGAAGTGGTCGTCGTGCGGGAGCGCGTTTCTGGGCTGGAGCATGACATTTTCGGCCTGCCAGACCAGGACGGGATCCTCGCCGAGGGCAAAGGCGTATTCGGTGATCAGAGCCTCGATGGGCCGGCTGACGAAGATCCAGAGGATCTCGGAGGACGGTGCGCTGAGGAGGGCTTTGACCAGCAACCAGTTGCGAGCGAGGTCGAAGCGCACCCAAAGTCGTCCATGGGGGCCGGCGTGGGCCATGGCGAGGGAGTCGGCGCCGAAGGGGATGAACCCGGGCGACTCGACAGGTGCGCCTGCCAGGGTGGTGACGTAAAAAAGCAGGTCCACATCGCGCCCCGTGCGATGCGACCGGTGATTGGTAATCTGCCCGCCTCCCGGTGCGGACAGGTCGCCGACGACAAGGGGCGGTCCAGGGCGTTGCCGCGCGACCTCGGACGCTGCGAATCGAATGGTCGACACGAGCGACGCGGTGCCGTAGCTACGGCCGGAGGGTCTGAGAAGCCGATAGCCATTACCGATGGGCGGAAGCTGGGAGGCTCCGTCGAGCACACCCTGGTAGGGCAGGCCCACCGACCCGTGGAACGCCGGGGTCAGCGGCGAGGGGACGCGCGAGCACGAGGTGACGGCGATCAGCGCCGAGGCGGCGGCGGCGCGGAGGCCGGCAGCGACGTCGACACCGATCTTCCTCAACGGCCCGCCAAGTCGACCGAAAACAAGGAACGCGCGACCAGCAACGCGAACGCGAGCACGGTATGGAGGAACTCGGAAGGTGCTGCGAATGCAGCCGTTCCCTGTTTGAGTTCCTCTGTTGCGGTGTTGCATGTTGTTCGTTTTTTTTCGAGGGCCGCCACGAGCTCCCAGGCGGCTTGGCGGCCCGTCGAGCTTCATGAGTCGCGGTCCGAGGCTCTGCGGGGCAGGAAGTTGGCGATTCCGAGCTCGATGGCCCGGACGGCTTCGGCGTCGGCAAAGGAAGATACGAGCTCGATCTTCTTGCCCGCATCCTGTGTCCGCACGTAGCCCTGGTCGGCGAAGGACAGCAGCGCATTCTCGATGCACCTGCCGGAGAGGGCTTCTTTTCGCTCGATCTCGCCGGCCAGGAACATCTTGTCACCGACGGCGAGCGTCTTGCGCACCAGATCCCTGGTCGTCATCGGCCCTTTGATGAGCAGATGCAGCCCCCTGGCGGCAACCAGGTATCCCTCGAGGAAGTTGCGGAGCATCGAGCTGTACTTCACCACCCAGCCTCGGCCGTCGATGCCATCGTGGCCGCTTCCGAAGGCATAGCGGTCGGGCGCGTCGAGCTCGATTTCGCCAGCGCGGCGCATGTCGTTCAGCGTCTCGTCGAGCAGGGTTTCGAACCGTCGGTCCGAGGGGAACATGAACTCGTGCTTGAACAATCGCGAGAGGCGTTCGACCCGCTGCTGTAGCGTGATCGCAGGAACCGGCGGGCCGGGTGGCGTGAGCATGGCGATGGAGACCAGGGCCATGGGCACGAAGAAGTGGATGATGATGTTCTTGGACAGGTCGAGCGCAAGACGCTTGTTGTCCGGCACCGAGTAGATGATGTCGTCGTCGCTGAAGAAAGTCTTGGGGTGCTTCTGGCCTTCTTCGAGGACCTCGCCGGGGAAGTGCACCTGGATGAGGCCGGCCTGCTCGAACATGCTGGTGGTTTCGCGAACACAGGCGGGGCGCAGGGTACCCGATGGCATGGCGAGGGCGGGGGTGGTGCGCGCGCCCCGGCGCAGCAGGACGGAAAGAAGGCTTCGGGCCTGGTTTGCAAGCTCGGCGTGGGACATGCCGCGGCGGTTGTGGCTGAGCAGCGCGAGGGCGATCAGCGCGCCGGGCGTGGCTGCGGTGACCTGGTTGATGCGCGCCATGACACGGAACGCGACGCGCTTGACCAGGTCGCGGCGCTGCGAGGGTGTGGGCGGCGGATCGCGCGTAAGGCCAGCTTCCTCGAGCATCTGGTTGAGGCTGAAGACTTCACCGAACTGCACGTTGAGCCGTCCGTAGCGCTCGGCGAGGACCTTGCTGGCACGGATGAGGGCGGCGGTATCTTCTTTCTTCTTCTCGCCGCCGAGCAGCTCCCGCACGTACGATCCCTCCTCCACCAGCCGCTCGTAGCCAATGCTCACGGGTACGAACTGCAGGTCCCGGTGGGCCAGGGAAAGCCCCGAGTCGATGATCATGCTCAGCAGGCCGAGCTTGGGCGGCAGCAGCTTGCCCGTCCTCGACCGCGTACCTTCCAGAAAGACCTCGATCGGCCAGCCGTCCTTGATGATGCGCCGGAGGTAGGCGTCGACCACCGCGGCGTAGAGCCGATCGCCGCGAAAGGTGCGCCGGATGAAGAACGCGCCGCCGCGCCGAAGCAGCATGCCGATCGGGAAGAAGGAGAGGTTGTCGCCCGCGGCGATGAGGGGAAGCTGCAGCGCATTGAGGTGCAGCACGTGGGACAGCAGCAAGTAGTCGATGTGGCTCTTGTGGCTTGGCAGGAGGATCAGAGTGCCCTTCTGGGATGCCTCGCGCACGCGCGCCAGCCCTTCGCGGTCCACCTCGATGCCTGCGTACATCACGTTGACCACGGTCTTGACCACGGTGCTGAGCGCGAAGATCGCCTCCGGATCCGGCGCAGCCTCCATCTGGCGCAGCATGCGATAGGCTCTGGCGGTCAGCAGCATGCGCTCGGCCCGCCCCTCTCCAGCGAGCTGGCTGATGGTGTGCTGAAGCTTGGGGCTCCGGATGATCTCCTCGCGCACCCGGTCCGCGGGCTTGCGCATCGGGCCGAGGATGGCGCGACGTTCGCGATCGACCTTGCGCAGGAGCGCGTAGGTGCCGCGGCGGATGAGGGTGTCCTGGGGCTCGCCGGCGTTGTCGGCGAGGAACTGCCGCAGGTTGACCGGCTCGCCCGCGCGCAGGATCACGTTCCGGTAGTTCAGCAGGAACTGGGCAGCGGACCGGAGCCGGCCGGGCCACTCGCGGGGACCCAGCACGAAGTCCAACGCCGACGGCTCCAGCGACTCCGGGCGCTTGGACCACACGAACACCTGCGGCACGAGCATGATGGGCCGGTCCAGCCTCCGTTGCAGCGAGAACAGCGAAGCGATGAGCAGGTCGCCCTCGAACGACACGCGTCGCTTGCCGCGGCCCGTCGCCTTCTCCAGGATGGTGGGCGGGCGCTTGAGGAACAGCGCCGCGGATCCCCCTTCCTCAATCACCTCCACCAGCCGCTCGTCCGGCGCGATGCGCCGCGAAGGGACCAGCGCTTCGGCCCATGTCGACGCGAACGGCTCGAGCATCCAGAGACCCAGGTCGTTGGCGAACCGGAGGCGCGGCAGCCCGTAACGCGCGGTGATGTAGTCGAGCGCCATGAAGTCGAGGAACGACAGGTTGCGCAGCACGTACACCACCGGGCCCTGCTGCGCGGCCTCGCGTACGATCCCGAGCCATTCGTCGTCGATCTGGATGTTCTCGAAAAAGCGGCGGTAGACCGCCTGCATCACCGACGTCGGATCGTAGGTTCGGACGAAATGGCCACCCGGCATGGGCCGTTTGTGGCAGCCTTCGGCGCGCCGGTCAATGGGAAGGCAAGCGCGCGAATACGGTGCGATGCGCGTCCTGGGTGATCCTGGGACGCCCTGGGGTCCCTCGGCACGTTGCGCCGACCCGTGGCACGCGGTAACGAGCGTGGCGATGCGAAGCAAGGTGCTCGTGGCCGTGGTGACGTCGATCGCTTTGCCCGCGTGCTGTCAGCGCGAGCACAAGGCCGGCCTGCCAGACCCCGTCGAATCCGCCGAGCCCGCGCCCGCGTCGGCGCCTTCGCGCTGCAACATGATCGGCAAGGAGACGATCGTGGGAGACAACCCCTCGAACGCCACCCCCGACGACGACCTGCTGCCGTTCGCATCCGAGGTGGGGCAAGCCGCCGCATTCGACGGTGGCTTCGCCGTGGGCGTGCTGCACCCGCAAGGCGGTGGCACCGCCAACAGCGTGGTGATCATCTCGCCGGATGGCTCCTCCTCGCGCGTCCTCGCACTGGGAGCGTCGCATGGTGACGCGGAGCCGCCGCGCGTCTTCGGCAAAGGTGCGTCGGTCGGCGTTGCGGTGCTCGAGCCCACCGGATCGTCGAGAACCCTGCGCATCGCGCGTATCGAGGGCGACAGCGTGCGCTGGGCTTCCGAGCTTCGGCAGGGGGTCGACGAGTCGATGGCGTTCGACGTGGTGCTGGGCAAGGAGCGCGGCATCGTGGTGTGGGACGACGTGCCGAAGGACCGCAAGGTGAGCGGAGTGTACCTGTCGACCTTCGAGGTGGAGACGTTCGAGCACCCCACGCAGCCGCGCGTGTTGACGCTGCCTGGGGTCGACGCCGACTCGCCGCGCGCGGTGCCACGGCCGGGTGGCTTCTGGCTCTTCTGGTCGGTGCGACGGCCGCAGGATGCCGACTACGATGCGGTGTACCGCGCGGAGGACATCGCCTACCGGTGGCTGGAGGTCGTGCCGCTCGACGAGTCCGGGGCGGTGGCGGGCACGCCGCGCCGGATCGGCTCCGACCTCGGCCATGTGCTTGCGTACGACGTGGTCGCTGCGGGCGACGGTGGGGCGCTCGTGGCGTGGCGCGACGACGACACGCCGAGCGGATCGACCGGCGGGCAGATCCTGACCGCGATGGTCCGGCAAGGCGGGATCGATGGGCCGGACCCGTTGGACGACGCGAGCACCGCAGTGGGGGCGCCGACCCTGATGACGGGGTGGTTGTCGATCGCCGATGCGACCGGACCCACGCGGATTGCGCCGACCGGTGCAGACGGCAAGTTGGCAGACGTGCTGCGCGGTGAAAACCTGTTCGGGATGGGAGAGCCCCTGGCCAGTCGCGGCGACGTGATGCTCGTGGCTCGTCCGAGCGGGCAAGCGATGCGGATCTTCGTGGCACGATGCACGCGAGACGCGCTCGACGCAGGGACCAGCCTGGACGCTGCCGGCGTGCAGTGAAGGACGATCCGGCGGGCAGGCCGGCGCGTGGGGTCGTTGGGCGAGGCGTTCCGAGCGGGGCTCGGCTCGAACCAGTGCAAGGGCCACCGCACGAAGGGACCGTCACGGTGCCATGTCCTGCCCGGGCACACGTCGGACCGCCTACCGTGTTTCGTCCGTGCGTCGTATGCTCCGGTCCAGCATGGAGCAGAAGTTCCCCGTTCGCGTGTACTACGAAGACACAGACAGCATGGGCGTGGTCTACCACGCCAACTACCTGCGCTTTCTGGAGCGGGCGCGCACCGAGCTCATCGGCTCCCGCGGCCCGACGGTGCAGGAATGGGCCCGTCGCGGTTTCATCTTCCCCATCTACAGCATCAACATCACCTTCAAGGCGCCAGCGCGGCTGTGCGACGACCTGATCGTGGTCACCAGCATGAGGCAGACCTCGGCCTACAGGGTCAGCTTCGACCAGCGTATCGAGCGCCGCACCGACGGCAAGCTGCTGGTGGAAGCAAAGGTCGACGCGGTGTGCACGGACCTGGGGGGCACGCTGCGCGAGTTTCCGGACCTGGTGGTGACGGAGTAGATGCCGCGCAGCCGCCGTCGTCACGGTGCTCGTATTGAGGTGATCTCGGAGCTCGACGCCAGCCACGCCGGATTCGATGTGACCGACGAGCGGACGCTGCGAGCGCTGCGAGATGCCGAGGACAGGCACTTCTGGCACCTCACGCGCAACGAGCTGATCGTGGAGAGGTTGGCCGCGATCGGGGTGCGCCCGGGTGCGCGCTTCGTGGAGCTGGGATGCGGCGGCGGGTGCGTGACGGCGTATCTGTCGCGCGCCGGCTATGACGTCGTGGGGGTCGATGGCCACCGGGCGCTCGTCGAGCTGGCATCGTCGCGAGCGCCGGACGCCCGGTTCTGGGTGCACGACCTCTCACGCGGCGCGGGCGGTCTGCCTGAGCGGGGATTCGACGCTGCCGGGCTGTTCGACGTGATCGAGCATCTGGACGACCCGCGCGCTGCGCTCCGCGACGCGCTGGATCTGGTGCGGGATGGCGGATGGCTGGTGGGCACCGTGCCGGCGTCGATGCGCCTGTGGAGCCGCGTGGACGTGCAGGCGGGGCATCGTCGCCGCAATGAGCCGTCGACGCTTCGGGCGGACCTCCGTTCGATCGATGTCGCGGACATCCGCATTGCGCCGTTCAACCGCGTGTTGGTTCCAGCGATGATGGTCCAGCGGCGCGTGGTGTCACGGCTCGGAGATCGGGGACGCATCTCGGAGGCGAATTTGGGGGTGCCGCCGTGGTGGGCGAACCGGCTCGCCGCGTGGGTGCTTCGGGCGGAGAGGCGTCTGTCGCCGGTGCTGGACCGACGGAACCTGCCCGGGGCGTCCCTCTGGTTTGCCGCGCGCAAGCGCACAAATCGAGGGGAAGGGGTGCCAAGGGGCGGAGTTGAACCGCCGACCTAGCGCGTATGAAACGCCCGCTCTGACCAACTGAGCTACCTTGGCGCTGCGAAAAAGCGGAGCGGCAGTATGAACGAAGGCACCCGGCTTGTCAAGCGGATGGATGCCGGCGTGCGGCGTCACCACGCCGGAGAAGATTCGGCGCTCATGACGCTTGACTACGCGCGCGTCATGTCGCAAAGGGCGGGCGTCCGAAGCGGACGCTGCTTCGCCGGACCGATGGCACGCAGCCGGCAAGCATGGTCGGCCAGGCGCTGATCGCAGGCAAGAAGGCGGCGTCCACACTGCCAGAAAAGCCGTGGCAGGCAGTATCCAAAGGGCGTAGCATGCTGCGCCCCGCTGCGGCGGAGAGCCCCGCAAGGAACCGTACGTGACGAGTTTCCGGCTTCAGATCAGCCTCATCCCGACGCCCGCTGTCGCATCTGCTCTCGCTCGTGCGAAGCGCCCCACGGCGTGCGTGCCGCCTTGCCACGCGTTCCGATCCTTCACGCTCATGTCTTGCTGACGGAGACGCTCATGTCGACCGAGTGGAACAACAAGCTTGCGCTGTCGCTGCGGGAACCCGCGGATGGCGCGCTCGACCTGCTGCAGGTGGCCTCCATCCGCGCGGCTCTGCTCCCAGACGATGCAGCGACGGACCTAGCCGATGCCGATCCGCGCCATGCATGGCTGTCGAGCGCGACCGACCGGGTGCCCCAAGCGCTGCTCGCCCAGGCAACGCCGGCTGCCCATGGCTGGGCCGCAACCTGCGAGGTGACGCACCCGCTGTCGCCGGAACGCCGCAGCTTCGGCGAGCTCGACCTCGCCACCCTCCGCGCCAAGGCGTCTGCCCTGGCCTCCGAGGCAGCCGCACGCTTCGACGACACGCGCCGTCGCTGGCTGTGGCTCTGGCGATTCCTCGCCGATCGCGTCGCCGCCGAGGTTGGCCCGGGCGCACCGGTGGTCCATCTGCTCCCTGCCGACCCGAGGTCGCCGGATCTGTCCGTGTGGGGCCGCATGGCGATCGACGGCGCCATCGCGACTGCGACTCCATCGCCCGCTTTCTTCGTGGCCCATGTCGAGCCCACGATCTTCGATGCCGCCAATCCACCTCCCGATGCCTCGTTCGTCGCATCGCTCCGCCTGCAAGCTCACCTCGCCTGGCAAGCGGCGCTGGTGGTCATCGAGGCGCTGGGCCCGGACGCTGTCCTCGCGCCGTCGCTGCGTCATCACCCGCTATGCGACGCATGGCTCGCCCAGCAGAAGGTGACCGCGAACAAAGGCGACAAGGCAGCCGCCGCGCCGTCGTTCGCCTGCTTCCCGTCGTCGTTCACGGCGATCGTGCCGCTGGCACGGGCCTCGGACCTGGGGCAAGCATGCGCGGACCGCGTGCGTGAGGCGTGGAAATCAATCGCGGGCGAAGCCATGAGCAAGCTCGCCGACCTTGGCGCCGACACGAAGGATGAAACCATCCTTTCGCTGTGGAAGCGTCAGGTCGAGGATGCATGGAACCCCGGTTGGGTTGCGGTTCCATGGCTCGACGATTCGAATGGCGCCGGCAGCCTGGTATCCAAGCCGGACGTGGCAGCGCACGAGAAGTGGGTCAAGGCTCATCAAGATGCGCAGGGGCTCGAGGATCCATGGGTGGGCGCGTACTTCGGCCTCTGGTACACGGCAGCGCTGGCGGCCTCGGACGGGCGCCGGTATCGGCTCGCTCCGGTGCGCACGGTGCAAGCCGGCCCGACGTGTACGAGCTGTGGTCAGCGACAGGCCCTGTACACCGGCGCTGGCGCCGATCGGCTGACGTCGGCCACGGATCTGTGGTCCAGGGTCGCGGCGGTGGGTGGGCACGTCGTCGCCGAGGGGGAGCTGCTTTGCGCGTGCTGTGCGACCGCCCGCCTGTGGGCCGGTGACGTCGAACCACCTGCGCCGGGCGCGGTCGTTGTGTTCGCGTTGGACCAGATCGCCGCGATGCGGCGTGGTGGCAAGGATGCCAAGCAGGCAGCCGCGATGGGCAGCCTCCTCCACAGCTCGGCTGGCGAGCTGGCCGCCAAGGCCCGCGGGGCTCTCAAGGAGATCCTCGACACGCCATCGCTCCTGGGGCCAAGCCGTCTTGCGTCCGTCGAGGCGGCCTGCACCACCGTGGCGATGCACACGATCCCCGCGCTGGTCCGCGATGCCGGCGGAACGATGATCCATGCGACCTCGGAGGAGCAGATGGCGCTGGTGCCGCGGCACCGCGTGCTCGGGCTCGTGCAGGCGGTACGCGACAGGCTGCGTGACGGCTTCGTGGAGGTCGACGGACGTGCGGCGGTGCAACTCGGATCCTCGACGACGGTGAGCGCGGTGGTGGTCCTCCCGGAGCATGGGGTGCCGTTGGGGCGTGCGGTGCGTGCGGCGCGGAGCCTGCTCACCGGGCTTGCGCGCGACGGACTCGGCGCCGAGGCGTTGGTGCTAGCCCGCCATGCCGTTGACGGATCGCAACAGGTGCTCGGGCTGCGCGGAGGGGAGCCGCAATCGCTGCTGCAGCCTCTGCTCGCGGCTTTCCCGACGACCGCCACGTTCGACAAGCTCGTGGCAGCGCTCCGTCCGATCCGCGCCGCATTGGTGGACGCCGATGTCGACAAGGCGCTGCCCGACGCGCGCATGATGCTCGTCGGCGATACCATCGGGCGGGCGGGGATCCAACTCGACGGCGCTGCGGACGACACGGTTCGCGCTCTGTGCGCCGTCGTCGATCGGGCCCTGGCGCAGGCAGACGGCGACGTACGCCGCGCGATGGACGGACTGCAGGTAGCAGCGCGCCTGGCGGGAGGCGATCGATGAAGCTTGATGTTCTGATCGTACCCAACGACACGGTGATCGTTGGCATGGCGACGGGCGCGCGGGTCGTCGACGGTGGCGGACGCGATGCGCGTCTGCCACCCTACTTTTTCCTTGACATGCTACGGACGGCCTATGTGTCGGCGCACTGCTCCGAGGGCGATGCGGCCTATCGAAGAGGCTGCGCGAGCTGTCCCAAGAACGGAGCCTGCGACGCGCAAGCCGTCGCCGGACCGGTCGATGCTGACCCGGCGCAGATCGCCATCAAGGTCACGGCCCAGCTCCTTGCCAGCGGAGTCGGCGGCCGAATCGAGCCGCTGTATCCCGTCCCCGACGACCTGCTCGTGGACCCAGGGCCGAAAGACGCCGTCTGGGCACAACCGTCGTACCTCGAGCATTCTACCGTCGAGATGCTGCACGACGCGCAGCCGATGCGCGTGCTGGTGCCGTCCAGCCGCATGGCGGCTGCTGCAACGTTCGACGCCTGGCTCACGCGCAAGGGCGTTCGGGTCTGGGCTGAGCGAAAGCCACAACGCCTGTCCGAAGGCGAGCACTACCTGCCTGCGCGACGCTTGTTCGACATCGAGGTGCGTCGCGAAGGCGACCAAGACGTCGTGCATCTGAGGCTGCGGCCGGGCATCGGCTTCCTGGTTTCGGCGGAGATCCCCGACGACCATGCCGCGTTGCCGTTGCCAGCAGCCGTGTCGGGGTTGCCCGGCCAGCGCGCCGTGCGCATCGAAGCCGTGCAGTATCCGCTGCCCACCATCGAAACCAAGCCCAAGAAAAAGTGGCGCATGTGCATCCTGTCCGATCGCGCCTGTGACGCGTCGGGGTTGCCGCCCTGGATCGATCCGCGCGAGCACACGACCGTGGCCCCGGTCCCTGCCGGGGGCAAGCTCGTCGCGATCGCGCGGCGTCGTGTCGAGCCTGCGGATCTGGAGGCCGCGACACCCACACGCACACCCGGTATGCAGCAGACTCTGATGCCTGCGGGCACTACCTTCTTCATCGAATACGAAGAACCCGTCCGGCTCGAGCCGTTGGCCGACATCCTTGCGGGAGGAAGCTGATCATGTTCACCGATTCCGTCGTTCTCTCTTTCTACTTCGAGACTCCTCTTCAGGCTGCTGCCGCAAGTGTGCTCGGCTCCGTGGACCGTCCCGTCCAGCGCGAGCGCACCACCCTGTGGCCGTTCATCCATGCCACGACCGTCGAGGCGTCGCTGCGCAAGTCGATTGCATCCGTTGCGGGCGACGACACGGCTGCGAAGCTGTTTGGCACCGCGGAGGCCGGGAGCGCTGTCAGCATCGGCGACGCTCGTCTCCTACTGTTCCCGGTGCGATCGTCGGCAGCGCCCTTCATTTGGATCACGTGTCCCGCGGTGATCGCGAGACTGCGTCGCGACCTGGCGCGGTCCATCGGCAAGGAGATCCCCGCGCCACCGAACGTCAAGGCCGACGAGATCCTCACGACCGAGGCGTGGAAGCACGGCGACGAACCGATCGCCGCGGAAGAAGTCGTGCTCAAGCCGCGTCGTGGATTCGATCCTGCCCCCTGGATCGCGTTGGTTCCTTGCTCCGGTGCGGGCTACGACGGCTTTGATCAGGAGCTGGCCGGATCCCTCGGGCTGGTTGCCGACGAGGTATTTGCGCTGCTGGCGCGCACGGCCACGGAGATCGACACGGTCGTTGGTGAAGACGGTGCTCCGCAGTATGCGGAGGCGGTGCCGGCGGACACGCTGTTTTACGTGCCATTGATGGGCACGGTGGCGAAGGCGGGTAAGGGCAAGAAGAAGGATCTGGGCGCGCTGCAGACGCTGGAGAAGAGCCTGGCGACGCACGTGCGCGTGGGCGATGGCGAGCATCACGGGCGGGGGTGGGCCCGCACCGCTGTGCTCAAGGCCGAGGGAGGCGCGCAATGAAGACCCGCGACCAGCTCCGCGCGGAGCGTGCAGCATCGAACGTGGCCGGGGTTCGGGCCGACGCGCTCAAGGACTACATCGCGGAGACGCGTTCCTTCGCGCCGATGGTGCATCAGGACGGGCTGGGCGCCACCCTCGCCACGTTGAAGGTGCGAGGCGGCAGCGCGCGCGGCAGCCTGTACGACCACGTTTCAGGTTGGATCTGCGAAACCGTGTTCGCCGAGCCCAAGGGCGACCTACTCACCCTTGTCACCCGCTCCCCCTCTTCGAAGGTGCTTCGTGCGCACGAGGAATCGCTGCTGTACGTGGGCTGGCTTCGTCGCTTCGCCGAATCCCGCGAGCCGAAAGCGAGGAAGGCATGACGCGCCCGCTCCCCCTGGACCTTGCCGCAGTCGCCGAGGCCGAATCGTCGGCGCGCGCCAACGCCGCGCTGAGGCTGCTGCACTGGAGCGCCTGGGGCGAGGACTGGACGTTCGGCCCGGAGCAGCAGGAGGCGCGTGACCTCGACGCTATGATCGCGCTCGACGTTGGGTCGCCGGCGCGGGAGCTGCTCGCCGACTTGGTCGTGTCGCGCCTCGCTCGTGCGCGCGCTCGCGCCGAAACACTCCGTGCCGCGGGCAGCGCAGTCGGTAGCGTGCGGATCGAGTGCTTCGGCCCCATTCTTCCCCTCGCTTCCGGTCTTGCTCAGCATGGGATCGGTTTCGGATTCGACCGTAACCTCGGGCTGCCCCGCCTGTCGTCGAAGGCTGTGCGGGCAGTGATTGCCGCCGGCGCGAGGGTGCCGCCGGAGGGAGTCGACGGCGACGTCGAAGCGTTGCCGGGCAGCATGGCAGAAGATCGGTACGCCGACCCGGCGAAGCTGGTGGTGTTCGATGCCATCCCGGTCACGCCGCCCGCGATCACCACGATGAAGTGGGACAAGCGCTGGGCACCGGCCGACGAAGGTACGCCGGCGACCGTGGCGTGCGTGGCGCGCGGGACCGAGTTCGAGTTCTGGTTCGCCTCGCGCGACGCCGCGCTCGTCGACCAGGCGATCGCGCATCTGGAGCGGGGCATGAAGGCGCTGGGGCTCGCTGGCCCGCCGCCGGAGCCCGAGGTGATCGTGCAGCCCGAGCCGGAGCCCGAACCCGTGCCCGCGGTCGAAGCGACGCCTGTCCTCGAAGAGCCCGCCACGCCTCCGGAAGAGCCCGCAGCCGCCGAGCCGGTCGTCGAAGCCCAGGTCCAAGAACCCCAGGTGCCGCCGGCAGAGCAGGGCCCGACGACCATCCCCGAGAACGTACCCACGATCACGGTGCGTGTGCCGTCGGTGCAGTATCTGCCGAACAACGGACGGGTGTTCGTGATGTTCGTACCGCCCGACGGTCGCGACCCGATGAAGGCCGAGGAGCACATCTCTGCGGTCGCCATGACCGAAGAGCTGCGTGCGCGCCTAAAGAAGAAAAAAGTGCTGATACAGGTCAAGGCCGACGTCGAAGCGGTCGGCAACTCATGGAGGCTACGGGGGATTGCCCTGTAGTCTTGCAACGATTCGATCGGGCGGCGCTTCCGGCGCCTGGCCTTCCTCCAAGGCGTGAGCCTCCATCATCCGAAGCCACATTCGACGGTTTCCAGACCGACCAGGCACGTCTGGTCGCGGACTTCGTCTCGGGTGGCTGCGATGCGTGCGCATGGCCGCGAACCTACGTTATGTCGAACGCGCCGGAGTCGAAAGGATTGATGTGCGTCGGGCCCGCTGGGCCCGCCAAAGCCCCTTGGTGCGGGAGGTAGTTCGAAGGGGCCGGGGAGATCCGCGCCGGCTTCGCCGTCACATCTTGATCGTCGAGGCAAGGGTGCGCCAGATGGGGTCCGGCAAGCTTTCCGCCAGCGACATCACGCTCGCGGTCGGCCACGGGAACGCCACGATCGCGTCGCCCCTGTCGATCCCGCGCAGCGCGGCCTTCGCCGCCTCGTCGGCCGACATCAGGAACGGCATCTTGAACTTGTTCGGTTTGGTCATGGCGGTGTCCACGAATCCGGGGCGCACGTCGACCACGACGAGTCCTTTGCGACGCAGGTCGGCGCGCAGGGTTTCGAGGAACGTGGCGAGCGCAGCCTTGCTCGCCGCGTAGGCGCCGGATCCGGGCAGGCCGCGCATGGACGCGAGGCTGGACACCCCGACGATCGTCCCGCGTCCTCGAGGCAGCATCTGCTGGACCGCAGCATGAATCGTGGCGAAGGCGCCGATCACATTGACCTGCAGGACAGGCTCGATGTCGGTCCATTCGAGCTTGTGCGCAGGGCGCGCGACGCCCACGCCCGCGTTGGCGATCACCAGATCGAGCCCTCCGACTTCGCGATCCCAATGCTGGATTGCCTCGCGCGTGGCCGTGGAATTGGCCACATCGAGCGGGCAGACATCGGCCCGTCCGCCCGAGGCCAGGATTTCGCCCGCCAGTGTTTCCAGCTCGGCCTGGCGGCGCGCCGCCAGCACGACTCGCGTCCCGCGGGCCGCGATCTGGCTTGCGAGAGACCGTCCAATTCCGGCCGATGCGCCCGTGATGAATGCGTTCTGAAACGTTGCCACGGCGCGACTGTACACGAACGCGTGCGAGCCGAGAAGGTTGCCACCGCCGTTGCGTAGCACCGGCTGTTGCTCCACACTGCCCGCCCCGTGCGCGTTGCGATCGTCGCCACCTCCTATCCGAGCCGCCCGGGCGATCCCGCGGGGCACTTCGTGCGCACCGAAGCGCTGGCCCTGGCCGCGGCTGGTGCCGACGTGCACGTGATTGTCCCTGCCGCGCGGGATGGCGTGATCGCGTCCGATCCGGTGCGTCTGTGGCCCATCGAGCACGGCGGCGTCTTCGGCTGGCCTGGGGCTGCTGCCCGGTTGGCCCGCGAGCCCTGGCGCGCACCCGGTGCAGCGGCGTTCGCGTGGAGGGCCGCGGATCGCCTCGTCGCCCTGCGTCCCGCTCGTATCGTGGCCCACTGGATCGTCCCTTCGGCGTTTCCCATTGCGCTCGGCGCTCGCACACCCGCCGAGGTCGAGTGCGTGGCCCACGGCGGGGACATCCGCTTGCTCTGCCGGCTGCCCGCACCGGCGCGCGATCTCGTGGTGCGCAGGCTCGTCGCGCGGCCGTGCTGCATTCGTTTCGTGGCCAGTGCGTTGCTCGACCAACTTTGCGCCAGCATCTCGCCCCGGCTGCAGACGCGCTTGCGAAAGATCGCCGTCGTGCAGCCCTGTGCGTTCGATCTACCCGACGTCGCCGCGCGCACGGTAGACCTGCGCAACCGCTTTCCGGACGCAAAGCTGCTGACTGCCGTCGGCCGCCTCGTGCCGTCGAAGCGCGTGGAGCTCGCGATCGCCGCGGCCAACCTGATCGGCCGCGATGTGCGGCTGTGCGTGGTGGGCGACGGTCCGGAGCGCGCCCGTCTTCAACGGCTTGACCGAGTGGGCAACGTGGCGTTCGTGGGCGCGCTCGACCGGCCCGACGCGCTCGCCTGGATCGCGGCGTCGCGCGTGATGATCCATGCCTCCGCGCAGGAAGCGGCGCCCACGACGGTGCGCGAGGCGCGTATGCTCGGCGTGCCGGTGGTGGCATGCGATGCCGGTGACGTGGCCCGCTGGGCTCACGACGACACCGGGATTCGCGTGGTGGCGCCCGACGCAAAGGCGATCGCCGACGCGATCGTGTCGATGGCGTGAGCCTATCGAGCTACATGCATGCCGCGTAGCAGCTCGAGTAGCCGCACCCCAACAGCGCGTTGCCTTCGGGTGACGAGTTGTCATGCAGGCACTGCTGTATGCACCACGAGCTGGTGCAGTTGAGCGCGCAGGCGATCGCGTTCTGGCACGTGGGGTTCGATTCGCACGCGACATATTCGTTGCAGCAGTGCTGCGCCAGGCAATCGCCGCAAGGGTCGCCGGTTGAAGGGCATGTGGCCGGCTCGCCGCATTGCCCGCTCGGCAAGCAGACGTAGGGATCGCAGCACGGCGGGGTCGACGGATCGCAGCTTGCGTGGTTGGGCAGGCACGACGGGCCGGGCTGGCAGGTTCCTCCGAGGCACTGCAGGCCTTCGGCCGTGCAGCAGTCCGCCGACTGCGAGCATGCGCCGTTCTGGTGCTGGCAAGCTTCGTCTCCCGTGTAGCAGAAGCCTTGTGGGCTGCAGTGCAGCGCCAGGCAGCAGTCAGCCTTGGAAGTGCACGGCGCGCCGAAGTCAGGGCACGACGGTGGAGGCATGCCGCACAGGTTGCCAGGCTGGTTGCAGGTGCTGCCGGAGCAGCACGCCACACCGGGCACGCACGTCTTGCCCAGCTCGATGCACGTGCCAGCGTCGAGCGGGCTGCCGTCAGGCACGTTGGCCTGGTCCGCTGGAGCGTCGGGCAACGGTGCCGTATCGTTGGCCGCGTCGGGTGTCGAGGTCGCATCGCCCGCCACGTCCAACGGCGGCTCCGACGGACCATCCAGCGAGGTGGCGCGCCCTGCGCAGCCCATCGAGTTCGCGCAGAGGATGAACGATGTGACAACAATGCCCGAAGCCCTGAAGATCGCACGCATGCCTGCATCGTAGCAGAACGCATCGGCCGCTGCCCGGCGTCGCCCCTCTTGCTTCTTCGTCGCGGTGATGCTGGTGTCCGGGCGCATGACGTCCAGGACCACGTCGTGGGTTTCGCGCACGAGGATTGTGACGATGGGCTTACTCCTGTCCATAGGGCTTGCGGCGTGTGCATGTCCGCCGCCCCCCGCTTGTCCGTGTGCGCAGGAGCACGAACGTCGACGCGAGCCGCAGGGTCGCCAGAGGCCGGCCATGCAACAGTGCACCGAGACGCCCGCGGCTGCGCCCCCTGATGTGTCGATGGAACGCGTGGACGACGTCGGCGTGCTGGCTCTGTCTGCGGACGTGTTCGTCGACCTGCAGCCAAGGGAGCGGGTGCTGGCCTACTGGCTCTCCCAGGCCGCGATCGCCGGTGATCCGATCACCTACGATCAGCGAAGCCGCTTCGGCCGCGCCATCAAGGTGCTGGTCGACGGGGTGATGCAGCGTCTCGATGTGGTTGACGCGGCTGTCCGCGCGAAGATCGAGCTGTTCGCCAAGCGCGTCTGGATCAACAAGGGCTTGTACGACGTGCGGACCTCGCGAAAGCTGGAGCCGCCGTTGACGTCGCAGGAGCTGGCCGGCGCGGTGAAGGCAGCGCTGCGCGCGGGAGCGAAGTTCGACGGTATTTCCAGGGAAGAGGATCTCGACGTCCTGCTGGCGTCGGTGCAGCGCTCGATATTCGATCCGTCGTTCGAGCCGATGCTGGTGGTGAAGAGCCCGCCGGCGGGGATGGACGCGATAAGCGCGTCTGCCAGCTCGTACTACGAGGGAGTCACGTTGCAGGATCTGGCCGGCTACACGGAGCGGCATCCGCTCAATTCGCGCGTTGTCAAGCGCGGGCCGCGCCTGGTCGAGGAGGTCTATCGAATCACGCCCCGCGGCCTGTACGCCGCCGAGCTCGAGAGAATGGTCGGCGCGTTGCAGCAAGCCCTCCCGCTCGCCGGCGCTCCCCAGCGCACCGCCCTGGAGCACCTGATTCGCTACTTCCAGACAGGCGACCCAGAGGCATTCACGCGCTACAACAAGGCCTGGGTGAAAGACGACCCGGCTGTCGACGCGGTCCTCGGGTTCATCGAGACCTACGGAGATCCGCGCGGTGTGCATGGGGAGTTCGAAGGAGCGGTGTTTGCCCGCGACCCGAAGCGGACCGAGCTGATGAGGAAGGTCGCGGCCAACGCCCCCTACTTCGAGGCGCGCATGCCGTGGGCCGACGCCTACAAGCGCACCACCTTCGCCGTGCCGGTGGCCAACGCGGTGGTGCCACTGACCATGACAGGCGGTGCTGGGCCCATCTCGCCCGCCGGCATCAACCTGCCCAACGACCAGGCCATCCGGCAGAGCGACGGCTCCAAGAGCTTCTATCTGACGACGGTTAACGATGCCGTCGACGAGCTCCACACCAACGCCATGGCCGGATCGTTCGTCGCGGATCCAGCGATTGCGGCGGAGATCCGGCGCTGCGGATCGTCGGTCCGGTCGGCCAGGGTCATGCTGCACGAGATTACGGGGCATGGGTCGGGCAAGGTGAGCACATCGGTTGCGCAGGATCCGAGGGCGGCTCTGCGCGATATCGGAGCAGCGATCGAAGAGGCCCGCGCCGACCTGGTGGCTCTGTTCCTGGCGTCCGACCCTAGGGTCGTGCAGATCGGGCTGCTGCCCGATGAGGGTTGTGCGCGAATGATGGCGCAGATCTATCCGGCCCATTTCCTCTTTCGCTTCCGTGTCCCCGGCGACACGATCGACAACGATCATCTGCGGGCGGGAGCGCTGATCGTTCGTTGGGCGATGGACAAGGGGGCCGTTCGCGAGGTGGTGCGGAACGGCGATGTCTACTTGCCGGTGGTCGACGACGACCTGTGGCGCAAGGCGGTAGGTGATCTGCTCGCGGAGGTGATGCGCATCAAGGCGGAGCGGGACTATAGCAAGGGCAAGGAGCTGATGGACAGGTATGCTACGAAGGTGATCCCGGCATGGCGCGACAGCGCGATCCGTCGCGCCGCGGCGCTCGGCACGCCTTCCCGCTTTGCGTTCATCTCGCCGAGAATCAAGCCTTTGAAGGATGCGCAGGGCAATCTCGTCGACGCCACGCTGGTCGAGACGCTCAGCCTGACCGAAACCGCCCTGGTCGATGCCGGCAAGATGGACCTGCCCTGATCGACTTGCCGTCAGTTGGGACGGACGGCGGCGCGTCTGGGTCAACGTGCTTCTTGAGCCGGCGCAAGGCGCATGCGACAATCCGGCGTGTTCTTGATACGTCCACGAACGGTCACGGAATACGCCGCAACCATCGGATTTGTCGGCGCGGCATGGGGCTGCTTGCCGAGCGCAGAGAAGGAGAGTCCCCGGCCCGTGTCGGCTGCTCCGGTGATCGTCCATGCCGACCGCCCTGCGGTCGACGAGCCGCCCTCGGCCGAGCCGATCGAGCCCTCCCGGGTCGTTCCGCCCGGACGGCGTCACCGGGGACCGCCCCTGGGGATCCCCGCGTGCGATCTGTATCTGGCGCTCTACGAGGACTGCGAGCCCAGGTTGCGGGGCGAGATCGATTCCGGACAGCGTCGCAGCCCGGAGGCCGAGCGAGCGTGGCTGGCGTACGTCGCATCCACGCCGGAGCGGGTGACGCTCGAACAGGGTTGCATGGACATGACCTCGATGATCCGCGATCGTTGCAGGTGAATCACCGGGAGAGGTGCTGTTTCACGGCGGGGTCCAGCAGCACGAGCATGCCGTAGATGACCAGCGCGATGCCCGTCGGCAGGCAGAACACCGTACCGAGGAAAAAGGAGCCGACGCCGACCCACAGGGCGATGAGCGCGAGGACACGGCCCTTGTTGCGCAGCAGGCTGCTGCCCGCGACGATCTGCAGGATGCCGGTCGGAAGAGCAGCGATTCCGAATACGCCGTAGGCGATGATGACGAAGATGTCGTCGGTACGAGAAGCCGCGCGGATCCTGGTGTTGAGGATGCCTACGGTGATCGCGAAGGCACAGAACGCGGTCCAGAGCAGGAAAAGGATGCCGTGGCCGATGAGCATCTTTCCCAACGTGGGAATCTGCGCGACACGGGGCGGCTGCTGCTGGGGCGCTGGATCCATCGATGAGAGATATAGCGGCTGGGCGCCGGTCGGCACAAGCGCGGGCGCGTGGCTGGGCTGCCGGCGCGCCGTCTGCGGGGAAAAAGAAACGCGGCGGGGGCCTTCCGGAGCCTGATGGTGGACGCGGCCCGTCTCGGCGCAGTAGGCTGGTCGTCGATTCCGGCGGCCCTCCTCGGCTGCCGGCGACTTCTGGAGGATCCCATGTTCAAGACCAGGTTGACGGAGTTGCTGGGGATCGAGCTGCCCATTCTGGGCGGCACGATGATGGACTTGTCGACGGCATCGTTCGTCACGGCGATTTCGGAGGCCGGCGCGCTCGGCATCATCGCGTCTGCCATCTACAAGGACGAGAACCTGTTTCGCGAGGATCTCAAGCGGGTCCGGGCGGGCACCGACAAGCCCTTTGCGGTCAACATCAACCTGTTTCCAATGATGAAGAAGCTCGACAACTTCCGCTACCTCGACATCATGGCGGAGGAGGGAGTGCGCATCGTCGAGACCTCCGGCTTCTCGCCTCCAGCGGATCTGGTGGCCAGAATCAAGGAGCATCGCATGACCTGGCTGCACAAGTGCGTAGGCGTTCGTTATGCGCAAAAGGCCGAGAAGATGGGGGCGGACGCGGTCACCGTGGTGGGGTTCGAAAACGGTGGCGCCACGGGCAACCTGAACGTTACGACGCTCGTGCTCGTTCCGGCGACGGTCGATGCGGTGAAGATTCCGGTGGTGGGCGGAGGCGGCGTGGTCGACGGCCGAACGCTGCTGGCCGTGTTGAGCCTTGGAGCCTCGGGCGCGATCGTGGGGACGCGGCTGATGTTGACGGAAGAATGCCCCATTCATCCGAACCTGAAGAGGGCTTTGCTGGAGGCCACGGAACTGGACACCGACGTGATCATGCGATCGGTGGGATTTGCGCATCGCGTCTGGATGAACTCGCCTGCGCGCAAGGCCGCGGAGGTCGAGGCCAGGCACGGCGGCATCGAGGAGCTCTATCCTCTCGTATCCGGCGAAGCGGCGAAGCGGATGTACGACACGGGGGATCTGGAGGCCGGAACGGTCTCGTGCTCCCAGGGAATCGGGCTCATCCGGGAGATCAAGCCGGTGCGGGAGGTGCTCCGGGAGATGGTGGAGCAGGCCAGCGCGCAGCACGCCAGGCTCGGGTTGTCCTGAGCCGGGGTCCGGGTTCCTGCCACGCCGCTGCGAATCCCTTTGCGCTTCGGTCCGCGCAGGGATAGACACGGAGCATGTCCGACACCGCGGTACTGCGTACTTTTCCGCGTGCTCGCCCGCTGTACGCGAGGTGTCCGTCGCCTTGGTCCTGAACGGCCTCCCGGCGGACCCGGAGCAGGGCGCTCGTTGCGTGGCAGACGGGCTGAGGGCCTTTGCCGTGTTACACGATAAGCCGCGCGTCGGTGCGGTGGACGGGCCGGGGTTGAGCGGCTCAGGCACACGGTTCGGCGGGGCGTGCGCGTGAGGGGGCAGCGTGCACCGTGCGCGCACGCTGTCGCCGGCGCGCGCGAGCAGGTCCCGCGCGGGCGGCCATGCGAGCCCGGCTGGTGGGCCGAGGAGCGTCGGCGAGCAGGTTCGCGACGGAAACCTGGCGGAAGGCTTGATGAAGGAAGCAGGTGTCGAGTGAACGGCCGCCCGTTGAAATAAATCCTTTCCCCCGGTCGAACGGATCGGGCGAGGATGCTGTACGCACAGATGGCAACGGCCCCCAGCGGCGCGACGATCGCAGCACCCGGCCCGTCGCTCGAAGACGAGACCGCGGCGTTGCGTCCGGCGGTTCGCGCTGCCGTGGCGTGTGTGCTTGGGCTGGGACGGGACCACGCGGATGTCGAGGATTGCACGAACGAGACGCTTCGGCGGGCGTTGGAGGGCGGCAGCCGCCTCCGTCCCGGGGAGGCGCTGCGCCCCTGGCTGCTTGGCATTGCGCGTCACGTCGCGATCGACCATCTGCGGGCCAGGCGGCGCCTCGCGCATCGCGTCGTGCAGTCGCCCGACGCCGATGCGAACGCGCCGTCCATTCTCGATACCGTGGCGGACCCGGCGCCGCTCGCCGACGACCGGCTCGACGAGGCGCGGCGCCGCGCGCGGGTCCGTCGTGCCATCGAATCGCTCGCGGACGGTCCGAAGCGGGCGTTGTTGCTGGTTCATGCGGAAGGGCTCGGCTATCAGGAAGTGGCGTTGCGCCTCGGGGTGCCGCTGGGCACGGTGGCCACATGGATTGCACGAGGGCGCCGCAGCATTGCGGATGCCATGCGCGAGGAGACGACGAACCGATGAACACCGACGAGAAGCTGGCGCTCGAGATCGTCTGGGAGGCCGACGGTCACCTGAGCGAGGTGGCGGCGACGGCAGCGGCCGACGGCCAGGATCACCTGCTTCCGGAGCCAGCGCTGGCGCATCTTTCGGAATGCGAATCGTGCATGCGGCGGGTGGGTCAGGCCGCGATGCTCGCCATCGACGTGGGCGAGCATCTTGTCGCGATCGTGCCCGGGGCCGCGGCGGCCCGCGCTCCGGTGCCGGCGAAGGCCATTGCGGCGGCGCTCGTGCTCGCGATGCTGGGGGCAATGCCGGCGTTGATTTCAGCCCCGCTCCGGATCGTCCAGGCCTGGAGCGAGGTCATGGTCGTAGGGCCCCATCTGGTTCGCGCCGTCGTGGCGCTTGCGAGATCCGGTACGGACGCTGTCGGACCGGTGCTGTGGGCTGCTGCGGTGTGGTCCGTCGTCGTGTTGTTGCTCACGGGTGTTGCGATTGCCCGCGTGGTGCCTCGCATGCCGCCGGCCGATGCCGCCCGACAAGAGGGGGGATGATGCGCGTCGCCGCCTTGTTTCTCGCGTTGGTGTCGCTCATGCTGCTCGTTGCGCCTGCTTCCGCCGCTGTGCGCCTGCGGGGGCCGTGGCCCGACATCGACAAGCCGGTGAGCGTCGACGCCCGCAGGGTTCCCCGTCCCGAGGCGATTCGCAAGCTCGCCGATGCAGCGGGGTGGAGTGTCGTGGTGCAGGGCGTTGCGCCGGACGAGGTGGACATGCACGTGACGCGGCAGCCTGCCGGCAAGGTGCTGGGGATCCTGCTGGCCGATCGAGACTACGTCGCATCGCGAGACGGCGCGCTGGTGTCGATCGCACCGGACGCGGCAGCCGGTGCTGCGGGGGCTCCGATGGTAGCGTCGCCGGCCGCCTCCGCGACCGCCGTGCCTGTTCCTGCCGCATCGGATGCCCCGACGCCAGGAGCATCGTCTCCGGAGGACAACGGCGCCGACGGACGGGACATGAGCGAAGATGATGAAGACGGATCATCCGGGAAGAGCGCCACTCCGGACCGGGTCATCACCGGCGGCAATGTGCGCGTCGACAAAGGCGAGGTCGTTCACGATGTCGCGGTGTTCGGCGGCAACGCCGATGTGCTGGGCATCGCCACCGGTGACGTCACGGTCGTCGGCGGTCATGCGCGCATCCACCCGGGGGCTCATGTGAAAGGCGATGCGACCGTTGTGGGCGGGGAGCTCACGGTCGACGACGGTGCCCGTGTCGATGGCGACGTGGGTGTGGTGGGGGGCATGCTGCACCGGGGAGAGCACGCCGAGGTGGGCCGTCCGGCCCGCAGCGGAAAGCATGGCAGCGTGCGAGTGTCGCTCGGTGACGACAAGACCGCGACGTGGACCTTTCGCGAGGTGTTGCACAACCTTGGGGCGTCGGTCACGCGGACCGCGTTGCTATTCGTATTTGGAGCGATCTTCCTGGCACTGGCCGCGGATCGGATGCAGGCGCTTCAGGGAGAGATCGCTGCGCGTCCGATGAAGTCTTTCGCACTCGGGGTGGTGGGCATGCTCGTGATGGCCGCCACCCTGGTCGCGTTGTGCATTACCATCGTGGGCATCCCCTTCGCGGTGATGGCTGCATTGTTCGCGGCGATCGTCATCTACGTAGGTGTCTGCGCAGCGCTGACCGTGGCGGGGGCGGCGCTGCTTCGACACCGCACCAGCAATCCCTATGTCCACCTCGGCCTCGGCTGCGCTCTCTTGTTGGTGATTGGCTGGCTGCCGTACCTGGGAACCGCCGTGACGGCCATTGTGGGTCTAGTGGGTCTTGGAAGCCTGCTGGCGACCCGGGGGGCCGGATTGGTGCCGCCTCGCGCACGTTCGACTTGACGCCGTCCGGGTCGTCGTCGATTAGCCCTTGGCCCACCGCGCGATCGCGGCCGCGAACAGCGCAATCGAGGCCGGATTTTGCGCCAGAAACAGAGACGGTTCGACCAGCTCGAGCTCCATGACCATCGGCGCGCCGTCGGCGTCGCGCGCCGTGTCGACACGCGCATATAGCAAGCGTTCCGCGCCGGTCCGTCGCATCCCCGCGGCAAGGGCCAGCTCCGCCAGACACTGCTCGTCGGGTTCCACCTTCACCGCCGCGGAGACGCACTCCTGTTGCCCAGCAAAGCGCGGAGTTTTGCGAACGGCGTGGGAGACGTGCCCGTCGATGATCACCACCGCTCGCTCGCCCCAATCCTCGACGGAGGCGACATAAGGCTGCACGAGCATGTCGCGGTCGGCGAGGAGTCGGTCCAGCCATGCCTGATGCTCGGCGTCCACCTGTTCTCGCGTCACTCGTTTCGTTTCGAAGGAAGCGGCGGACACGGCGGGTTTGACGACAGCGTCGACCCACCCGCGCGATGCGAGCACACGATCGAGAGAGACCGTGGCACCGCGCGCGAGCAACGCGGTCGGCACGGTTCGAACCCCGGCTTGCGCCAGCTCCAACAGATACGACTTGTGTGAATTCCAGCGCACCACGCCGGGCGGATTGGCCACCCGGCCGCCGAGCCCGTCGACCCAGCGCAGGAATGCCTCCCGGTGGTGGTGATAGTTCCAGGTCGAGCGAAGAACCGTCAGCGATGCCGACCAGAACGGCGCGCAGGGATCGTCCCAGGGGAGGCACGCGACGGACAGTCCTTGCTGTGCCAGGGCGGCGACGAGCAGCGACTCGTCCGGGTCAGGTTCGGGAAGCACTCGGCAGGTTGCGAGGGCGACGTCCATGGTGGGCGCGGAGGGTATACCCGGGACGCTCGAAACGAGAGGATTTCCCGTCTGCCCGCATGGGAAGGCCCCCGCCCAGCGACTGGGACGGCGTCGACCCTCCCGGGCCCGACTTCTAACCGGAGAAAGTTGCCGGCGTGACGGGGGATTGGCGTGCACGCGCTTGCGCGTCACGAGGCGTCCAGGTGTGAGCACAGATCGGCGGGCGGCGCGAAAACGGTTGGCGAACGGGTGCGACCCGGGCCAGGATCGACGGCGTGAAGGTTCGTGAACGGCCGGTTCCGAGGCACTTGGCGCTGCGTGGACTACGCGTGGCGACCGCCACTTCTGACTGGCGACCGCCACATGCGACGCGATGACCTTGCCATGCAGAGCCGAACGCAGGTGGCGAGCCGCCGATCGAGCGTCCGGTGGTGGCGGCCCGCCCGCCGACGAAGCGTGAATGCGGCTTGATTTCAAGCTGATCGGCAGCAGCATGGGAATCGCTCATGGCGCGGCGTCACGGCGTCTTGCCTCGCGCGCAGTCCGGCTTCTGCCCCGAGCGGCTCCGAGCCGCGGCCGAAGTATGCGCGCAGTGAGCCCGAGAAGACGGCGTTGGACCAGGTGGTCAGCGGGCACCTCGAGTCGTTCCTGCGGTACACGCGCGACCGCTACAAGCGGCCGCTGCCCCGGTATGTCGAGTTGGAGTTCCGACGGTTCGTTCGCTGCGGGATCTTGCGCTCGGGCCTGTCCAGGCTCCGGTGTCCACGGTGCGGCAAGGACATGCTGGTGGCGCACTCTTGCAAGGGTCGAGGGACTTGCCCGTCGTGTGGGGGCCGGCGCATGGCCGCCACCGCTCTGCACATCGTCCGCAAGGTGCTGCCCGATTGCCCCGTGAGGCAGTGGGTGCTGTCGGTTCCGTTGCACGTCTGATGTCTGTTGGCTGTGGACGCCCGCCTCTTCGGCTCCGTCGTCAAGCTCTTCGCTCGCGTCGTCGATCGCTTCTACCTGGAGCGCTCGCGGGCCGCGGGCATCGAGGGAGCGAAGACGGGGGCGCTTTGCTGCCAGCAACGATTCGGTGGCAGCTTGAACGCGAACTGCCATGTGCATTCGGCCTGGGTATGCACTGCGGCCTGCGGCCTCGTGGACCTACGCGGACTGCGTCCAGCAGGCTGGACTCCGTCCGCTCCGGTTCTGCGTCGAAGCCGGCGTGCACGTTGGCGCGCTCGATCGCAAGGGGCGCGAGCAGCGGGTGCGCTACTGCCTGCGGCCCGCGATCGCCCACGAACGGTTGTCGATCCTGAAGGACGGCTCGGTCGCGTACCTTTGCAAGGATCCGAATCGAGGCCGCAGCCATCGCATCATGCAGCATGGCGTGCTGGCTCCGGGCGCGCCATGGCGCAAGCACATCGTGCCCGCGAGCGTGCTTGACGATGCCGGCTGCTCGCACCATGCCGCCACCAAGACCTCGGAACCCGCGCGCAAGGTCGAGCGACCGCGCAAGCCCACCGGCGACGTGTCGCTGTTGCACACTTCGCTCGAAGCCTCAGAACCGACAGCAGGCAAGCCGCCGTGGCGGTCGAGCACATCCTACGTGCCCTGGGCCGAGTTGCTCAGGCATTGCTTTCAACAAGACGTGCTCGATTGCCCGCGCTGCCATGCTCGCTTGGAGCCCATCGCCGTCCTCCGCAGGCACGACGTGATCGAGCGAATCTTGCGGCATCTGGCCCTGCCGCTCGGCCCCACCGCGCTGGGCCACCCGGACACCATCGCGTTCGACGTCATCGGCGAGCCGATGCCGGGCTGGGTGACGGGTGTCGATCCGGAGCCCCCGGACGCTGCTGAGCGTGCCCCGCCTAGCGACTGGGACTGCGTGGATCCTGCCGCGCCTGACGACTGATCCGAGGATGACGTTGGCGTGATGGGGGAGCGGCATGCGCGCGACGGCGCGTGGCGCGGCGTGGACGTGTGCGCGGGGATCGGGGCCGCGCTACGAAAATGCTTGGAGTGTGGCTCGCAAGGCGCAGGACCGGCGCCCTGGAGGTTCGTGACGCGGCGGCTCGTGGGGCACATGGCGATGCGTTGCCTACGCGCTGTCGACGAACGACGAACGGAAAGTCGAACTCGTGCCAGTCAGCCGGCGTTGTTGAGTGAACGCTGCCGTTACGCATGGACGTTATTGAGCCGCCGAAAAGCGAGGAAGCCGCGCGGCTTGACAGCGCGGATGGGCGAGCGTTCCATCGGGGGATGCGGGAAAGTGGCTTATTGTCGTGGGCGCGCGTCGCCGCGACGTTGCTTGGTGCCCTTCTCTCACTTGAGGCCGGCTGCACTTGTACCGGCGTCCACCTGTTTTCCCGAATCTATGTGTTACAGAAGGCGGACGCCAAGACACGCCTCTGGGCCTGGTCGAGAGCTGACCTGGCCGGAGCTGAACTTGGGGTCATCAGCTTTGATGAAGGATCTAGGAACTGGGTCCCGCACCTAACCGACGCGGAGCCGTTTCCGAACGCGGTGAACGTGAGGGGCGGTGTCTCCTCCGTATCCTGGAAGGATGCCTCCGGTCTGTGGCACGACCGCGTCTACTACGTGGGCACAGACGGACGAGTGCACGAGGGCGGGTACGACGGCGATGCATTCAGATGGCGATCCCGCTCGGAGGGGCCGCCTCAGCACTCGTACTACGGGGCCCTGCTCGCGCTCGCAAGCCCAGAAGAAAAAAGCGGGGTGCTTGTGCACATTGCGGCAATCCGGGAGAACGAGCCAGGCGCTCTCACGTTGGACGTCATGCGCCCAGGCTCTTCGTACTCGGTGGAGTTCCAGGGCAGCCAGATGCTGAAAGCCTCGAGCAACGTCTTTGGAGCCGTGTTCAACGGTGAACCGTACTTCTTCGTAGTAAGCGATAACGGCCGACTCGTAACTTACGCCGACCACGGTTCCGGATGGCAGGGCTCGTTGGTCAAAGGTGGACCAGAAGCGCTCCAAGGTGACGGAGCAGCCGTGGCATGGTCCGATGGGTCCAGGAACTGGCTGTCGGCCCTCGTCCGGGACGGTGACGAAGAAGGCAGGCTGCTCGAGGTTCGCTTCGATGCTGGGGGTGAACCGACATGGTCAACGGTCGAGTCCTCCGGGCATTGGGGAAGCTGGGCGAACACGATCGCGGTGGCGCCGAACCTGGCTGGCACCGATGTTCCGCCTGGATACGAGCTGGCATTCGCAATGGATGGAGTCGTGCGACGGAAGCGCTTGAACGGGCAGACGAACGAGTGGCTGGACCTCGACGATCTGGCAAAGCCTCCAGACATTGAGGGGGACGCTGTCGGACCGGTCGCCCTGGCACCCGGCGCATGGAACATGCCCAACGCCAAGCCCGAGATCTACATGGTCGGCGCCGAGGTGAGCGACATCGGGTACGCGTTCGTCTCGCGAAACGGAGAGAGCGGATGGCACAACCTACTTGACCCAATCGTCTCTACGGGCGAAGTAGCCGTCAATCTGCTTCAGCACGGGAGCGACCACCTAACGGAAAGTGCAGCACACGAACGCAATGGCACAGTCCTCGTAGCCGCCGCCCGCATGCCTCGCGACTACAAGACGTCCAGAGCTTCGGACGTGCTCGCGGCATGGTCGAGCGACCACGCGCACACATTCGGCGGCTGGACGAGCTTCCCGTCCTCATATCAAACGCTGGATGAGGGCCGATACTGGATGCAGGGCGACCCAACCGTTGCGCTGCTCTCTGACGCGCGAACGGGCTACGTGATGTTCCACGAGGTACGGTTCTCCCCTAGCGACCTCGACGCGGGCTGCGATGCTACTGGAGTAGAGATTTGCAGGTCGCGGATTAGCCTCTATCGCGGAACCTCCGACCCCACGAGCATGAGAAGCGTCGTTGATCTCGCGGGAGACCCGGATGGGCAGTGGGAGCTCCGAAATGCGTACTCCGACAAGGAAAGCTGCGCGTCCCCCAAGGATCAAGAGGTCTGGTTTCTGGATCACCCGGTGATCGCCGTGACCTCGGACGATGTCGCGCATATTGCTTGGTACCGCCAAGCAAGCAACACGGACGACAATGCGCTGCTTTACCGCGCATTGGACGCCAGCGGCTCGGGATGGCTCACGAAGACCTCCGTTCTGGTCTTTTCTGAAGGCGGCGGCGGCTTGGCGGACATTCCGTACATCACGGCTGACGCGACGCTCAGCCGTGCCTACGTGCTCTGGGCATACGACAACGCGAGGTTCGCGGCGTCCACGTGCACGCCCTTCCCGGCGCCGAGCTGCTCCGATCCACAACTGATTGGTGGCGATGATGGTACACACTCGCATGGCGCCGTGGCTCTCCAGACGCTATCTGGAACCGGAATGAAGCTACGCACGCCATGGTTCGCGTTCGCGAGCTCACCAACGACGAGCGGGAAGGTCTTTCTGGTCTACGCGGTTGGACGAGACACCGGGAGCGGGGACGTGCAACACGCCATCAAGTTCGTGACCTGCGACGTCGCCGCCGACGCCAGCGTGTCCTGTCAGGCACCCGAGACGATCACGCCGGTGCCGGATACGGGCGACACGGATAGCTTCGGCCCAACGCTGGCCGTGCTGGGTGACAACACCGTGGTCGTGAACTACTACAATGTCTCGCCGCAAGGCGGGCACGATGTTCAAGCGATGGTCTTGCTCCGGGATCCATCCGGGACGTGGTCCGCGCCCAGGCGCAGAGCCTTGCCTTACGACTTCGACTTGACTGTTGCTCCGCGAAAATGCCTGGACCAAACGGACACGAGGTTCGTTGGCGATTATCACATGTTCCTGGGCAGCTTGACCCATGCGCACTACATGCGGGCCGATCCTGTGCCCGGCAATCCATTGTGTACAGGCACCTGCCTATGGACGGCCGCGGTCTCGGACATCTGTTGGTGAGGGAGATGACATGGTTGCCGCGAGAATATCAGGTCGGTTCCTCATGGTTGCCGCGCTCTGCTGCGGCGCGTTCAACGGTGCGGGGTGCGGGCGCGTGGCGGCGTCCGCGCCATCCGAACCAGACGCGATGGCCACAGATGGGTCGTCGGAGGATGGATTGGACAGCGCGCCGGTCGAGAGCGCTACGCCTGATACCGGGTCGGAGACGGGAGCAGACGCGGGTGGCGACTGTCTTGCGGACTGCTGGGTACCTATCGGAGTCGGCGGTCTGCATTGGCGGGTTGACGCCGCTGCCGTTTGGACGGAACATTCTCTGGTTATTGTCGGCGGGCGCTACTCGCAGGGATTCGACGAGTATTGTGCCACCGACAGCGGGAGTTACGATCCAACCATCGATCTCTGGGCTGTCTTCGATGGCGGAGTATGCAACAAAGGAAGGACCCGCGGCGTCTGGACGGGGAAGCAAGTTCTAGTGCCAGACATCCACTTCATGTCTGCTCTCGACCTCTCCACCAAGACATGGAGCAAGACCAAGCTTCTCGCGAACCACTCAGTTGGCTCCGCCGTTGTCTGGACAGGTCAGGTAGCATTGACATGGGGCGCAGACCTCGGGGGTGGCGAGCTTTGCGGCGTGGCTTACGATCCATCCACCGGCTCGGCGCAAGAGCTCGTTCCGCCGAACCCGTCTTTCTGCGGACGGTGGCAGTCGGTGGTCTGGGCAGGCGACCGCATGATAGTCTGGGGCGGCTCGTCTGGAAGCACGGGCACCACAGGCACGAATGCCGGCCTCACGTACAATCCAATCAGCGGGAGTTGGACTCCAATGTCTACCGTGGGCGCACCATCGCCTCGCTTGGGCGCTCCCGCAGTCTGGACCGGCTCTGAGATGATCGTCTGGGGCGGACATGACAGCGGAGCAGACCACGCCAACCTCTACGACGGAGCCAAGTACGATCCAGTCTCCGAGTCGTGGCAACCAATCGCCACCCTGCCAGACGAGGGCACCGATTCCCAAAACGCTGTCTGGGCCGACGGACGTATGATGGTGTGGCTTGGCAACGCCGGGTGGATGTACGACCCTGACCGCGACGAGTGGACCCGCATGAATCCGGATGGAGCTCCACAGGATGCCGAGCGCGCCGCTATCGCGTGGACGGGTAGCGAGTTCATCGTGTGGGGGGGCGGCCGGCATGAATCCGAGGGCGCGCACGCTCGATACCGCCCGCCGCCTAAGGGCCAGTAATGCCCGACAGGCCACTGTGACCCCGAGGGCCGCCTACCTGGGCGGAAGACTGCGGACTTCCTGCCGTTCCTGTGGCGGTTCGTGCCGGTCATGGTCGGCCAGAGCATCGTCGCGTGGGACGACACGGTGCTCACGCGGTGCGGCTCGGTGCTCGCGGTCGGGCGCCCTGCGCTCCTGAATTACGCCAAGACGCTCATGCGCGTGCCGATGGGCGTGTTCGGGCAGGCCATGGGGTACGCGGCGTACCCGACGCTCTCGCGCTTGTGGGTGGAGGGAAAACGCCAGGAGCTGCAAGACACCGTCACGACCGCCACGCGACGAGTGCTCTTCCTCGCGTTCGGCTCCCAGGTGGTGCTGCGCGCCGCCGGGGGCGATCTCGCGTTGATGGTCTACACCACGCGTCGCATTCAGCCCGGCGACTTCGCGATGCTGCAGGTCCTCATCGCCACGTTCTCGGTCGCGTTGGGGGCCTGGAGCGCCCAGGTGGTCATCGGGCGCGGCTTCTACGCGATGGGCAAGACGTGGCTGCCCACGTGGCTGGGGACGGGCGTGCTGGTGCTGGCGTACCCGATCTACCCGCTGCTGCGCGACGCAGCGCCGCAGGGAGCGGTTGGACTCGCGCTCGCGTCGAGCGTGGCGGTCACAGCGTACACGGTCATCCTCATGTTCCTGCTGCAGCGACAGACCGGCGCGAAGGGCGGGCTCGCCCCGTTCCTGGTGCGCACGCTGCCCGCCACGGCGCTCGGGATAGCTGCCGGCTACGGCGTGTCGCCGCGTCGGCGCGCCCCACGTCGGCAGCCCAGCGCTCTGCGTAGACGGCATCGAAATCACCAGTTGCTTGTCGCGCGAGCAGCAGCTCGATCGCGGCCAGCGCGCCCTGCATGCCGGGTCGAAGAAGATGGGTCACCAGGAGCAGCTCGGGGCGAATGAAACGAATCCCGTGAAGCTCCGGGACGGCTTGGGAGGTATCGAGATCTCCCGTGTGAACGCCTCGTTGCGAAAGGAGATGAGGTCCACGACCGAGCCGCGGAACAGCAGGTGGTAGACCTCGAAGACCTCATTCTGCTCGTGAGAAGCATCCGGAGGCTTCGGCAGGCGCCAGCCCGGCGCGCGGTGACCCCGGACCCGTTTCGCTGCCGAGCCCAGATCGGCCGCGGCGAGCGTCATGTCGAGGTCGTCCGTGTGCGTCTTGCGCGCCCACAGGATCTGCGCGAGACCGCCGATCACCGCGTAGGGTGCATCGCCCGTCAAAGCGCGTGCGTGCTCGACGACTTCGATCAGCTTCATCCGGGCCCTCTGCAGCGTATCGCATCTGGCGTCCACGTTCCGGAGGAGCTGCTGGGGGGCAAGGGCGTACGCGAGCGCGGTCACGCCGTTAGTGTAGCACTGCTCGCGAAACCTACTTGGGCTGCGCTTCGGTCTTCGCCTTCTTCTTGCGCTTGGACTCGAGCCGTCGCTGGCGCTCGTAGGCCGAGGTAACGAGCCGCACGATCTCCGGGTGATCGCGGTACACGGAGCGCGCCGCCCTGCGGACCTTCGCCACGCGCTGGTCGAGCAGCGTGACGAGACGGTTGCGCAAGTCGATCTCGGGCGACGCCTGCCTGCCCGGCACCGGCGGTCCTTCCGAGCTCAGCTTCTGCGCGACGTCCCTGGCCTCCCCGATCCACTCGACGTCGAAGTCCTTCAGCGCGGCCAAGCGAGGCTTCACCTCGTCGGCCACCTCGGCCAGGGTGAACAGGAACTCGATCCGCGTGGCCCGCGTGTCGTCCGACGCGCGCTCCTTGGCCTTGGCGAACGCATCATCGGCAGGCTCGTGAATGTCGTCGTCGAGCACGAGGTCGCAGCCGTTGGACAGGACTCTGATCAAGTCGATCCCCCGTTGCTCGAGCTGGGGCACGTCGCTCAGCGTGATCGACGGGAACATGTCGTCGTTGTGCATGAAGCGGATCGCGCGCGCGAGGCTCTCGATGTCGTCGGCCACGGAGAGAACGACCTCGGCCTGGCTCACTTGCATGCTCGGCAGGTCGCTGCCCGGAGGGGGCGTCCAATACTTCCGGAGGAAGCCCCCGACGCCGTCGCCCTCGAACACCCGGTCGCGGATCGGCATGCCCGAAGTGATCACGGTCTCTTTGGGAAGAGCGAGAGCTGCGCCCTTCCAGCGGTCAACGTCTTGATTCGCCATGGTTTGCTTCTGTGAACAGAAAACAGTCCGCGGACGACATCACGGGGTGGCTGGGCGAAGAACGGCAAAAAACGAGCGCGGGATAGAGGTGGACGAGGCTTGGGGAGGCGTCGTTGGTCCCGCAGAGGCAGACGTCGTTCCCGCAGAGTCAGGTTGCGTTCCCGCGGGATGGATCGGCGTTCCCGCGAGTTGGATGGCGTTCCCACGGAAGAACAGCTCGATCCGACTGCATGGCTCGTGGGGCACCCACAGGCGGGGCTGATTGCGCGCGCGTGATCGACGCCATGGTGAGTGACGGCGGGCTGGGCGGGATGGATGCATAGGGGCGTCGGTCCCGATCGAGCCACGCGAAGGCGAACGTCGCGCGTCGGCTGTGGCAGAGTGGCGGCCGCCACGATCGGGGTGGCGCCCGCCAGGCGATGACGATCGGCCGAGAATTCGAGGCGAATCGTCTCAGCGAGCCGCTGTCCAGCGTCCTCGACGGGTGGCGCCCGCCACCCAGTGCGCGCTGCAACCCGGCGGATTGCGGTGTGTCCGAAGCCGGCATGATTCTTCGGATGGCGCGAGGGCATGTCCACCCGAACAGCCGCCGAGTCTGCCCCGACCCAACAGCAGTTGCTCCTGCCCGTGCACAAGTCCGGCAGGCCCGAGCCGCCGCACTTCGACTACAGGCGCCGGGAGCCCGAAGCCACTGCCTTGTACCGCATCGTGCACGAGCATCTCGAGGCGTTCCTCCAGCACGCACGCGAGACGTACGCACGGCCGCTCCCGAGGTATGTCGAGCGAGAGCTGCGCAGCTACTTGAAGTGTGGCCAGCTCCGAGAAGGCTTCACGCGTGTTCGATGCCCCCGGTGCCGACACGAGTTTCTCGTTGGCTTTTCCTGCAAGGGGCGCGGGCTGTGTCCGAGTTGCTCCACGCGTCGCATGACCGCAACGGCGGCGCACATGGCGACCAGGGTGTTGCCGGACGTGCCCGTGCGCCAGTGGGTGCTGAGCGTGCCGCACGAAATCCGTGGCTTGCTTGCGGCGAAGGCCGTGGTGCTTTCTTCGGTGCTGAGGATCTTTTTGAGCGTGGTGACGGGATGGTACGAGCGCGAGGCGAAGCGAACGGGTGTCGTCGGTCCGAAGACGGGAGCCGTGGCATTTCCACAAAGATTCGGAGGCTCTCTCAATCTCCACGTGCACAACCATGTCGTCTATCTGGATGGCGTCTTCTCCAAGGACGCAGACGGCAAAGCGTCGTTCCAAGCGTCGCGAGCTCCAGCGCAAACCGAGATCGCAAGCATCGCCGCGGAGGTGGGGCGACGCGTGAAGAAGATGCTGCAACGCCGCGGCTTGATTCGCGACGAGCCGGACGACGCCGAACCCGAGTCGCAGTCCGCGATCGAAGCGTGCATGCAGCTCGGTTTGTCGCGAGGAGAGTTCGTGCGCCTCGACGCGCGAGACGAGGACATGCCGCAAGGCAACGACGACTCGCGTTTCGATCATCGCAAGCGCAGTCCATGGAGCGCGGAGGTCGACGGCTTCAGCGTGCATGCAGGCGTGCGCATGCAGCAAGGAGATGCTGCCGGACGCGAACGGCTCGTGCGCTATTGTGCCCGCCCTACGCTCAGCCTCGAGCGGCTATCTGTGTTGGATGATGGGCGTATCGCGTATCGCGTGAAGTACCCGCGGCGTGGCGGCCGAACGCATTTGCTGATGTCGCCGATGCAATTCATGGCGCGCATTTCCGCGCTCATTCCGCCGCCAAGATTCCCGCTTGTCAGGTACAGCGGCGTGCTCGCACCAGCGTCGAAGTGGAGGTGGTCGGTCGTGCCGCGTGGCAAGACGATAGGATGCGAGCACGAGAAGCCACGCGTCGGGGATGCGGTGCGCGCAGCAGCAACGCCGGCGATTGCGCCAGGCGACGGTCTGGCACCGTCGACAGTGACACCGGTGCCAGTGTCACCCGGGCAGAGAAAAGCGGATGCCCCGACATCGCCCACTGCGGCTGGTTCGCTCGGAGGTGCACGCACGGACGTTGACGTGACCCCGCTGCAACCACGTGACAAGTTCCGCGGGCGACGAAGCACGTCGTACATCGACTGGGCGACCCTGATGAAGCACAGCATGGGGATCGATGTGCTGGAATGTCCGAAGTGCTCGGCGACGATGAAGCCGATTGCTGTGATCAAGGAGCCGGAAGTCATCGAGAAAATACTCGTGCATCTACGCATGCCGTTGCGGCCTGAGCTGCTCGATGACGGCGCGACGGTTGTCTACGACGTGACGGGCGAGCCGGTGCTCGATGCTCGATGGCGCCCGGCGGAAGATGATGGCTGGGCCAGCGAGCGCGGGCCGCCGACCCAGTGGGACTGCGTGGACGCGCCTTCGCTGGGCGAGTAGCAGGCGCCAGGCCGCGAAGCGACGTGATCAAATGGACGGCGTTGGGTGACCATACCTTCGGCTCGACGTCGTGAGAGCGGACGTGTATCTTCGAGCCCGTGTTTGTTGGTCGAAGACGTCGTGTGGATGCGGGCAAATCGCATAAGCGCCCTTATGTCAACTCGTGACGACGTCGCTTGCGAAGTACACACCCTTGCGCCGGCTATCCGCCAGCGCCGCCCGCTTCGTACAGGTCGATGGCGCGGCGCACCGCCGGGTAACTCAGCCCTGTGAGTTCCACGATGGCCATCACGCCGTAGCCCTTTCGGTGCAGCCGAACGACTTGCTTGCGCCGTTC
>Ga0272446_1001260_pt1 | contig 37286 bp, 35 predicted proteins | sample YNPCB0061_FD_194587 | JGI IMG/M metagenome (GOLD analysis project Ga0272446, IMG submission 194587) | Hot spring microbial mat communities from Yellowstone National Park, WY, United States - YNP-CB-006-1 | ecosystem: Environmental > Aquatic > Thermal springs > Hot (42-90C) > Sediment | place...
TCATCAAGTTAAGCTGTTAAACGGCATAAATCTAAGTCAGGGATGTCCTAGTGAATGTCTAATACATTTTGGGCAAGGACATGATGCAAGATTTACTGATTATGTGATGGGAATGATCCCTGAAAACAGCATAGGGATTATGGATCGTGGTTTTGCAAGCTGGGAGTTTGTTGAGGAATTAAGTAAGACAAACACTTTATTTGTAGTGAGAATAAAAAACAACATGAGGACAGAATTTAAGCATAGTCGGTATCGGGTAATATGGTTTTGTGATGTAGAGAGTCAGACTGAATTCCGCTTAGCTACAAATTTATTGGCAGAAGAGGTTACCAATGAAGAGATTGCGGATATTTATCGTTGTCGCTGGCAAATAGAGTTATTATGGAACTTCTTAAAGATGCACTTGAAACTGGATAAGCTGATCACAAAGAATTGCAATGGTGTAACTCAGCAAATCTATATGGTACTAATAGCTTATATGATTTTGCAGTTATTAGAAATACCAGCCTTTTATGGGCATAAACTGCTAGATAAGTTGCGATATTTACAATTAGAACTTAGGCACCGCTGTACTATTATCCATTGGAGCTATGATTTCTTGCCAGAGGCTCTGGTGTCTTGATATGTGAAGTTTTATGTCGACTTTCAACATTTCTGGTAATTATCAATTAAGTTAATATGATACCTCCATTAATAATTTATGACTTGATTATAATCATCAAAAACTTATAGCTTCCAGATAATAAAGTAACCACATCAATGAAAAGTGTTATTGCAAAACTATCTCAGATTAACGCCATTTTGCGCTCGGAAGGAATAATAAATGGCATGGGTATTATATGGCAAAAATTGATCTTCAAGGTAGTGTCAAATTTTCAATCACTGCGTTTTCAGGATTATCTGAAACAAGAGCGGGAATATATTGATTCATTGACTAATAATATGCCTTTAGTGCTTTCTCAGCTTGCTATCAAACCAACCTTCTCTGTGATAATGCCTGTCTATAACATAGATGAGATTTGGCTAAGAAAGGCGATCGAGTCTGTGAGAACGCAAATATACCCCTACTGGGAATTGTGCATAGCCGATGATGGTTCTTCAGATACTAAGATAAAGCAAATTCTCACCGAATATAGTCGCCTTGATAGTCGAATAAAAGTAGTCTTTAGGGATAAAAATGGAGGTATTTCTGCCGCAAGTAACTCTGCCCTTGAACTGGCTAATGGGGAGTATATCGCATTCTTAGATCATGATGATGAATTAGCTCCTCATGCTCTTTATGAAAATGCAAATCTTATTAACCAGCATCCCGAGGCTGACTATATCTATAGCGATCAAGACTTTATTGACACTAGACAAAGACGCTACAGACCACTTTTCAAGCCAGCTTGGTCGCCTCATCTTATCCTTAATTACATGTACACATGTCATTTGAGTGTGTATAGAACTGTTCTAATTAGAGAGATTGGCGGACTGCGTAGCGATTTTGACGGCGCACAAGATTATGATCTGGTTTTGAGAGTAACTGAAAAAACAACAAATATATTCCACATCCCCAAAATACTTTACCACTGGCGCAGTATTCCATCTTCCTCTGCCTCTGGACCAGTTAAAATGTACGCTTATGAAGCAGGGAAAAGGGCGCTACAAGAAAAGCTGATTCATCAACCAATAAAAGGTAGAGTTGATCATAATATTTCTTTAGGGTGGGGTTTTTATAAGTATGAATATGAAATTGTCAATAACCCAAAAGTCAGCATCATAATTCCTAGTGCTGGCAAAATACTGCAAGGCAAAAATATCTCAGCCTTAGAAAACTGTATAAAATCTCTTGTATCAAGAACAAGTTATGGCAACTTTGAAATAATTGTAGTTGATGGATATGATATTAGTGAAACTCTCAAACTAAAATTAACAAACATTGCAGAGGTGAAATTTATATCCTGCGCTGATAAGTTTAATTTCTCCCAAAGAATAAATCTGGGAGCCCAAGAAACATCAGGGGAACATTTACTACTATTGGATGATGATACTGAGCCAATTAATTCAGAATGGTTAGGATCAATGTTACAACTTTCCCAGTTACCAAATACAGGGGCAGTAGGAGCCAAGCTCCTGTTTCCAAGTCGGAAAATACAACATGTGGGGGTCGTAATTCCTAATTCTGAGAAATTGTATTGTGGTCATGTTTATTACAAACACAATCACTTACAAAGGGGCTACATGAATGTGTGTAATATGACTCGCAACTATATTGCTGTTAGTGGTGCTTGCTTAATGGTAAAAAAAGACCTTTTCACTGAAGTTGGTGGCTTAAATGAGGATTTACCCCTAAACTACAATGATGTAGACTTCTGTCTCAGACTTCACAAAGCTGGTTACTTCAATGTTTATACGCCCTATGCCAGTCTGTATCACTATGAGTCTCTTACCAGAGCTAGAATAATAGAGTCATGGGAGATAGAATATATGCAAGCTAAATGGGCTGAATACATGAAATCATTGGGTGGCTATGATCCATATTACAATCCTAATTTTTCTTCTTCTGGTAGTAATTTTATGATTTAAAAACTGTCAACAAATACCTTCTCAAAAAATTTTGAGAGTTTCAAGTTAGTAACGATAGTCTCCAGTTGCGAAGCAGTGTAATGCTTCCGTTCACCCTAAACTTGGCAAAAAGTGCCATAGACAAGTCCGCCATCTCTAAACTTTTAGATACAATCTTACTCCTTCGCTGAAATCTGCCCAACCATCTCTGATTATCTGAATTATTCCGCTCAATATGCACAGTATCAGTTTTTGTTGCCACATCTAACTCCACTGCATATGCTTCCCAGTGGTCTGTACAGTAAACGGTTGCTTCCCACCTAGATAAGCGTTCCAAAATTCTTCTCAAGGTCTCCCGATCACGACCTCCCAGTTCCCAGTCAAGTAATCCCCACTATCACGGTCAAGTGCTTGCCATATCCAGAGCTCGTTTTTTTTGACCCTAAATAATGCCAGATCTCATCTAGCTCCACTACCACAACTCATAGTGGTCTTGTGCCAAGTCTCTAATCCAATTTCTAATCCAATTCAGGATTGCTTGAGGAGAAACAGCAAGATGCATAGCAATAGAGTTCATAAACATACCACTGACATAGAGTAGCACTGCTTCCAACTTCATCCACAGAGGCTTGCCTCTTTCCAAAGAACTGGTAGCTTGCACTTGTATCTCTGCACATTTCTGACAAAACCATTCTTGATGACATGAGTATGATGGCATTTGGGGCAGGATATTGAACTTCATGCAGACATAATGTTGTTTGGTATTAGTGTTGTCTTAGTGTAACATTACTAGATTGAAACTCTCAAAATTTTTTTGATTCTTTGTCTAATGCCTTGAGGTACATTTAAAGTATTGGAAAACTTGCGTAGTACTTTCCAAGCTATTGCTTTTATCAGTGTTTTTAAGGAGTAAAAAGATACTGCCCTGAAATTGCTTGTATTCAGTGTATTCAGTGGCACTGTTGGGATAGAGCTAAGTATCAGCCTTCTATTCCAAAAAGACATATTCTCAAAGTACGCTCTAAGAACTCTGTTGTGATTTTTGTAGTGGCTAGTAACTCGACTAAAGCCTTTTGGTGTGTACCTATACAAAAAAAGGAAGTCTGGAATTACATCTAATTTATAACCCGCAATGGTTAATCTGGCTAGAAATTCCCAATCTTCCCAAGAAGTATCTCGATCCTCTTTGAAACCACCAATGCTAAAAAAAGAATCTTTTTTGATTATAAAGTTAGCATCACCGAAAACATTTTCATAAACACCAGCCTCTACACAAGCACCAACAGGACAATACGCATAAGCATAAACCCTTGAGAAAATACTAAGACTTTCATCAACAGCTCTAAAGTAACAAGTCAAACAATCACAGTTAGATATTGTTATGCCTTTTACCATTTTTTGTATCATATCAGGCTCAGCGGCATTATCTGCATCCATAAAAACTATATACTCACCAGTGGACTTGCTTGCCGCAAAGTTCCTTGTGTTGCCAATACCACCATTTGTTTTCCGTATAAATTTCCAGTTTTTTTCTTTGTACTGCTCCTCCATTTTAGAGAACACCTCAAGAGAAGCTTCGTCAGTAGAACCGTCATCTACAACAATTACCTCAAAGTTATTGTATGTTTGTCTTTCCAAAGATAGGAGTAAGTCAGGCAGATATTTACCATAGTTGTAATGGGGTACGCACACAGATACTTTAGGATTTTGATTGACAGAATCTGGAAAATGATATATGTTCCCTATTCCAGAGCTATTATCAATCATCTCGAAAAATTTTTGCCACAGAGATTTAGCTTTTTGAGGTGAGTATGCAAAACTATTGGTTGAACTCACTCCAAAATTGATACATTCTTCTAATTTACGAGCTAAATCTTGAGGAGTTGGCGAAAACAGACAAGCTTCGTCACAAATTATCTCTGGTATGCCACCTACATTTGAAGCTATTACATTAAGACCTAACACAGCACACTCTAAACACACATACGGAAAGTTATCAAGCAAGGATGGAATTACCACAAGAGCTGATGGATGAGATTCAAGAAAGTTTAGCGCATCAAAATGCGACATTTGAGTCTCAAATGTGATTTCATATGCTCCTATATTCTCCTTCAAGTATTGATTTAAGGAGTTAATCGGAGAACCACAAGAAGTTTGTCCATTCTTACCCAAAAATGTTATTTTTATTTTGCGGTCACGATTTTTCAGTTTTATTGCCAATATATTTAGTGCCTGAACAAATATATCAAATCCCTTTCTGACTTCTAGTCTTCCAAAAAATATTATGTGTTGCCTGTCAAAACATTTTTTAGCCAGTTTACTACTAGCTTCAGTAATAGTGTGGTCTAGGTCAAGTAGATATGGCAGTACTAGAGATTTTTTGCTCATTTCCCAGCCATGTGACTGCATCCAATCAAACATATACTGACTAGGACTTAAACTGTAGTCAGCATTTTCCTGACAATACCTTTCCATATAGTCTAAAAGCATATCATCTAGTTTATTAGGAGGAAATTGTTGCATTCCTTCTCGTATCCATTCACTAGAACTGTGAGCGGTACAAGTCAAAGTAGTATTAAAGAAGGCTTGACCAGTCCGTTTTGCTTGGATTGATACAAACCCGTTCGCTTGCCATTCTTGAAAGTGGCACGAATCAAAATTTTTTTCCTTCAGCCAATTGTAAACCTTTTGTGATCTTACTAATAATGGTCTCCCACCATGACATTCACCGTTAAAAATTGGTAAAAGCTCAGACTCATGAATATATTGAATATTGAAGTTGCTTCTATAGTGTCCTCTCCAAAATTGGATTGACTCATTTTCTATCGGACCAGTGTGAAGAATAGTAACATCGTAGAGCATCTCTTGAGACAAGAATTTACCCAAGTAAAAGCAGTGGGTTCCAATACCACCAGTTTTAATTGGACCGACTATGTCAGGTGTGATAATACAAACTTTTTTATTATTGTTCATTTGTTTGTGCGTTTATTTAATTGACAACATATACTTTAGCAGGTGTACATTCAACCTGATGTAGATTGAGGACTGGATATTTCATCAAAAGTTTTCAAAGCCTCTTCAATAACTTGGTCAGTATTATAATAGCGATATGTAGCTAATCTACCAACAAAAAAAACATTCTTCTCCAACTTTTCAGATAGCATTAAACTTTCGTAGCACTTATACAAACTTAGATTCTGCTGCTGTGGGACAGGGTAATAAGGATCACCATAGCTCTTAGGGTATTCATATGCAACAACTGTGTTATAACTTCTTTGTCCAGTAACATGCTTAATCTCTACTGTTCTTGTATAGTCAAAATCATTTGGGTAGTTTATTTGGACACAAGGTTGCTTGTATGGCTGGTGGAACTCTTCATATTGAAAGTCAAGGGATCTCCAAGGAAGCCTTCCCAGCTTGTAATCAAAGTACTCGTCAACTGGACCTGTATATACTGTTGCTATGCGTGGAGAAATATGTTGCTTCACTTCTCTATAGTCAGTATTTAGCATGACTGAAATCAAGGGGTTACTAATCATATTTTGAAACATTTTGGTAAACCCGTATTTAGGTGTCACTTGATACTTGTAATCACTGTACCGACAGTCCTTGTTAAATCTGACTGGTATTCTGCCGCACACACTTGCGTCTAGGTCTTTCGGATGAATACCCCACTGTTTCAGTGTGTAACCGAGATAGAAGGCTTCATACAGTTCACGACCAACTTTATTTATAACAAACTCTTCAGAGTTGGCTGGATTATTGATTGGAATCCTCAGTTTCTCAATAAGGTGCTCAGCCTCTTTGATAGTTAGCTTGCAATTATAAAACTGCTCAAGAGTGCGAATGTTAATAGGGAAATCAAATAATTCGCCACGAGTGTAGCTCTTCACAAAGTAATTTCCAGGTATCCATTCTGTAAATTTGGATAAATAATCAAAAATTATTTTGCTATTAGTCCTAAAATAGTGTGGTCCGTAGTTGTGTATTAGTACCCCTGAATTATGGTATGAATCATAACAGTTCCCACCAATATGACTACGCCTGTCAATAAGAAGAACTCTCCACTTCATCTTTTCTGCCGCTCTCTCAGCTATCGTACAGCCAACTGGTCCAGCACCACAAATTAGTAAATCCCACATATTAATAATTAAATTTGTCTTTTAATTCTTAGTCATATTAAACAGCAATAAAGAGCAGTTTGTCAATTAGGTTTGTGCCAAAGGCAAAATTTTTCAGGTAATTTGCTGTTAAATTGATAACCCAAATATTGAAAATGAACATAAGGCTTCACATACCTAGACGCAAGTATATCTGGCAGTAAAATAACCATAGCTCTAATGAACAAGTAACACAGTCTAGATAGACTAAATTCTGGATGACCATTAATTTGAATTATCCGATAATCCGCTGAACGTAAAGTTAGCGTTATTGGGACATCTTGAAGATAGTTATTTCCTTGAGGTTTCCTCTGGATTAGAAAGTAACTCAGCCTCGTATAGTCCTGAGATTCAATCACATCAGGTGCGGCATTACGGGCAATGTAGTTGACCACCTCTTCAACCATCTGATAGCTCAGTGCATAAGGATAAGAGTTGTGAGGGTATGGTAAGATAATAGTATCAATATATCAATATTTAGTCAATTATTTTCACCCCATTCACTATAAAGATTTTAGGGCGATTTTCTACCAAACTAGGAACGCCAAATACAACTACCTCATGCCCTGCTTTAGCTAAACTTTCGGAAAAGTTTTTGATGTAGGTTGCTATACCCCCTTGCAAAGGGTAAAACTCTAAGGTAGGAAAAAATCTTCATATCTATCCTAACTCCATGTTATTAATGACACTCTTAATATGCATAGATTGAGAAATGATAAGATATCTGCGCTATAAACCAATATCTGCATAAGAATGTCTAATTTCTCCTAATCTAGGAGGTTGGTACCCAGCTTCCAGTTCATATCCCATCGCTTCTACAATAACCGACAAGATATTTTTTAGAGAGTTTCCAGTAAGTAATCATTTTGCATCATGAAAAATAATCCTAATCCTTTCACAAAAAGAGACCTGTAAAAATCGCATCCCATCGCTATCATTAGTAAAGTGAAATTCTCTTATATTTTATTCAGCTAGAGAGTTCTTCAAGTTGGATTGCTTTAGCAAGCATATCTAAATAATTTGAATGACTTATATGATGACTTATATTAAGTGTATGCTTCAACTTTGTGCAATCTAAAGATGAGAAGGATGGTCGTTTGGCTTTTGTTGGATACTCATTTGTCGTAATTGGGAGTACTTTAATTGAACTGTTTCCCGAAAAAGCAAAAATAGCCTTTGCAAACTCGTACCAAGTAGTTGATCCAGACGGGGTAAGATGGTAAAGCCCGCTATGAGATTCAAATTTCACATTCCAAGCACCTCTAGCTAATACATGAGCAGTAGCCTGTGCTACAAATCTACTCCATGTCGGTGTACCGTACTGGTCGTTCACCACTTTGATCTCCCTACGCTCCTTAGCTAACTTTAGCATAGTGAGCAAAAAATTTCTACCCCTCATGCCATAAACCCAACTGGTGCGAAAAATCAGGTGGGGCACTCCACTGGATTGGAGGATTTGTTCGCCCAGTAGTTTACTGCGCCCATAGGCGTTAATGGGGTTGGGGGTATCTTCCTCTGTGTATGGCTCTCCTTTCGTACCATCAAATACATAATCCGTCGAGTAGTGAATCACTGGAAAATTGTACTTCTGGGCGCATTGGCTAATGGCTTCTAGGGCGTAGCCGTTGACTTGATTAGCTAGTTCTGGTTCATCTTCTGCCTGCTCCACAGCAGTATAGGCGGCGGCATTGATCAATAGGTCTGGACGAATAGCCGAAATCGCATCAATGATATTTTGGTTGTCAGTCAAGTCAATTTCCTTGCGCGTGGTGGCAATTACCTCACCTACGGTCATCAAACAGCGGTGTAACTCCCACCCGACTTGTCCATTTGCGCCTAGTAACAGAATTCTGGTCATGGAAACAACTCCGCATCCTTGAACAATTTAGCACATTTATCCTTCTCGGACATAACTGGCTCACTATCAATCTGCCAATCGATAGCTAGGTCTCGATCGCACCATAAAATTGCCCTGTCTCCTTGGGGATAGTAATAATCTGTAGTTTTGTACATGACTTCTGCGGTCTCTGTCAATGCCAAAAAGCCATGAGCAAATCCAACTGGAATCCATAGTTGATGTTTGTTCTCGGCACTAAGTTTGTATGCTATATATTTCGCAAAATACGGAGAACTTCTGCGAATATCTACTGCTATATCTAGTATTTCTCCTGATAGAACCCTCACTAACTTTCCTTGTGGACGGATCAACTGATAATGTAAACCTCTGAGGGTGTTTTTATAAGACAGGGAGTGATTATCCTGCACGAACTGAACATGCGTATTGACTAATTCAGCAAATTTCTGCTGATTAAAACTCTCATAAAACCAACCCCGATGGTCGGAATAGATAGTTGGTTCAATTATTTGCACATCAGGGATACTGGTGGGTATGAGTTTCATGGAGAACATCCTCGAGGTACTTGCCGTAATTACTTTTACTGAACTTTTGCGCCAAACTTTTTAGTTGATCAGCGGTGATGTAACCATTTCTGTAAGCTATTTCTTCTATGCAGGCAATTTTTAGCCCCTGTCTTACTTCCATTGCTTGGACAAAGTTGGCGGCTTGCAATAGGGTATCGTGAGTACCCGTATCTAGCCACGCAAAGCCTCTACCCAAAATTTCTACGGTTAAAGTTTGATTTAGCAAGTAGTAGTTTAATACATCAGTAATTTCTAGTTCGCCCCTTGCGGATGGTTGAATTTTTTTGGCAATTTCTACCGATCGATGATCAAAGAAATAAATACCAGGAATGGCATAATTTGATTTGGGTTTACGGGGTTTTTCTTCTATGGAAATCACGCGCTTATTTTGGTCACATTCTACAACTCCATAATGTTGGGGTTCGGCTACCCTATAGGCGAAAATTTTTGCTCCCTGTTGCAGTTTGGTACATTCAGTTAGAATGTCCACCAGACCATGACCATAGAAAAAATTGTCTCCCAAAATCAAACAAACTGAATCATTACCAATAAATTCTTCTGCTATGATTAGAGCCTGTGCAATGCCTTTGGGTTCTGGCTGAATGGCATAGTCAATTTTGATACCCCATTGTTTGCCGTCTTGTAAAACTTTTTGATATAGGTGCAAATACTCTGCAGATGAGATAAGTAATATATCTACAATTCCGCCCAACATCAATACGGAAAGTGGGTAATAAACCATTGGTTTATCGTAAATTGGCAGGAGTTGTTTGTTGACTGGAATTGTTACAGGGTATAGTCTTGTACCTAGTCCTCCTGATAAAATTACCCCTTTCATGCCTTGCCCCCGTAATTTTTAGCTACCCAATCATCATAGTTTTGCGATTTACATTGCTCTAACCAATCGAGATTATTTAAGTACCAAAGTATGGTTTTGCGTAATCCGCTGTCAATCGTTTCTTGGGGTTGCCAGCCCAGTTCGCGTTTAATTTTACTAAAATCCACGCAATAACGAAAGTCATGACCTGATCTATCTTTAACAAAGGTGATCAAAGATTCATAGTGGAAATTTGGTTTGGGCAAAAGTTCGTCTAAAATTGCACAAATTTTTGTCACTATTTCCAGATTAGTGGGTTGGTTGCCCCCACCAATGTTATAGGTATTGCCCACTTTGCCCTTGAATAAAACTAATGAAATCGCGCTACAGTGGTCTTCTACATAGAGCCAATCTCTGATATTGTCTCCACGCCCATATATGGGTAGGGGTTTGTGATGAATGGCATTAAAAATTGTTAGCGGGATTAACTTTTCGGGGAATTGCCGAGGTCCATAGTTATTAGAACAGTTAATGGTTAAGGTGGGCAGACCGTAGGTGTGATGATATGCCCTGACTAGATGATCAGAACTAGCTTTGGAAGCGGCGTAGGGACTGTTGGGAGCATAGGGGGTCTCTTCGGTAAAAGCTGGGTCATCCTTATTTAAAGAACCATATACTTCGTCAGTGGAAATGTGTAAAAAGCGGAATTGTTCTTGTTCTGCGGGTGATAACTCTTGATGAAACGCTCTCACTGCTTCTAGCAACTGCAAAGTACCTACCACATTGGTTTGAATAAATTCTTGAGGACTGAATATGGATCGATCGACATGGCTTTCGGCGGCGAAGTTGATGACAAATTGCGGTTGATGTTGCCTCAGTAATGATAAAACGAGGTTACTATCTCCTATGTCCCCGCGCTGAAACAGGTAACCGTTGTCATTTTGTAATTGTACAAGACTTTTGGGGTTACTGGCATAGGTGAGTTTGTCTAAGTTGATAATTTCCGCAAGTTGATGCGATCGGGCATAGAGGATAAAGTTTGACCCGATAAAACCACTACCGCCTGTAACCAGAATTTTTGTCATGACCGACTAGATAAAGTAGATACAGAGTACTACAAAATGGAACTCTATTGGCAATTTGATGGATAGATAATTATGCTGGCTTTGCCAATACTCCTTTCCCGCTCTCAAATTGGCGGTTTTTCCCTCACAGTTTGCGCTTAATTGGTTGGGACTGCAGTTCTAAAAAATCCTGATCTCGATCGCCAAGGGTTTCATAAAAAAAGTAAGAAAAACCTCCATAACCTAATTTCCTAATAGTTTGTACCTTTTGTTTGATTAAATCCATATCTATAGGTTTGATGCGTAACCCCGTCAAAATCCCGATCGCCACTGGCATTTTAGTTTTTAGTTCTAAGAGTGCAGGGTCGGTTAATTCTTTGCGGAAACTGGTGAGATTGTCCCGATACACTTGTACTATCACTTCATCAATTAAATTTTGTTTTGCCCAGCTCAGCCAATCTTGTAAAAAGAAGTTATAGGCAAAGGCGGGAGGGTTGGGCGCTAAAGACACGATCGCATGGGGGCGTAAACTACGCACTTTACGAACAATTTTGCGCCACAATTCTGTAATATATTCGGCGCGCCAGCGCATCCATTCAGGGTCTTGGGGCTGGTCAGGGGGCGGATTACCGTTGTGTTGTGCCTGATATAAATTCACGGTAAATGGGTCGTAACCCATATCTACGGGTAAGCCAAAATGATCATCAAATTGAATGCCATCCACTGCATATTTCCTGACAATTTCTCCCACCAATACCACTAATAAATTTTGTACTTCAGGATGCATGGGGTTGAGGCGCACAATCCGCACTTGATTGTTTTCCCCAAAAGTAATCACTTGAGAACCGTCCCTCCTTTGGGTAATCCAGTCGGGGTGTAGTTTCGCTAAAAGAGAATCCTCTGGGGTCATCAGTCCAAATTCTAACCACGGGATCACGGTCATGCCCTGCTGTTTGCCTCGATCGATAATTTCTTGGAGTATGTCTCTGTTCTGTAAATTTGGTTCGGGATGCAGTCTCTGCCCGATCGCCCACCTCATGGTCTGACTGGGAAATAAGGTAAAACCGTCATTATACACAACTGGGTAGAGGGTATTGAAATTGAGACGCTTTAGGCGCTCGATCGCCCTGTCTAAGTTGGTTTGGGAAAATAATACGGTACTGTCGATGTTGGTGAGCCAGACCCCCCTCAATTCGGAAGATAAGCACTGGGCACTCAGGACTAGGGGCATAAAAGTAATAATTAGACCTAAAACAAATAGACCTAGCCTCAATAATTTTGCCCTTGGCTCGATCGATGGAAATATACGCATTACTGAGATTCCCGCAATAAGAAAACCACATCAAATTCATACTCCCAGTTGAAATGTTTGTAGCAAATAAATTTAGCAAATATATTGAGAATGTCTTGCAGTTTGAAATCGTACAAATGGAAAGGATTGTAATGGGTAGTCTTTTTAGAAGGGTAGGTTAAGATTACATGGTTGATCTGGTTACGGTCGCAAAAATTAGGCAAAGTTAATTGATCGGGAATATGCTCGATCGTTTCTACAGAAAGCAACATATCAATGGCTCGATCGGTAGTCCAAGTATTTAGATCATGGTGCACAAAACTAACTTTGTTACTGGCATATTCTTGATTAGCAAAGTCTATAATTTCTGCATTAGAATCAATCCCAATCACAGACTTAACATCAGGATTAGTGGCTAATAAATAGCTCCCATAGCCACAACCACAAGCCGCATCACACACTACCCCCTTTGCAAATTGTCTGAGCAAAGCATAGCGCTCCACATGGCGTTGAATGCGGATACGATTTTCAATTTCTAATAACTCAGCCTTGGGCAAAAAAATATGTTTCTCAATTTTTTTAGAGTTATTTTGATTAGCCATGATGTTTCTCCTGTTGTTTTCGCATTTCTATATCTGCACAAATCTCATCCCACACTTTATTATAAATATCTTCCCAGTTATGTTCTCTAATCATTTGTTCCCTTAATAATTGACTCCGTTTCATTAGCTCAGACTCTGGTAAATTTAATGCCCATTGAATAATTTGGCGATTTTCATTGGGGTCATGGGTCAAATAGATGGCATGGTCACTCACCAATCCACTTTCAGGCGTAACCAACGGGATTAAACCTCTGGCACAATTTTCTAAAATTACGGTGGCTTGGGCATCCATGGTTGCCGTATGAATATAAAAATCATAATTTTCCACAATCCATTGATTGGTAAAAGGATCAGTGTTGTCGATCGCCCCTAAAAAGTTGAAAATAAATTCTTGTCCCTGCACTGTGGTTTTTACCATACCCTCGGGAATTTCAGGCACGCGCCCAGCCACATGGAGGAGCACATCCAAACCCATGACACTCAAACAGGTAGTCTCAAACCCTTTATATGTTTGTAAATTACTAATGTGTAAAATCCCTCGATCGCCAATGGCATTAAAACTGGTTTTGTAGGGTTTGATATTCTGTACAGCCACCCCCATATTGATATGCACTAACTTATGTTTCACTTGAGATTGAATAGAATCATCCTCTAAGGATAGGGTGCGGTCATACCAAATTTTGCCACAGAGACCAAAAATCTTTTGGGCTGACAACAATTGGGACTGCCAAAAGGGCATATTTAATGTCCATTCTATAGGAAAAGAGGGAACCCAAGGCATAAAAATATAGGTGTTGGGATGGCAGGGGTGGTCAGGCTCTAGGGCATTGTCTTTGACCCAATTCCGCAGAAATTTACCCAAGGGTGGTTTGTCGTAATCCGGTACATATGTGGGATGCCCCAAAAGAATGTCATCGGCGCGATCAGTAACTTTGCCAGACAAAAAAGTGGTGGCATGAAAATTTGTTTTTTTACCCAAATAAAATTCCGCCCACTTAACTATTTCTGCATTGGAATATTCATAGATTTCGTAACTACGCTCCCTTAGAAAAGTAAGTGGAATATGAACAGTGTAAAAAAAGTGAAGCATTGCAGACCTCCTACTCTAAGGACGGTTGGGCATACAAACGGGCATTTTCAATCAGCAGTGCCATCTGGTCATGGAGCACACGGATCAACTCCACCTGATCGGGACTGAAATGGTCGGGCTGACTGTGCATTAGGGTCAAAACCCCCAACGCCATATCACTATACAACAGGGGCGCTCCCAATACCGATCGAGTCTGGTAGGGTTGGTCAGGTAAACATACCCACCGTTCATCTGTAAGCGTATCCGTAATCAGTCCAAAGGTGCGATGGCGCAGTACCCACCCCCCAAACCCCTTATCCAGCACTTCTCCCACCAAAAACTGTTGCCGATCGTCAGAAACCTGTCCGCGGGCTAACACCGCCTCAATTACCCGCAGTTCTGCATCTACCAAAAAGATGCTTCCCCGATCGGCGGAAGTGAGGGACACCACATCCTGCAAAATTTGCTCCATCAATGCCCGCAATACTTCCTGTTTGGGCACAGACCGCATCACTTGGATCGATCGTTGTAACCATTGACTTTGTAATTGCAAGGCACGGTGGGACACATCCATAGTTTTAATGGGGGAAATTGGCGATGGCTTCCGCCTCAGTCTTGAATATGGGCAAAATCTGCTCGATCGAGGCAATTTCCAAGGCTAACTGCACCATTTCAGGCACATGGCACAACGCTAGATTGCCCTTTGCCATGCGACAGCGCTTGAGGGTAGAAACCAAAATGCCAATGCCCGCACTATCAAAGCTATTCACTTGAGACATATCCAGAATGAGGTTGTGATAACCAAACTCCATGATCTGTTGCAGTTGGCGGCGCACCTCCAGGGTAACGGTGGAATCAAGGGCAGGCTCCAAAGGGATAATCGCCAGAACTTGCCCCCGTGGTGTAACGGCATCCCTGATTCTCATGGTTGAATAAAAATTAAATTAGAAGTGCAGTTATTTGAGAGCAGAGGCACCACCCACCACTTCCAAAATTTCTTGGGTGATGGCGGCTTGACGGGCTTTGTTGTACTGCAGGGTCAGCACTTTAATTAGTCCCTTGGCATTGTCGCTGGCGTTGCTCATGGCGGTCATGCGGGAAGCCAATTCACTGGCTGATGCCTCCTGTAACGATCGTAAAATTTGATTTTCTAGGTACAGGGGTAGCAGGGCGTTGAGAATATCCAGCGGGTCTTGCTCAAAAATCATCTCGGCGGGGGGTTCTCGCACAATTATTTCTTGTTTCTCCCGCTCTAGGGTAAATTTTGCTTCCTTGCTGAGCAGACGAAATACTTCATCATCTTTTGGCTCTAGCCCTTGGCGCTCGATGGGCAAAACGGTTTGGATCACGGGACGGGAACTAATCAGGGATAAAAAGCGGGTGTAAATCAGCTCTACTCGATCGAATCTATCCGCCAAAAAAGCTGAGGTGATTTCATCTTCTAGGGTTTCTGCCTCTTTGAGGGTGGGCACTTGGGACAGGTTGGTAAATTTAGCGGCAATGGGCTGATTGCGGCGACTGAAATACTGTACTGCCTTGCGCCCGATTAAAATATATTCATAAGATAGCCCCTGTTCTTGTAACTCCTGTGCCCGTTGCTCAGCCCTGCGGATCACATTGGTATTGTATGCCCCACATAAACCCCGATCGCCAGAAACTACCACGATCGCCACATTTTTCACCACCCGTTGTTGCAGGAGCGGCAGGCACACATCTTCGTATTTGAGGCGGGTACTCAAGCGGTAGAGCACTTGGGCTAAACGATCGGCAAAGGGACGGGTAGCTAATACTTGTTGCTGGGCGCGTCTCACCTTGGCGGCGGCAACTAGACGCATGGCTTCCGTAATTTTACGGGTATTTTTCACAGACTGGATGCGGTCACGAATTGCTTTCAGATTTGCCATGTTAATTGGTGCAGGTCTCAACGGTTTTTCTGATCATAGTAGAAATGGGGTCATTTGCTAAGAAATTTGACAAGTTGTGATAGCATCTAGGGAAAGCCTAGAGATATGCCCATGGCTAAGGTGCTAGTACTCAATGCTTCTTACGAGCCGCTGAACATTACCAGTTGGCAGAGGGCGATCGTGCTGTTGATGAAAGGCAAGGCGGAGCAGGTAGAGCACAACGGTAAAATGCTCTATCCCAATGTGCCCCTGCCTACAGTGATTAGGCTTACCCATTACATCAATCTCCCCTACAAAGAAGTGCCCCTGACTAGGCGCAACATTCTACATCGGGATGGCCACGCCTGCCAATACTGCGGGGCGGTGGACGATTTGACCCTAGACCATGTCATTCCTCGATCGAGGGGGGGCGGAGACACTTGGGAAAATGTGGTTACCGCCTGTGTGCGTTGCAATGTGAAAAAAGGCAATCGTACGCCCAAAGAGGCAGGTATGCCCTTGCGCAAAAATCCCCGCCGTCCCCATAGTGGTTTACATTTTGAGGTGACTAAGTATTTACGCAGTGGCGGACATCAAGAGTGGCAAAAGTATTTGATTGGCATTTAATGTCCGTGCAGGTAGGGGGAAGGCTTAGTGTTTCTGCCAAGCTATAACGAATTGTGGTTATTTAGCATAATGCCCGTCAAGGTCAAGCAGGTGTTTTTGGCGTTGATTGCCATGACGGTACTGCTACTGTTGTGGTTGGTATCCCCTAAAGCCCTGACCGCCCAAGGGTTACATTTAAGCTATCCCCCCAATGGGCATCAGACCACAAGCGATCGAGTATTTTTTATTGGTACAGCCCCCCCTAGGGGCAAGGTCACCATCAACGGACAACCAGTTCCTCGATCGGAATATGGGCATTTTGCCCCCAGTTTACCGTTACAGCTGGGCGAAAATGTATTTCGCCTGAAATATGGCGGTCAGGAAATTACGGTGACCGTTGTGCGTCAGCCTGCCACCCCCCCGCCCCCCAGTCAGTTGGGCTTTATCCAAGAGAGTTTGTATCCCCAGCAAAATGTACAAGTACAAGTGAATGAAATCCTTTGTTTTGAGGCGATCGGCACCCCTAATAAAGAGGTGGTGGTCAATTTGGGGGGCAAAACCATTCCCCTCAGCCCTGACCCCAAATTTAGCTTACCTGGCAACAGCGGGGTGTTAGTGGACAACAATCAACCCACTGCGCCCAGTGCAGGCAAATATCGCGGTTGTGCTAGCTTTCCCCAAGTAGGCAATCTGGGCAAACCCACCTTTACCATCAGGGATGGCAACCAAAAAGTTACCGCCTCCAGTCAGGGCACGGTGGAAATCCTCAGTAACAATCTGCAAGTGGCGGTGGTGCAACAGGACAATGCCATTACCCGCACGGGTGCCAGTAGCGATTTTGCGCGGTTGACTCCCCTACCCAAGGGGGTACAGGCTTTGGTCACTGGTAAAAATGGGTCTTGGTGGCGCTTAGATTATGGGGCATGGATTAGTGCCAATGATGTGCAAATTAAAGCTACTCACCAAATCCCTCGATCGACGGTGCGGGGTGTGCAAGTGCAGGCTGTTCCCCCATGGACAGAGGTACAGATTCCTTTACAAGTGCCTGTGCCCTTTGCAATCCAACAGGACGGCGATCGTCTGTATTTGACCCTGTACAACACCACCGCCCAAACTGATACCATCAAACAACCCCCAATTGACGATCCTGCCCTGAGTGCCATCAGTTGGCAACAGACCACCCCCACAACCATTGTCTATACCCTGCGCACTAAAGGACAGCAACAGTGGGGCTATAAAGTAAATTATCGGGGTACTACCCTTGTATTAGCTGTAAAACACCCCCCTCGATCGCTGGAGAGTTTATCGATCATTTTAGACGCAGGGCACGGGGGGCCCGATGATCTGGGGGCGGTCAGTCCCACAGGTTATCCTGAAAAGTCTGCTACTCTGGCGATCGCCCAGTTGGTGGCAGAAGAATTGCGCAAACGGGGCGCTCAGGTAATTATGACCCGCACAGCAGATGTGGACATGGATTTACCGCCACGCACTGCCATCATCAATCGTACCGAACCCACCATCGCCCTGAGCTTGCACTATAACGCTTTACCAGATAACGGCAATGCGGACACCGTACAGGGCATAGGTACTTTTTGGTATCACGGGCAAAGCCAGCGGGCGGGCGCATTCATTCACAAATATCTGGTGACCCACCTCAAGCGCCCCGACTACGGCATTTATTGGGGCAACTTAGCTATGGTCAGACCAACAGTAGCCCCCGCTTTACTTTTGGAACTGGGATTTATGATCAACCCCAAGGAATGTGAGTGGATTGTCAACCCCAAGGCACAACGGCAGGTCGCCCAAGTGCTGACTAACGCCATTTATGAGTGGGTGCGCACTTCCCTGTCTCTGTGACCACTCTTGCCTAACTGCGATCGTAACTGCCCACAGGCTGAGGCAGTGGTTAGCCCTCTGGTCTGACGCACACTGACGGCAATGTGTAATTTCTCAAGGGTTTGGACAAAAGCCTGCACCGCTTGGGGGGTGGGGCGTTGATAGTCCGCTTCAGCGATGGGGTTATAGGGAATGAGATTTACATGGCACTGAAAACCCCTGATCAACTCTGCTAGGGCCATGGCATGACTACTTAAATCATTTACCCCCGCCAACAGGGTATATTCAAAACTAATCCGCCTCCCCGTAATCTGCACATATTCTTTACAGTCGGCAATGAGTCGATCGATGGGGTAATGTTTAGCGGAAGGGATCAACTGTTGCCTGAGATTCTGGTCAGGGGCGTGCAGGCTAACCGCCAAGGTCACTTGCAGATGCTGTTGGGCAAATTTGGGGATTTGGTAGGGCACACCCACCGTAGAAACGGTCATGTGGCGCTGACCAATACCCACATCTTGATTGAGGCGGTGAATGGCAGAGAGCACCTGGTCTAAATTGAGTAAAGGTTCCCCCATGCCCATAAATACCAAGTGAGTTACCCGCCTTTGCCAATCCTCTTGCACCGTCAGCACTTGGTCAATAATTTCATGGTTAGCCAAATTCCTGTGCCAGCCCCCCTTGCCCGTAGCACAAAAATCACACGCCATGGGACAACCCACTTGGGTAGAAATACACACGGTGAGACGATCGTGGGTGGGAATAGCAACGGTCTCAATGGTTTTGCCGTCCCCTAATTCCAGTAAATACTTGGCTGTGCCATCGTCCGCAGTGGTTTTATGGACAATGGTCGATCGACCGATGAGGTGGTCAGGAGCAGTTTCACGCCATTGTTTGGGAAAGACCGTAATATCCCGAAAATTACGGACAGCCTTGCTGTAAATCCATTCGTGTAATTGTTTGCCCCGATAGGCGGGTTGCCCTTGGGACTGCACCCAATCCGTCAGTTCTTGGGCGGTCATGCCGAGGAGAGCCATGCTATTGATTGTCCAATTAGTACAAGAATAACTTTGAGCCAAACATAGTGCTAAGTTTGGTTAATTTAACATATTTACTTTCCCTGTAGTTGCTGGTACAGGTGGCTTGTGAATGCTCCACTGCGTTCACAGGTGTTGAATCTATTTCCTGTTCACTCATGAAAAATTCCCCCCAGAGAATGCCAGAAACTCACCCAGACAAACTGGGGCAAAACCAACATCCTGCGCCAGCGCCAAGGTTCCTGATACAGGCGAAACAACCATTCTAAATGGGCATTTTGCATCCACTGGGGCGCTCTGCGCTTTTGCCCTGACCACACATCAAAGCTACCCCCCACCCCAATCCACACACTCTGGGAGCAAAGATGGCGGTGAGTATTGATCCACAGTTCCTGACGGGGCACTCCCATACCCACCATGATTAGGTCTGGTTGCAGTTGTTCTAGTTGCCCTAATAATTCATGCTCCCTGACGGGATCGTTGAGAAAATAACCATGATGCCAGCCAATCACCCGCGCCGATCGAGCAAGCCAGATGTGCGCTACTCGATCGATCACTTCAGGCTGAGCACCAATCAAGAAAATAGTTTTTTGGGCGGCAATCGACCAGTACAGTAACTTTTCGGCTAATTCAATACCTGGGCATCTTTGCACCCTATGTCCGTGGGCACGCAGATAGAGCACCACCCCCGCACCATCGGGCACTACACATTCCGCCCCTGTAATAATTTGTTTGAGGGCAGGTAGGTTACGCGCCTGCATCACCATTTCCGCATTGAGGGTAATCACCTGAGCGCCCTGCCTTGCGCTACAGCGCTGTTGTAGAAAATCCGCATAACCGAGGTGTTCCGCTTCTAGTAAATGGACGGGAATGCCCAGTACGGGATAGGTTTGCACAGGTACGCCTCCTGACTACTGCCGAAAAAAATGCGGAACGGGAGACTCGAACTCCCAAGCCTTGCGGCACAGGTACCTGAAACCTGCGCGTCTACCAATTCCGCCAGTTCCGCAAAGAAAAGCAGTTAAATATCATAACTCTTATCATTCTCTCTGTCAAGAATTTACCCGATCGTGTATAGGTAGCCATCCCTACTGGCAATATGGATGAAATTGTCCCAAATAATGGGGGTTGCTTCAAAACTATTGCCTGCCATAAATACCGACTGGTAAAGCACTTTAACCGTAAACCATTCGCCCTGCTTATTAGGAATTGCCCCTTTTTTGTGATTTGGTAGTGCCGCAAATTCTAGTTTCAGCCAATGTACTCCGTTGTAAGTCGGTACAATTAAATGATGGTCATCGGTAAAAATGGGGGTAGCAATAGAGTTGCCTAAAAATTCTTTGTAAATAATTAAAGGAGTGGGATAAACAACTTTTTGGTGCGGATCAAGGACAGTATTTCCTGATAGAATGCTCTGGCAACCAATGTATAAATATCCGTCCAAGGCGATGGTGGCAAATAGGGCAGGAAAACGATCGTAAGGATTATATTCATCATTAAGGGCAACGGAACCCAATACCCCGCCCTCCCACCCCTCAAACTTAATGTTACCTGTGGGCAAAAACCACTCTACACTTTGATTGGGCGACTTTTGGGGATTTAGTTTGATGATGCCTCCTTGACCAGCAATATATTGGCGCTCGATCGGGACAAATAATTTACCTTCTTGGGAAATTACCACCGAGCCATCCATATCTGCGCCGATAAAAAAGTCCCAGACAATTTTTTTACTGGTTATATCAATGCCAAACACATGACCCGAACCCGCACTAATATACAGGCGATTTCCTAACCGACTGGCAGAGGATTCTGTAACTAAATTGCCCCCCTGTCGATCAATATCGCTGGTTTGGTATAGTTGTACAGAGGCGTGGATTTGAGGCTGAATGATGCCATTGCGCAGTTTCGCTTTGCGGGTAGAACTATCTAAGAAATAGCCCATGCCATTTTCTGCCCCCGTAAAAATTAAACCATTGCCTAAATACAGGGGACTGCCATCATGATCCCGACTGTAACTATCGGTCAGGGGAATATCTAATTGCCACAATTCTTTACCCGTGCGAAAGGAAATTGCCCGCAAACTAGTTATGGGTTCTGCCTGTGTCAAACTATTGTTAATGCCTTGCCGACTGCCCTGTAGGATGACAATTTGATTATCAAAGCTGGCGGATTGATCCACATAAATAGTGGCTGTTCCTTTTACTATGTCATCAAATTTGTAGCGCCATACTTCTTTATTACTAGCCAGATCAATTTTGCGCAAATGATGATCAAAACTGCCCATAATCAAATAGGATTTACCCCGATCGCGCACAAGGGTCGGTTGCCCTGTCCAGCCCGCCCCACTCCACTCCACTAAACCCCCAAAGTCCGATAGTCCCGTGCCCAAATAGAATCGATCGACCCCAGTGAATTTGCTAGGCTGACCCCGCCCATAAAAACGACGCTGATCATTGCCCAAAAAGGTGGGGATCAACAGTTCCACTGGGGGGACAGGCAAAATTTCCCTGACTGGTGTGGCACAGCGATCGAGAAAAAATAAGGGGGTACTAAAACCCACCGCCGATTGCCAGAGCTTTTGGGAAAATGATCGCCTAGACCAGTTCATACTCCCTTACTATGAGACAAAATGCTTACACTGGATTGACAAGGAGGGGGAAAGGGGTAACATAAACCAGACCCTATAAATTGCCTAGCGCACCCCCGTCACAATATAGGCAACCCGCTGGCCGATGTTGGTGGCATGATCGGCTATGCGCTCTAGGTGATGAATTGCCAAGACCATTAGCATATAAGGCTCAGGCGAACCTTCGGGCAAAGACTGGCGAGCCAGCAGACCGTAAAGCTCATGGTAATCTCGATCGACCGCGTCATCTTTGCGTTTAATCTCTTTGCCCATGTGGGCATCCAAGCCTGACAGGGCGGCAAGGCTGAGGGCAAGCATGGCGCGACAGCGGTTAAACATCAACTGCAAACGATCCATGTGGGGGGGCTGGGGATAGGGGAACAGTTTCACGGCAATTTCCCCTAAATTTTCCGCATAGTCGCCAATGCGCTCCAAGTCCCGCACCAACTGCATAAAAGCACTCAACATACGCAAATCCCGCTCCACAGGCGAGGCAGAGGCAATTAAATCAATGCACCGCATCTCAATCTGGCGATAAAAATGGTCAATTTCCTTATCCTGCCGATCGATCTTGCGGGCGGCTTCTAAATTGCGCTCAAACAGCCCCTTAAACGCCAACAGACAAGAATCTTCCACCAATGCCCCCATCCTTAAGGCATCCTGCTCCAAATGGCGAATCGATCGATCGAATTGCCACCGATATACGCGGTGCGAGGGAGATTGAGCTGACAACACAGGATTCCATCAGTAGTTATACATAGATAATAGCACATCTGCCAATTTTAAGATGTATTTCGGGACACAGGCATTTGGGGTTATGATGGGCATAATTTAAGTAACGATTTGTTTAACTTTGAGCAAAATTTAGGAGCGTAGAACAGTGATTGAACCGATTTTGTTGGGTATTGTCTTGGGCTTGATCCCCGTAACCTTAGCTGGTTTATTCTTTACCGCCTACAAACAATATCGTCGGAATGTCATCTAACTTGCCCATTTACCCGATCGCCAGTTATGTTTTGCATGGGCTAGTCTGGCGAAATGGTAAGGCAATCTGCTTAGATGCTTATCGGGGCTACATTCTGGAAATTGATCCCCACACGGAGGGGGCGACTGTCCTCAATCCCCGCACAGCCAGCCATCTACGGGAACTACTGCAGGATGAGTGGTTGCACACCCTCCACGACATTGCCATTACTAGCGATGCCCAAGGGACCCATTTTTGGCTCACCTTTGGTAATGGTGTCTATGTGGGCAGTATGGCGGATTTTGCACTGCAATTGTTTGCCGAATTGCCAGAGCCTGTGCAAGGACTAACCCTATCCGAGGGCGGAGTCTATGTGGCATCGCGATCGGCAGGGAAAATTTTTATGTTGGGGCGCTCTACCCGTACCCTGCAACGGGTTCTGCCTGCCCCCGGTACTGGGCTATCTGCCCTGACCATTAGGGGTCAGCACCTGTGGGTCAGTGATGCCCAAGAAGAAACGGTGTATTGCCTCTGTGCCCGCACGGGGGAGATTATCTGCCGTGCCCTCACCCCTTTTCCCTATCCTACGGGCTTGGATTTTTGGGGAGATGACCTGTTTGTGGTTTATACAGGTACGGAGCGTTACATTGCCGAAAATCCCAACCAAGATGACCCCTACTCGATCGAGTCCCGGGATCGTTCCTTTATTCATCGGTTAAAGCTAAACAGCACGGGAGAGCGACCGCGCTATACCCTCTCCAACGGTTATCTGGTGGAAATGGTCTATTTAGAAGAAACCTATGCCACCGAACCTGTGGATGTACGGAATCTCACATGGCGCATTGCCCTGCCTAGTAATACCGATCGTCAGCGTCTGCGGTCAGTGGAAGCGGTGGGTCTGCCATTTACAGAGGAGGTGCAGGAGGGACAGCGGGTAGCCGTATTCCATTTGGGAGATATGAAGGCGGATGAAGCCCATTTGTTTGGCTGGAAAGCGGTGTTGGAACTGCGGGGCATCAAGTACGAGGTCAAACCCGCAGAGGTGGACAATGTGCCCCCCCTGCCCCCAGAACTGCAAGCCAAGTATCTCATTGATGATGACGACTTGGGGATGGATTTGCCAGCGGTGCGGTCAGCGGCTCAGCAGGCGGTGGGTAATGAAACCAATATCCTGAAAAAAGTGCTAAAAATCCGTGAATTTGTGTACGATCGACTGGAATATCGCGTTACCCCCTACATTTCTCCCCCCGATGAAGTATTACGGCGAGGCACTGCCTCCTGTGGGGAATATGTGGGTTTATTGTTGGCACTCCTGCGGTTGAATGGCATCGCCTGTCGCACGGTAGGGCGCTACAAATGTCCCCCCACTCCAGAACAACAAAACATCATTTTGCATCAATACTATAATCATGTGTGGGTGGAATTTTATATTCCTACCATTGGCTGGCTACCGATGGAATCCAATCCCGACGATACAGGTACACCGCCCTACCCCCAGCGTTGGTTTATGGGATTGCCTTGGTATCATGTGGAGGTGGGCAGGGGCATTACCTTTGAGACCATTAAACCCCAACCTTTCTCGATCGGGGAATTAGCTTTGAATCATGTGCGGTTTAGAATTTTGGCAGAGTTGTGACTGGTGAGCATTCTTCAGACAAGGCAGGCAAACCCACTAAATTTGTCAATCACTATGTGGGCTACATGGACTTGTGGGCGGATAAAGCAACGGTGATGGCTTATCTCAATGCCCACCAGGGCTGGTTTCGCCGTTGCGCTAAACCTTTTCCTGCCGACCCGATCGGGGACAGTGGCTATGCTTTGGGGGTGGGCAAAGTGGGGGCATTTGGTTTTTATGTGGACCCCAGAGTGGGGCTGAACCTGTTACCCCCCGAAAATGATGTGTATCGCATCCAGACCATTCCTATCCCTGATCAAGCGCCCCAAGGCTATGAAGTGGATTTTAATGCCGAGATGCGCCTCAAAGAATGCCCCAAAGAAATAGAACCGGGGGTAATGACGGCGATCGAGTGGGATTTGGACTTGGTGGTCACTTTACAATTTCCCAGTTTTATTCACCGTATGTCGGGGGAAATGATCCAAAACACGGGGAATGGGGTATTGGCATTTGTGGTCAAACGCATGTCCTCATTTTTGACTGCTAAAGTACAGGCGGATTTTCACCACACCCACCAAATTAAAGTGCCTAAACAGGCAAAACTACGGAAAAGATAAGTTCCCCCCTCGCCCTGTGGGAGAGGGAAACGACTGTAGTGAGGGGTGGCAAGAGTATCTGTTGTTTATTCCCTCACCATACTTGGGAAAGAGACTTAATAATAGACGGAAGCCTAAAGTAATAAATTACAACTACCTGATCGAAAAACTGCCTGAGACAATCCAGAGGGGTAAACGATCGACTAGACTACAAATAGGTTTGTCAATTGTGGGAATTATCATGGCACGCACTCGGTGCATTATCAAACGCAGGGCGGAATTTTCTGCAAGCCACCGCTACTGGCTCCCTGAACTAAGTGAAGCGGAAAATCTCTCTGAGTTTGGAGCTTGTGCCTACCCCATGGGGCACGGTCACAACTACACCCTGTTGGTGTCCATGGTGGGGGAAATTGGGGACAATGGCATGGTACTCAATCTCTCTGAGGTAAAACATATCATTGCCAGAGAAATTATCTCCCAGTTGAATTTTCGCTATCTGAACCACGCATGGGAGGAATTTACGGAAACCTTACCCACCACCGAAAATCTGGCGCGGGTGATCTGGCACAGACTAGCCCCCCATTTACCATTGACTAACATTCGCATTTATGAACACCCCAAACTCTGGGCTGATTATCAAGGAAAATCTATGGAAGCACATTTAACTGTTAGTAGCCATTTTGCCGCCGCCCACCGCCTAGCCATGCCCCACCTGTCCCTTGAGGAAAATACTGCCATCTATGGTAAATGCGCCCGTCCCAATGGTCATGGACACAACTACCTAGTAGATATAACTGTAAAAGGGGAGATCGATCGACGCACGGGCATGATTGTGGACTTGGAGCAGTTACAGCAAACCATCGATCGAGTGGTACTGGAGCCCATGGATCACACCTTCTTAAATTATGATTTGCCCTATTTTAAGGATGTGGTGCCCACCGCCGAAAACATTGCCGCCTACATTTTGCGGGTGCTCAAACCAGCGGTAGCTCAACTGGGGGTGCAGATTTACTCGGTCAAACTTACCGAAAGTCCCAATAATTCCTGCGAAGTATTTGATCAGCCTGACCTCAGTTCAGTACCCAGTCTCTGACCTTAATTAAATTAGTCCAATCGGGACGGCGACGCAGACCCTCCCGAAAATTTTCTTCCACCTCTGGGCGCACATCAGACAACAGCATCAACCAGTTTTTGGCGGCTTCGATGTGTTCCCGCACGCCCTTTTGCGAACTGTCCAGCATGGCGATCGCCAAATTGATATGGGCTTGGGGGTCTTCGGGGGCGAGGCGCACCCCTTTTTGGGCGGCTTTGAGGGCGAGATGGGCTTTGCCGTCCAGCAGATACAGCCACGCCAAACAAATCCAGCCACTGGCTACCTTGGGCTGACGATCGGTGATGGTCTCAAAGAGGGGGATCAACTGATCCGCCGATTCTCCTGCTTGATAACGCTTGATTCCTTCTTGGAATTGCTCATCGGGGGTAGGCATAGGTAGTCTGTCTATTTCTCGCTATTTCTTACAGCATGGGGCAGATAATTTTTCAGCCAAGGTAGGGCAACCCACAGGCTCACCGCCAGCAAAGCGGCTAAACCAAATTGTAAAGTGTAATGCACCAACTGGGACAGGGGGATAAATTTACCTGTGCCGTAGGATAGCCCCAGCATTACCACCGCCCATGTCACTGCCCCAGCCACATTCCACCAGAGAAATCTCGGATAAGCCATGCCCGCCATACCCGCCAAGGGCCCAGCAAAAATGCGTAAAAAGGTGATAAACCTGCCCAAAAATACGGCTCGATCGGCATTGTGCCTGAATTTATCTTGGGCGCGTAGAATTTCTGTCTCTGGGATGTGAAACCAGTGGCTAAGACGGCGCAGGAGGTTCATGCCACCCCACCTACCTAACCAATAACCGCAGTTATCCCCCAGGACCGCTCCCGCAGTGGCGCTGGCAAATACGATTTTGATGTCTAATTCCCCGTTACCTGCCAAAAAACCACCCAAAAGCACGATCGTTTCCCCTGGCAAGGGAATGCCCGCATTTTCCAGCATAATCCCGCCAAAAATCAGCCCATAGCCAAACTGGTGCGCCCATGCTTCGAGGGTACTCAAGGAAAATAGTTCCATAGCTAGTTTTGTTTGTAGTGGATAGTTATTGAAAAAAAGTCAGGCAATTAGGCATCAAGGTTTACGGAAAAAGTGGATAAACTTCTTGCCCAGTTTCTGCCACCACTGGTTGGGAGCTTGGGGGCGTTTGGCAAGCACGATCGGTTCGTCGGGAAATTGTTTGTAGCGGTAGCCAAATTCTAGTTGGTCAGCGGATTTTTGCAGTTTTGGCATGAGGCGAAAGATGTTTTTTTTCAATTCCGCCTCCTGTTGAAAAATGGCGCGCTCAATCTGGTTACTGCGTTGCACCGTCATCACCCCCGCAGGTAGCCAATTCCGATCGGGCAGGCGCACAAATATATTGAATTCTGGCAGTCCCTGCTGTTTCATCTCCTCAAACTGTTTGGCTTTTTCCTGTCTGGGGTTGCCTTTTTTCGGGGCAGGCTTGGTGCTAGTGCCCCCAAATCCTACTGGTCTAGTGGTTTTAGTCATGGGTATTTCTTAAAACAAATTTTATAGTTTTAATTTAACTTAAACTTGTTGGTTGCAGAATTACCCTATAGACGGGTTAACCGCCTTCACCCAAGGGCTAGGGTCTCTTTATCCGCCCAGTTTTGGGGCTGGAGAAAGACTTCATGCAGTTCCGCTTCGGGGGTGTGGGGTTGGGGGTGATAGTTATAGTCCCACCGCACCAGAGGCGGCAAAGACATCAAAATCGACTCGGTGCGTCCGTTGGTTTGCAGGCCAAAAATGGTGCCCCGATCGTAAACCAAGTTAAATTCCACATAGCGACCCCGACGATACAATTGCCACTGCCGTTCTCGATCGCCATAGGGGGTATGACGGCGGCGCTCCACAATTTCTGTATAGGCGGGCAAAAACACCTTGGCACAGTCTTGGACAAAATCAAATAGCTCCTGCCACGATCGAGGGGGAATATCGCCGATCTGTTCACTGATTGCCCATGCCGTTTTTTGTTGATTGCCCCGATATAGCCTGCCCTGTCCATCCTGATAGTCAAAAAAGACTCCCCCCACGCCCCTTGGTTCTTGACGGTGGGGCAAATAGAAATACTCATCACACCAGGGCTTAAATACGGCATAGTAGTTGGGGTTATGGCGATCGCAGGCTTGTTTCAGGAGGCTATGGAGCAGGTGGGCATCTGCGCGAAAACCGTAGTAGGGGGTCAAATCCAAACCACCCCCAAACCACCACACGGGCCCCGCCTCAAAATAGCGATAGTTGAGATGGACAGTGGGGACAAAGGGATTGCTGGGGTGAAGCACCATAGAAGTACCTGTGGCATAAAAAGGATGTCCCACCGCATCGGGGCGCTGTTGGGTAATGCTGGGGGGCAGTTGACTCCCAAACACCGCCGAAAAATTTACGCCCCCCTTCTCAAATACAGCACCATTGGCAATTACCCTCGATCGACCACCGCCGCCTTCTGGTCTTTCCCATTCATCTTGATGGAATTGAGCCGATCCGTCCACCACAGTTAAACCTTTACAGATGGAATCCTGCAAATCTTGCATAAATTGGCATACTTGGGTGGCTTGACTGGAGAGGGTAAACATAAACAATTCAGAGGGTAAAAAAATAACTGTGTCTATTTTCCCATCTCCTGTCATGAAATGGCACCAAAGATTGGGATTGGGACAAATTTGTTACAGTATAAGAAAAACCTAATTTACCCCTGTGGCAATGCCCAGTATTTATTGAGAATATATGCTAATTTGAGCTAAATTAAAGGTAAATTAACATTCCCAACCTTTGAGTGCAAATGGAAGAGGAGTTGCATCAACTAAGAGAGCAGATCAAAGCCTTGACCGCCGAGAATCAAGACCTCAAGCTTTTGTGGGAAGGAGCAGTGGAACACGGGGACTTAATGGAGGCACAACTGCAAGCGGAGATCAATGAGCGGAAATTGGCTCAGGCAACTCTCCAATCAATTTTACAGGCAGTCCAGAGGAGTAAAGCCGATTTAGAGATAGTTTTAGAAACCATGGTGGAACACGGAGAAACCGTAACGGAATATGAACTTTGCAATCAGGCGGTGGAATTGATGCGCAAGAGTGAGGAACAATTTAGAACTATCGCTGAAGCTACCCCCATCGCCATGATGATGACCGAAATGTCAGCCATGAAAATTATCTTTGCTAATGCTATGGCAAGAAATTTATTAGGGGAAAATGTAAATCATCAATCTTTTGCGGAATTGATTATCTTGGATACCGATCGCCAGCGGATTCATGCTCTCCTAGAGGAACAGGGAGAAGTGACCAATTATCAATTACAAATGTATCAATGTGAGGGACTACCGTTTTGGGGGGAAATCTCTATTCATCAGATTGAACTTCAAGGTAAAATAATTCTTTTGCACACCATTGCCGATATTAGCGAACGGAAGCGACTGGAATCAAAAATGCAACAATCGGAAGCCATTCTCAGGGAGCAGGCTCAACTGCTGGAAGTGATGGTGGAAGCCCGCACGATCGAGCTACAGGAAGCAGAGGCACGGTATCGGAGTATTTTTGAGAATGCGGCAGAAGGTATCTATCAGAGTACACCCGATGGGCGGTTTTTAGTGGTCAATCCTGCTCTTGCCCATATCTATGGCTATAAATCCCCACAAGAATTGATTCAATCCATCTCATATATTCCTACTCAACTCTATGTCAATCCCGATCGTCGTAGGCAGTTCGTAGAAATAATTGATAATTATGGAGAGGTATCTGGCTTTGAGTCAGCGGTCTATTGTAGGAATGGAACCGAAATATGGATATCAGAAAATGCCCGTGCTGTTAGGGATGAACTAGGGAATGTACGCTACTATGAAGGGATTGTCCAAGATATTACCGCTCGCCGTGCCGCCGAAGAAGCCCTACGCCAAGAACAAGAGAAATCTGAAAGGTTGTTATTGAATATCCTGCCCCGCACGATCGCTGAGCGGTTGAAACAAGACCAAACCGCTATGATTGCTGAAAGTTATCCTGATGTCTCCATTCTGTTTGCGGATATTGTCGGTTTTACCCGTATCACCAGCACTACTCCCGCCCATGAAGTGGTGAGTATTCTCAATCAAATTTTCTCCCGCTTTGATTACCTCGCTGAGGTCTATGGTCTGGAAAAAATTAAGACCATCGGGGATGAATATATGGTAGTGGGAGGAGTTCCTGACCCCAATCCCCGCCATGCCACGGCGATCGCTGAAATGGCACTGGCAATGCAGAAAGAAATTCAACACTTTACTACCACGGGGGGAGAGAAATTAAGTCTCAGGATTGGCATCAATACGGGGGCAGTGATTGCGGGCGTAATCGGTCAAAAAAAGTTTATCTATGATTTGTGGGGCGATGCGGTGAATCTAGCCAGTCGCATGGAATCCCAAGGGGAACTGGACAAAATTCAATTGACCGAGATGACCTATTTACGCGTGCGGGAGCAATTTAAGTGTACTAAGCGGGGGGGCATTCCTGTCAAGGGCAAGGGTGTCATGACTACCTATTGGCTAGAAGGCAAATTGTAGTTCCTCGGCATGTCTGGGGTAGGCAAAGTCCACGCCAAAATAGGTTGCGGCACTGTGCCCTAACTGCTGTATTAACTTCTGCTGAATTGTGCCTAGACTTTGATTATGAAACTGGGGAAAAGTATCGATCGAGCCAATCTCAACCCCTGTGCCAAAAAATTGCCTGAGTAACTCCTGATGGCGGTGAATGACGATCGTGCCGTGTTGCAATACCGTGCCCCGATGATAGACTTGGGCACTGCCAATCAACTTGTGCCCATTGGCTGTAACTAGGTCACTGGGGCTGGCGGTGGCAAAACAGTTGGGCTGAAATTGATAATTTTTCTGCTGTCCCCACTGCACAGGGATACCCAAAGCCTGCAATCCTTCTATGAGAAAGCCGCACAGGTATTGATAAGTTTGCGGTCGATCGAGGCGGGGCTGGGGACAAACTAGGGCATAGGTGAGGGTCTGATAATGTAAAACCGCCCGCCCACCGCTGGGACGACGCACCAGATCAAAGTGGAATTGGGTACACAAGTCGTGCCACTGGTCAGGGATATGCCTCTGGTGATAGCCGATGGACAGGGCAGGGGGACACCAATCATAAAAGCGCAGATAAAAGTGCCCGTCCCCCCGATGCAGTAACTCCCGATCGAGCGCCATTTGTTGGGCACCAGTGGTACAGCTAAATGGCAGGAGAATGCCCCTAAGCGCCAAACTGCTCCTTTAGTACCTCATCATGGCTATCGGCGATCGCCGCCACAATGCCAATAATCCGTGAAATTTCGGCGGGGGACAAATCCTCCACCGATCGAGAAGACACCACCATGACCTGGTCTCCCTGCATGGCAAACCTTGCCTCAAAAGTTTCCGTGACATTCTTTTCCAATAATTGGCGCATCAGTTTTGCTTCATCCTTGAAAGGGCCAGTCAGAATGATAGACAACACCGTAAAAGTATCCGTGGGGTTTGTACCCGTGATATTTACCACCACTTCCACCGTGCCATAACGGAATTTCCAAGTATCCCCTGTCTGATTGACAACGGCTGTACCTTCCGTATCCATACTCTGAATTACGGTCTGAATTGTATTGACTAAACCATACTCAGCATAAATCTGGTTCTCAGTTTCGGTGGTCAAAACCGCCTCTTGGGTCATTTCCATAGTGCCTACCATTTTTTTAGACTGTACTAGAGTGCCAGTTACTACTTTAAGGGAAATGGTGATCGTTGCACAATAATTATCTGAGATTTATGGCTTGTCCCTTCCCCCTATTCAACCCTAAAATTCGCATAAACTTTAATATAAGCTGAAAAAACTGTACCCTCGATCGAACTATGCTCCCCAGACTGTGCCTTTATCTATTGATAATTGCTATTTGGTTTATCCCTGACTCGGCGTGGGCAAATACGGACTACCTACAAGAACAAAAATATCTGACTAATGTCTGGCAGTTGGTCAATCGTAACTATTATGACAGTAGTTTTCATGACCAAAATTGGTATAAAGTGCGCAGGCAGTTTGCCAATCGCAAATTTAATAGTCGGGCAGAGACCTATCAAGCCATTCGGGAGATGTTGGCTACCCTGCAAGAACCCTTTACCCGCTTTTTGGAACCAGACCAGTTCCGCAGTCTCAAAACCAGTACCTCTGGGGAACTGACAGGGGTGGGTCTCCAGATTGCCATCGATACTGACAATGGCGGGATTGTGGTAGTGTCTCCCATTGCCGATTCCCCTGCCGATCGAGCGGGGATTCGTTCCCTAGACCAGATTTTGGCGATCGACGGCATATCCACCAAGGGCATGAGCCTAGATGAATGTGCCGAAAGAATGCGGGGGGCCATCGGTTCGGTGGTGCAATTATTAGTGGGCAGACCGATCGAGCATAATGCGGTGAGTGCCGTGCGCCCGTCGGACAATGCCTACAGGTCTGCCAGAGAATTGAGTACCATCACCCCCAAGCCAGCCAAACAGTTAACCACATTTACGGTTTCCCTCCAGCGCGACCGCATTGCCGTCAGCCCTGTGGTCAGCAAATTAAATCAGGAAGGGGATTACCGCGTGGGTTATATTCGCCTGAACCAATTTAACGGTAATGCCGCCCAGGCGATGGCACACCATCTGCACCAGTTGGAAGCCCAAGGGGCAAATGCCTATGTGCTCGACCTGCGCAGTAACCCAGGGGGGCTGTTTGATGCCAGTTTGGCCATCGCCCGCCAGTGGTTGAATGAAGGCACGATCGTGTACACCGTCGATCGCAATGGCATTAGCGAAACTTTTACGGCGGAACACACGGCAATTACGGATGACCCCTTATTTGTCCTGATTGATGGGGGCACTGCCAGCGCCAGCGAAGTGTTGGCAGGGGCGCTCCAAGAAAATCACCGGGCTAAGTTAATCGGCACTAAGTCCTTTGGCAAAGCCCTGATTCAATCCCTGTATGAACTGGAAGACGGGGCGGGATTGGCGGTAACCATTGCCCGCTACGAGACCCCAGACCACCATGACATCAATCGGCGCGGCATTGTGCCAGATATGGAAGTGCCCCTCGATCGACCCCTGACCAGAGAGCAGTTGGGAACCCACGCCGACCCCGACTACGATCGAGCGATTCAGGAACTGGTAGGAGGTGCTGATAGTGTTCGCTGAATTTCGTGCCCAATATCCACATGGCACTATTCACACGGAAATGGTGGGCAAAATTGATGGTCTGCACGCTTTTAGAGCCACCGTCAGTAGTGAGGGGGTAACTTTAGCTACCGCTATGGGCGTAGATAGCGACCTAGAAATGGCAGAAGACCGCGCCGTAAAACGGGCGTTAACCATGGCGGGGATCACCGAGAACTATCGCATGGAAGCCAATTTTGCGCCCCTGCCCGCCCTGTCCCCAGCCCCCGCCCCCAGTCTGCGCCCCTATCCTGAGTCCAAGTATGGGGATTTGGCCCATGACACCCCAGAACCAAAACCTGAACCCAAACTGGAATTGCCCCCCGAACCACCCCTCGATTTATCCGATTACATAGCCAAAATTGATGTGGAAATGGCGCGGGTAGGTTGGGATCGGGAACAGGGACGCAAGTACATTACCAATACTTTTCATAAAGCCAGCAGGCAAAAACTCTCCCAAGCTGAACTTCAGCAGTTTTTAGACCATCTCAGGAAATTACCTTCCATTCAATTTACCCCCAACTATTCCCAAGAGTTTTAATGCCAATTTTCCCAAGACTTTCTGCCCGAATGTTATTTTTATTTACTACTGGCAAGGCAAATTAAGATAATAAAACCACGGGATGGCAATATCAGCAAATCTGGAAACCCTAACCTGACTAGGGATTCCCAGTAACATAGGTACAATCCCTATACTATAGGGCAAAGAGTATGTCAAAATAACCAAAAGTCTTTCCCTAGTAGACTGCCCCAATGAAAAATCTGGAGCAAATTACCGAAGTCCCTATCCGCTACCTCTGGGCGGCAAACTTGGATGAGCAAATGTTTCCCCAAGGCAGTCTGATTGCCGATCGTTATGCGGTACAACACAGTCAGGTGGTGGTGGATACTCAGGCTTACAATTTGCCCGAAATACCCGATGATTTTCCCGACACCGTCATTGGTTATTTGCGCCTTGCCCGTCTGAATTTACACCTTCCCCGTCCCTACGGACTGCTGACCCCTGAAAGTATTCCCGCCCTCCCCGCTGGTACGGCAATTCTCCTGTTAGACAATGTCCCCTTAGATGCCAATGGCAATCTGTTGCCCCAACTTACGGAGGTATGGGCAGAGCAACCGCCCCTGCGTCAAATTAACTGGCTGTGGCAAATTTTGCATTTGTGGCGACCATTGGAAGACCAAGGGTTTAATCAAAGTCTGCTCAACTGGGACTATATGCGGGTGGATGGGGCATGGGTGCGCCTGCTACAGTTAGAGCCAAATCAAGCAGAAGTGCCCCTAACCAAATTGGGGGATCAGTGGTTGCAGTGGCTGGATGGGGTACACCGTAAAATCCATGACTCCATTGCCGAATTGGTTTATGGCATCGCTAGGGGCAGTCAGGATGTGGACTCTGCCATTGCCTTTCTCGATCGAGTGGCGGCGGAAATTACGAAAAATCGTTCTTTGACCGTGCGCATTGCCACCGCTACCGACCCCGGGCGCAGACGGGACTACAACGAGGATAACTGTTTCCCTGCCCCGACAGAAGAAACTTTACTGGTGGATAGTTTACAAAATTGCGTGGCGATCGTCTGTGATGGACTGGGGGGGCACGAAGGGGGCGAAGTGGCTAGTCGCATGGCGATCGATTCCCTGTGTACCCAGTTAGAACCCCTATTGCACAAGATTGAAACAGGTGAACTGGTCTATAACCCCACTGAGTTTATGCATCAACTGGAAACGATCGTCAAAACTGCCAACGACTCGATCGTGACCATGAATGACCAACAGCAACGCACCGCCCAGCGCCGCATGGGGACAACTTTGGTGATGGCGGTAATTCCCCGTCCGCTGGGGCAACCCACCCACGAAGTCTTTTTAGTACATGTGGGGGACAGTCGCATTTATTGGATTAGTGCCGATTCCTGTCGTCAAGTGACCCTCGATGATGATGTGGCAACCCGTGAAACTATTTTGGGCTTAAATTTTTATGCCTATGCCACCCAGCGGGTGGATGGGGGCGCGCTGATTCAGGCATTGGGCACCCGCAGTTCCGATGTATTACTACCTAGAGTTCAGCGATTGATTTTGGATGAAGAATGTCTGTTATTGTTGTGTTCGGATGGGTTGAGCGATTTTGAACGGGTACCAGAGATATACTCCACCCACATCCGTCCCATCTTGACCGATCGCCTCTCCCTCACCGCCAGTTGTCAAAATTTAATTCATCAGGGTAATTTTCTCAATGGTCACGACAATATCACCGTTGCCCTCATGCGCTGTCAAACCGCTCCCTACGAAGAGGTAGATGTGCCTATTCAACCCAAACTGGCCCGTAGCCGTAAATTTGCCAGTAGCCCGAAAACTACGGAAATCATTCCTCCCCAAACCAACTCCCAAACGACTAACACTTCTATTCCTACCCAAGTTGTCCCTAAACGCCGTCAAAAGAAACAAAATAACTTCTGGCTGGTGTGCTCGATCGTCTTGATGCTGTTGGCGGGAGCGGGGGCGTGGATTGTTTTCAACCTACCCCTAATTCAGAAGTTCTTGAATTTGGGCAATGCCAGCCCTACAGACACTTATACCCCAACCATAGAGGCGAGTCCTCAACCCTTATGCGGGTCAGGCTGGTTTCTCCCCCCCTGTCCTGCACAAAATCCATCAATCCAAGCTCCCCCCGCATCTCAACCGAATAAACAGCAACCGCCGTTTGGGAAAACCCCTTCCCGATGAACTACCCCACCGCATAGGCGGGTGGGGTTTCCCCCTCCGCTTGGCGACGAGATTTTTGTCTCTTCTTCTGCCCCAGTTGCTTCATTGATCCCGTATGTCTACGGGTCTCAGAAGTAGAGCTGAGGCATCCAAGACTGACGAGGCTGGTTCCCAACCCCGATTACTGATTCAATGCAACATTGTACATGACCATCACCGAACCCCTATCCCTCCCTATCTCAAAACCACAGGCAGAGCAGATATGATACCGATTCCTCAAGTCTGCCCAATCCTTGTGTTCCGTCCCGCACTTAGGACAGCATTGGGATGGTTTGATGGTCTTGGTCGGAAGTTGCAAGACTAAACCGCCTTTCTGCTCAATCTTGTAGGTCAGCATTTGGTTCAGTGTCCCAAACCCTACCGACAAAATAGACTTGTTTAGCCCTGCTTTTCGGCTTTTCCCCTTACCTTTAGCTGAACGGGTCATGGCTTTGGTGTTTAGCTTCTCGGTTACTCCGATGTCATAACGACGGGCGAGGTCTGAAGTAACTTTATGTTGCCAGTCCCTGCGCTGACGGGCTGATTTTGCTTTTAGCTTTGATTCAAGCTGGTTGACTTTTCGCCAACGACGAGAGGCTTTTACTCCTTTCTTAGGTGGACGCTTCCGCCGTTTCAATTTGGCGGTCTGGCGTATTTTCTCCTCACTCTTTTGGGTGAACCGAGGGTTTTCAATTTCATGAAATTCACCTCCATCAAATAGAGTTAGTGCGGTTTCTGTGCCCAAATCGTAGGCAACAATCAATTCATACTTCAAATCAGATTCAGAGCCAAACTTGGGTTTCGAAATGGCAACGTTGACAGTGAATGAGGCATACCACTCCCGTTTGGATGGTTTATAGACAATGGTGAGTGTTGTGGGAGTCCCCCAATCCTTGGCTTTGCCTCGCATCTTGAGGGTGATACCCAAGTCATTCAGCGTTACAGTGCCATGTTTGCCATTGCTATTCACTTTCCACCCTGACTGGGCAGGATATGTCCAGCCTGAATATTGGCGAATTGATTTGTATTTTGGTTTCCCCCGCAGTCCCTGAAAGAAAGATTGATATGCCAAATCTACTCGCTTTACTGTGGCTTGCAGGGACTGGGAGTGCAATTGGGCAAACTCTGTCCATA
>Ga0272446_1001261_pt1 | contig 37258 bp, 30 predicted proteins | sample YNPCB0061_FD_194587 | JGI IMG/M metagenome (GOLD analysis project Ga0272446, IMG submission 194587) | Hot spring microbial mat communities from Yellowstone National Park, WY, United States - YNP-CB-006-1 | ecosystem: Environmental > Aquatic > Thermal springs > Hot (42-90C) > Sediment | place...
CGGCGGCAACACTCCACGGCATACAAGCGTAGCTTGCGGGGGCTGGCTTGTTTGCCCAGATGCCGCAAGATCTGCTCGGGACTGGTACAGCTTTGCCATTCGGCTTCGGTCATGGCTGTTCCCCGTGGCTCAGCAAGATAACCCAGTAACAGAAGGGGAGAGGGGTATCGCTTGCTTCAAGCCGCACCCCCTTCCCAGGGGCAAATCTCTCCTGGCCTGGTACGCAGAGCAAGGCGGTTGGAACGCCCCGGCTGGGTGTTGTCGCCGCACCCTCGCAACGCCCCTTGGCCGTTTTTTGTCTCGCTGCCTGGTGTCCCGCCGACACACCTGCTTGGTCTGCTCAGCGGCAGTTGTCCGGGGTCCGGTCTGGACCCACTGCTGCGTCCCGAGCGTGCGTGCTGCGTTCGGCTTGTTTGCTTGTTTATTGCCACAGAGCAGGCGGTGACAAGTCGCATCATCATCTGGGAAAAGGGACCGCCAGCATGTGGAAATCTCGGAGTTCATTCTGTTACTGTAGAACATAGCAAAGCGAGCAGACAGGGGCGTCGCCCGACTCTTCTGGACGTGTTTGAGTCGAAGTGGCCCGACTTACGGGGTTCTGAAACAACGTGGGCATCCGTTGCAGCAAGCATCCGGTGCGGCCTGTGCTGGCTGAGGCTTCGACACGGCAGACGCTAGCTCAGACGCTGGGTCGTATCCTAGGCTTTCTCGTTGACCCCCTCTTCGCCGTGGACTAAGATAAACGACTAGGAATTCGTGCTTCTCTCCTTGCTGAGATCCTGCCATGCTCCGACTCGATGCCGTACAGGGCCTGACCCGGCGTGCTTTCCTCTACGCGGGAGCCCTCGCACCTCTAGGACTGACCTTGCCACGCTATCTGGCCGCTGCCCAGGGCCAAAACAGCGACATCAACGGGATCATGCTCTTTCTGCTGGGTGGTCCTAGTCACATCGACACCTTCGACCCCAAACCGGACGCCCCCGCCGAAGTACGCGGCCCTTTCAAAACGGTGCCCACCAAGGTGCCCGGCCTGAACCTCACCGAAATCTTCCCGCGCTTGACCCAATTGGCCGATAAGTTCTCCATCGTGCGGAGCGTCTATCACACCGCCACGGCCGTTCATGACACCGGGCATCAAATGATGCAAACCGGGCGCTTGTTCAGCGGCGGGGTCGAACATCCGCACCTCGGCTGCGTGCTGGGCTATGTCAAAGGCCGCAAGGGCGACGTCCCGCCGCACGTCCTCTTGCCGCGGCCCATGGGCCGCACCGGTGGTAACATGCCGCACGGACAGACGGCCGGATATTTGGGCAAGACCCATGATCCGTTTGTACTGAATGCCGACCCGTCCGCCCCAGATTTCAAGGTGCCCGACCTGCTGCCGCCCGATTACATCTCCGCGGTGCGGGCCAGCCGTCGCCAAAAGATGCGGGCCGCCGTCGAAGGCGCATTGGATACGTTCGAGAAGACGCCCGCCGCCAAACAGATGGACGACAACTTCGAGTTGGCCTATCGGCTGATGTCGAGCAAACAGGCCCGCGAAGCGTTTGCCCTGGATCGGGAGCCAGCCAAGGTGCGGGAGCGTTACGGCTGGACACGGTTCGGCCAATGCTGCCTGCTGGCGCGGCGACTGGTAGAGCGGGGCGTGCGGTTTGTGACGGTGAACATGTTTGAAACCGTCTTCGACGAGATTACCTGGGACATCCACGGCAGCCGACCCTTTACCGACATCGCCGAGATGGCTCGGCTGGTGGCTCCCAACTTTGATCGGGCTTACTCGGCCTTGCTAGAGGATCTCGACGAACGCGGCCTGTTGGCCAACACCATCGTAACAGCCATGGGCGAATTTGGCCGTACCCCCAAAATCAATCCGGCCGGCGGACGCGACCATCATCCCGGAGTGTGGAGCATCCTGATGGGCGGTGGCCCGCTCAAGGGCGGTCGCGTCGTCGGCGAAAGCGATGCCCTGGGATATGTACCCAAGACCCGGCCGACCACCTGTGCCGATGTGGCTGCCACCATCTATCATGCCTTGGGGCTGGACATCCACAAGGAGTTGCCCGGACCGCAGGGTCGGCCAATCCCTCTAGTGGATTTTCATGCCAAGGTGATCAAAGAGTTGTTCTGAACGTTCGCCTGCGCTCTACATACGAGACTCTCCATCATGTTTGCCATCTTGCTGTTTTCTCTGGGGGAGCTGGCCATCTTGCCGCCCGATCCAGTTTTGCACGGGCCGCAGGCTCGCCAACGTCTCCTCGTGGTCGAAAGCCAACGCGGCGAGGTAACCGCCGACCTCTCCGCCTCCGCCAAGTGGTTCTCGTCGAATCCGGCTATCGTTCGTGTCCAGGCTGATGGCCAGCTGCTGGCCGTGGCCGACGGCGAGGCAACGATCACGGCTCAGGTAGGCGAACGCCGGGTTCAGCAGACCGTGAAGGTGCGTGGCAGCACCGGCCCACGCGATTGGAGCTTTAACAACCATGTGCTTGCCGTGCTGACACGGCACGGCTGCAACTCGGGGGCCTGTCACGGCTCGCTGGCCGGCAAAGGCGGGCTGAAGCTGTCGCTACGCGGCTACGACGGGGCGAGCGATTATTTCGCCTTGACGCGGCAGGCTCTGGGTCGCCGCATCGACCGCGAAGCCCCCGAGAAAAGCTTGCTGTTGCTCAAGCCCACCATGGCGGTAGCGCACGGCGGGGGTCTGCGTTTGGATGTCGATCACCCCGATTTTCGCGTCTTGGCGGAGTGGATCGCTGCCGGCGCACCCGACAGCCCCAAGAACGAGCCGACGGTGCAGCGCCTAGAGGTCTATCCGCGGGTCAGCATCCTCAAACCGCGCGACTCCCTGCCACTGCTCGTCCAGGCGGTCTACAGCGATGGCCGCACCGAAGAGGTCACCCGCTGGGCCAAGTTCGTCTCCAGCGAGGAGAGCGTCGCCCAGGTCGATGAGCAGGGCCGAGTGCGCGTCCTCGCTCCGGGCGAAGCAGCCGTCAGCGTGCTGTTTGCCAATCGGGTGGCCCCAGTGATCATCCTCGTACCATTTGCCAACCAGGTGCCGGACGCTACGTTCGCCCAGGCGAAGCGAAACAACTTTATCGATGAGCATGTATTGGCTAAATTGTCGCGTTTGCATCTGCCGCCCTCGCCTGAGTGCAGCGACGAGGAATTCCTCCGCCGCGTCTTCTTGGACATGGCTGGCATTTTACCCACACCCGCGGAACGCGAGGCGTTCCTCGCTAGCCGCGACCCCCAAAAACGCCACAAACTCGTCGAGGCCCTGCTGGAGCGGCCTGAGTTTGTCGATTACTGGGCCTACAAGTGGAGCGATCTGCTGCTCATCACCACTCGCCGACTGCCTCAGCCGGCCGTTTGGTCGTTCTACCAGTTCGTGCGGCAGAGCGTGGCCGACAACAAACCGTGGGACCGCTTCGCCCGCGACATCTTGACCGCAACCGGCAGCACGCAGAAAAACGGGGCAGCCAATTATTTCGTGCTGCATAAGGATGTCACCGTCCTGACGGAATCGACGGCCGTCACCTTCATGGGGATGAGCATCACCTGTGCGCGTTGCCACAATCACCCGCTGGAGCGTTGGACGCAGGATCAATATTGGCAACTGGCCAACCTGTTTTCACGCGTCGGTCTGAAGAACGGCGAACGGGGTGAGGTGCTGGTACAAGCGCAACTCTCCGGCGAAGCGTATCATCCGCGCCGGGGAGTGCCGCTGCCGCCCGCGCCGCTGGATGGCAAAGAGCTAGCTTTGGACAGCGAGGTCGATCGTCGGGCTTATTTTGCTGATTGGCTCACGGCCAAGGACAACGCCTACTTTGCGCGGGCGTTGGTGAATCGCGTCTGGCGGAACTTCCTGGGCCGCGGCCTGGTCGAACCGGTGGACGACTTGCGCGAGACCAATCCGGCGAGCAACGAGGCGTTGTTTACCGCCTTGGCACGCGATTTCGTGGAGCACGGCTACGATGTCAAACACCTCATCCGCACCATCGTGCTGTCGGCGACGTATCAACGCAGCAGCAAACCCGTGCCGGGCAACGAGACCGACGATCGCTTCTACTCGCGCTATCTGCCGCGGCGGCTGTCGGCCGAGGTTATTCTCGATGCCTATTCGCAGGTGACGGGAGTGCCCACCCCCTTTACGCATCTGGACTCGACCGCCAAGGATGCCAAAACACCGTATGGCGGCTTTCCGCTGGGGTTGCGGGCGATGCAGCTGCCCGACACCCTGGTCAGTTCGCGATTCCTCGATGCGTTTGGTCGGCCGGATCGCGCTCAGACTTGCTCCTGCGAACGCTCCGAGGAGGCGAGCGTCGGCCAGGCGTTGCACCTCAACAATGGTCAGACCCTCAATGACAAACTGCGCGACAAAAACTCCCTCGTGAGCAAATTGCTCGCCGCCAGGGCCGACGATGCCGAGGTGGTGCGGCAACTGTATCGCGCCGCGTTGATACGCGAACCGACTCCCAGCGAAATCAAACGCTTCACCGCGCTGATGGCCGAGGCCGGCGACCGGCGCGAAGCGTTGGAGGATCTGTTCTGGGCGGTGCTGACGTCTCGAGACTTTTTGTTTAATCGCTGAACCCAAGCGGTGAGTGATGTTACCTCTCTTGGGACTGGAGAGCCTGTTTTTGCTGCTGAGCGGTGCCGCGGCTGCCCCGCCACCTGCTCCTAGCTACAGCCGGGAGATCGACCCGCTGTTGCGGCGGTATTGTGCGGGGTGCCACGGCAAACGCATGCCGCGAGCGGGCTACAGCGTGATTGAGTATGAAGAGCTGTTTCGCTCCCGCAAGGGGAAGATCATGCTGGTGGCGGGGCAACCGGACAAAAGCCCGTTGCTGCTTACCATGCAGGGGCACAAGCCCGTGATGCCCCCGCCAGATTCCCCGCACCGCCCCAGCCTGGCCGACATCGCCAAGGTGCGGGCCTGGATTGCCGCTGGGGCCCAAGACGACACCCCAGCGGAACTGTCCCCGTAACACAACCGTTGGCCGGCTACCAGGTGCTGAGGGCTGGCCTGGAGAGTTGGTGCTTCGCTACAATGACAATGCCCGCGGAGGCGAGTTCGTGACCGTGCAAACCCTGCGGGGGCTGGATCCGAGTCCTCGCGCATTATTGCCCTATTTGCCCCCTGCTCATTGGGATGCGTTGTGGGCGGATTTGGCCCGGCCCGAGGGCGTTGTCACACGCCATCTACCTGGCCCGCAATATTCCCAAGATCTGCAAGTGATTGTCGCCTGGTGGCCGGATCGGTTGGGTCGGCGACACTGGACGATCCGCTTGGGTCACCCCAGCGAGTTGCACCCGGAAATCGCACCGGACCTCGATAAACATCACCCCCTGGAGTGGATTGCTCCGCCGCTCTGTACCGGTTGGCGCGACCGCAACGGCCGACGCGAATTGATCGTGTTGTGTCGCTGTGGGGTGGCCGGCAGCCCGGAGCAGATCGCCTGGATGGGGCAGTGTTGCGGTCCCTGCTTCGACCGCCAACAAGACGACTTGCCCCCCCTGGGCCAGGAGCCGCTCTGCGCCGGCATCCCCAAGCCGCAACGGCTATGGCTGTCAGAAGAAGGTATCCTGATCACCGAACACGACATCCTCGACGAGACCGGTCAGCCGGGCTACGAGGTGATGTTGCGAGCCTTTGATCGTCCCGAGGCCAACTCCCCGCGCTGGACGCGCATTCAGGATCGCGTTCGGCAACGCTTTGCCGTAGGCGATGGCGTGCTGACGGTGGCCGGACCCGATTCGCTTACCTTTGTCGATCTTTACGAGGGCGAAGCACGGCAGACCAACCGCCACGAGGGCGACGGCCTGCGCGATGCCGTCTACAGCGGCAAAACCCTGCTGACACTGCATCCGCGTGGCCTGTACACTTGGAATAACTATGGCCGCGAGCCGTTGACCTTTGCTCGCTTCACGCCGGCCATGCACACCCGACTATGGCCCGATCCGCAGGGCAAACGGGTGCTGCTGACTCGCGAACGCGGTATGGATTTGTACGAGGTCCGCACCGGTCGCTACCTTGGTGCGCTGTCGCTGGACCCACGCGATCAGCACGAAACCGATCCAGATCGGCCGCGCCTGGTGTGGTTGCCTGGCAACAACCCCAGTAGCTATGCCCTGGCGGTGGGGAATTACACCGCTCACGTCACCTATGGCTTGGCCCGCTGGTCGGATGTCGAAAAAGCTGCTCGCCGCTTCGGCCAGGCGAGCAAGCTGGGCTTTGCCACCCGGCCGGAGATCTTGCTCAAGACCCCCGATCGCCGCACCCTAGAATTGTTGTTGATGCCCACGGGCGAACTGCTAGCCGTTTCTTACCGCAGCCTGACGGTGTACGACCCCGAGACGCTCCGACCGCGGGTCAGCTTCAGTCCGTGTGGCGTCACCCTGACCCCTGCCGCTGCCTTTGCTCCGGACGGACGGCTGCTGGTAGGCACCTCTCTGGGGCTAGCTGCTTGGAACTGGCGTGAAATCCTGGGTTGAGCGCAAACGGCTTGTGTTATGCGGCTAGGACGGATCATGCTTCCGAACCCGGCAGAGCAGCACGCGCGAGGCCGAACCTTGGAACGGGTGATCGCGTCTTCAGCCGAGCGACTCCACGCGGTGTCGTGAACCCCTCGAACAGGAGCCAGGCATGGCCCAGCGGAGCTACCGTATCGATCCTAGCCAAGCCGAGCTGTGGCAGCAGTTGCAAGAGTTGTTGCCGAGCGAGCGAGTGGTCGATCCCTCTGTTTGGTTTGCACCCGAGGATGGCACCTACGCCAAGCCACGCGACGATGATCTAGTACAAATCACGCGTTGGACCGATCCGCTGGGTCGGCGTCACTGGGTTTTTGAGGTCATCCCTGGCGGTGCCTACGAATATTGGTTTGTCGAGGATTATGAACGGTTGTCCTGGCCCGAGGCGAGCATCGCTCAGGAGTCTATCGGCGAGATCGCGCTCCCGCCGGGCTGGCAGTTACAAAGACGCCCCGCCTTGGCTCATCTGGCAGGCCGATTGCAAACGGCCTACTGGCGACCAGCCGAAGGCGCGGCCCAATTTGTGGTTTTGTGTCGCTGTGGCTTGATCGGGCCGCCGGAAAAACTGCTGTGGATGGGCACTCAGTGCGGAGCCTGCCACGATCTGGAACAGGAGGCCGATCCACCTTGTCGCCCGGAGTCGCCGCCTGCCGATCCGCACTTGCTTGAGGTAACCCCGCAGCGTTGGCTCAGCAACCGCATCGACTGGCCCGAACAGACGCTCCACGCCTATGATCCGCAGCGGCAACGGCTTCTCTGGCAGCGATCGTGGCTGACCGAAGCGCGGTTTGTGGCGGGCCACGGCTGGCTGCTCGCGCTGGAAGGTCGCGAGGCAACGGTGTTGGACGCCCAGACGGGCCAGTTGCAGACGGTGTTGTCCTCTGCGCTGGAAATCATAGCTGCGACGGTCCTTGCCCCCGATCAAGTCGCCTTGCTGCATCCGGGATCGGTCAGCCTGTGGAGCCTGGCGCAGACAGAGTCCAGCGGGGCGGAGCGTTTGGCGATTTGGCCCACGGGGCTGCAGCGGGCCGAGAGCTTGCTCGCTTCGCCCGATGGCGAGCAGTTGGCCGTCGTCGCTTGGAATGAGATCCGTCTCCTGGATCAGGCAGGCCGTTTGCTGGTACGTTTGCAGCGGCCCAACGCCCAGGGCTTTCGCGAGGTCAGCTGGCAGGGCCATTCGATTTACGCCCTCACGCCTACCCGCGAGCAGGGCTGGTTCAGCCGTTGGCAGCCCGATGTCTCACTACCGGTGCTGGGCCAATTTCCCGTGGCCGCTTTGCCCGTGAATGCTTGGGATAGTCGCTTTCGCGTCGCCCCCTCTGGGCACCATCCACAGGGGCAACTCGTGGTGCGAGCTGAGCGGGACCGCCTTTTTTTCTACGATGGCCGTGACCTCCAACTACGCGGCGAGTTGCTCTTTTGCGAAGGCAAAGTGGACGATTTGGCTTTTGATCCTCTGGGCGATTTGGTCTTGGCGGGCAGCGACACGCTTTTGAAAGTGTGCTGCCGCGACGGGTTGGCCCCGGCCGCTTCCCAACCTTGATGCAACTCGTTAGTGCAACGGCGGGGGCGGCTGCTCGGGCAAGGGCACCGGCGCGGTGCTGGCCGCTTTGGCTCCCGTCACCAGCGTGAACAGATCGCTGCCGCCCACCGGCTGCGGCAAGGCAAACGGTTCGCCATACAAAAAGCCACAGCGGCTACCTGCGGTTGCATTGTGAGCCGCGATGGCATGCCGCACCCGCTCAAAACGAGTGGGATCAAACTGCGAGCCATAGGCTTGGATGGCCCGGAGTTTCTGCTCGAAGGTGTCGCTGATGTCGATGACAAAGCTGCCCGGCCAGTGACGCACCTCGGCATCGAAGGGGAACAGAGCGTAGACTAAATGGGCGATACGCCACGGCGCGGTGCCCTCGAAGCGCTCGTCCCATTTGGTCAGTTGCGACCAGAACCGCGCCGCCTCGATCAATAGTTGCCCTTGCCAGTGGTCGGGCGAGGCGGCCGGAGTGCGCCCCGCGCTACCGATCAACACCGTCGGCCGCAACCGCCGCAGCGCTGTGGCCAGCGCCAAGCGGTTCTCGGGGCAATCCATCAGTTGGCGATTGGGCAGCTTCAGATTTAGCCGCAACGGCACCCCCAGAATCTGCCGGGCTTGCTCGGCCTCGGCAGCGCGTAGCTCCTCGCTGCCGCGTGGCGTTGGTTCGCCGCTGGTCAGGTCGATCATGGCGACTTTGTGCCCCTGGCGGACCAACTTAGCCAAGGTGCCGCCGCACAGGATTTCCAGGTCATCGGGGTGCGGAGCGACGGCGACCACATCATAAGGAGGATTCATGCGGAAACGGTTCTCCCAGCAGGGGCAAGCAGAGGAACCGGCGGGCGTTGCCCCGAAGGCTCCTCCCGGCGGCTAAAAAACAGATTGCGAATCACCAACGCCGCCAGCAGCAAAAACACACACACGCCGGCAAAGATCGACCACCAGATGACCCGGCCTTCGAGGGTGTATTGGCTGTCACGTTTGCTGCGAGAAGCAGGGCGACGGGGCTTACGGGGTTTGGGCGGACGCGGGGTACGCGGCTTACTCGGACGCGCTGGCGGCTGGTCGGCTTCGTCGTCTTCTTCGGCCCGATCTGTCTGCTCCTCTGGCGTGATCGCCTCCGCTTCGGACGGCGGCTCGTCGAGGCGTTGCTCGGCCTCGTTCAGAGCGGCAATGAGTTGCCGAGCCGAGCCAGGCCGCTCGTCGGGCGATTTTTCGAGCAAATCCATGATCAAACGGGAGAGAAAAGGCGGCACCGGGGGATGAACGACACGCGGCGCTTGGGGCGTCTCACGCAACACTGCCTGAATGACCGATTTGATGGTCCGGCCCTTGAATGGCAACTGCCCCGTGGCGGCCCGGTACAGCACGGCCCCGACGCTGAACAAATCCGAGCGGGGATCGAGTTCTCGGCCACGGGCCTGCTCGGGCGACATGTACAAGGGAGTACCGATAAGGCAGTTGCGCTCCGCCAGCGTGGCAGCCTCGTCATCGACCACTCGGGCCAGACCGAAATCCACGATCTTGACGCGATCGCTGCCCTCTTCTAGCCAGATGTTGGCCGGTTTAATGTCGCGGTGAATCAGGCCGCGCTCGTGGGCTGCCGCCAGCCCCTGAGCGATTTCCCGGCCGATGCGGATGACCTCTCGTGGGGGCAGGGGAGCCTCCCGGTTGAGCCGCTCTTCCAACGATTCCCCCACCAACAGCCGCATCGCCAGATACGGTACCCCGTTGTCCTCTCCCACCTGATAGATGGTGACGATGTGATCGTGTTCGATGGCAGCCGTGGCCCGTGCTTCTTGCAAGAAACGCTGCCGCTGTAGGGGGTCTTTGGCTTGGGCCTGCTTCATGACCTTTAGCGCTACCCGCCGATGCAGCCGCAGGTCCTCGGCCTCGAAGACGATGCCCATCGAGCCGGAACCTAGCACCCCCAAGATGCGATAGTCGCCCAGGCGACCCAGTTCGTCGGGCGAATGGGCCGGACGCAAGAAACTGTACTCTTCGGGAGCCAGCAAGGCGTCGGCAGTTTCCAGCGTGGGCCGGTCGTCGCTCGGAGCGTTCGGTGGTGTCGGAGCTGTCTCTGGGGACGTCTCCGGGGGCGAATCGCCCGGCCCGGTCCGCGTCGGCTCGGCCGTTTTCTCCCGTTCTCGATTAAACTCCACGACGTGACGGCATTTGGGGCACCGTCCCGCCGTCAGAGACGGGTCAGCCGGCACTCGCAAAGGGGTCCCGCAATGGCTGCAAAGAAAAACACGCATAGTGCCATTGTAGCGGATACACGGGCAACAGTCCGCGAGCGGGTTTGCCCCTTCTCACGGAGTTTGCCCCTTCTCACGGCGGTTTAATGGCATGTGATTTAAAGTAAAGGCTGGGGGACGGACGAGGCCGGGCATGATCGGTACCCCTGTCTGGAAGCTCCCGGCCCCCATTCTTGTTGTTCCCTTCCCGAACCAAGACGATTGACAGACGTACAAAAGGTCAACCATTTTGCAACGACTGGGAGCAACCCGAGGAGGATTTCCGGCGGAAAGATTTCTGGAGGAAATGGGGCCAAGTGATGAATCAAGGGGTTTGTTTGTCTGGTAGTGTAGACGTTGGATGCCAGGAGCCTGGTCGTCTAGGTATCCAGACGCAAGAAACTGTTCACTCTTGCCAGGAGGCTCTACCGGTGCGTGTCCTCATCGTCGAAGACCACAAACCCTTGCTCCGCTCGCTTCGCCAAGGCTTGGAAGAGGAAGGCTTTGCCGTCGATACCGCCGAGGACGGCGAAGAAGCGGACATCAAAGCGCGTTCAACCAATTACGATGTGATCGTGCTGGATGTGATGCTGCCCAAAATCGATGGGCTGACGTTGTTGCGGAAGTGGCGGCGTGAGGGGCTAAACACTTACGTGTTGATCCTAACCGCCCGCGACACCACCGATGACAAGGTACGCGGCCTGGATTCGGGTGCGGACGACTATATGACCAAGCCCTACCAACTCAGCGAGTTGCTGGCTCGGTTGCGAGCCTTGATCCGCCGTGAACACCAGATCAAAGACCCCGTCATTCGCATCTACGACTTGGAAATCGACACCGCCAGCCGCATGGTCAAACGGGCCGGCCAGTCGATCCCCTTGACGCCTCGCGAGTATGCGTTGCTGGAGTTTTTGGCGTTTCACCGGGGCAAGGTAGTGACGCGGCGAATGATCTGGGACCACCTCTACGACGAGCAAGACGAAAGTACCTCCAACGTGGTCGATGTGTACATTCGCTATCTGCGCAATAAGATAGATAAAAACTTCGAGCCTCCGCTGATTCTGACGCGCTGGGGCGAAGGTTACATGTTGCGTGGCGAGGGGTGATACGGTGCGCTCCATCCGCTGGTCCCTGGTCGTCTACTTCGTGGGCCTGCTCAGCCTGGCTCTGGGGGGAGCTTCCTGGCTAGCGTATCATTCCGCCCGAGCCACCCTGGAAGATAAACAATCCGCGGTCTTGCTGCTGCTGGAAAACCGCTACCAAAACCGCTGCAGCGAAGAACGTGCCAGCCTCGATCAGGCCCTCTTACAACAAGCTCTCGCCCTGGCTGGGCGCGTCCAGATCGAGGTCGATTGGTCCTCGGCCCGCTACCGCTCCTATCACGTCTTGGGCTTCTTGACCGCTCCCGGGGTACCCTACGGCCCGTTGACCGCCCTGCCTTGGCTCTGCCAGATGCCCCATCGCTTTACCCCTCGCCCCTCGCCCGGGATGTTGGCCGCCTGGGAAATCTGGAAGTTGGGCGGCATCTCGGTCAAACTGAACGAAAGCGAACTGATCGTGCCGACCACGCCTTTGGAGGATCAGCTTTACTACCAGATCGACACCAATGAACCGTTTGCCCGGCCGTTGCGTTCCGCCTCACTACAAGATGCCTCTTTTCCCGTTTCGGAACATTTTGCCGACGACCGCGCCTTTTACTGGGAATCGGACACGTTGAGTCTCTGGCCAGGCGAAGAAGTCCGCCGGGTTCGCGTGAAAACCTCCAGTGCCCGGCGACGCTTCGTCCCCTTGGCCCGCACCCGCGACAACGAACCACGCGTCGGGCCGCCCGCGCCATCCTCGAGTCGGCCTAATTCCGAGCCGCGCCCCCCTTTGTCCCTCACCTTGCAAGTCGCCACACGTATCACACGCCTCAACGAACGCTTGCAAGAATTGGCCGTACAACACGCCAACGAGGTAACCGCCGTACGCGCGGAAACCAGCGAAGCTCTCACACGCCTCAAATTCCGTTTGGCCAGCGTGGCCGGCATCACCTTCGCGGCCACTCTGGGCGGGACGTTCTGGTTGGTCTGGCTGGGGCTGCTGCCGTTGCGTCGGCTTAGCGACGCGGTCAGCCGGGTTTCTCCGCGGGATTTTCGTCTGCCGATCGACGACGAGCGATCGCTGCCCAGTGAATTGCAACCCATTGTGAACAAGTTGACCGGCACCTTGGCAGCGCTCAAGCAGGCTTTCACCCGCGAAAAACAAGCCATCGGTGACATTTCCCACGAACTGCGCACCCCCTTGGCCGCCATCCTCATGACCACCGAACTGGCCCTACGCAAACGCCGTAGCCCCGAGGAATATCAAGAGATGCTCGGCGATTGCCGCACTAGCGCTCAGCAAATGAATCAAATCATCGAACGAATGCTCACCTTGGCTCGTCTGGATGCAGGGGTTGCACAGGTGCGGCCGCAACGCATCAATGCCGTGGAACTCGCTCAGCAATGTGCCGCCGTGGTGCGTCCTCTCGCGGAGTCTGCCGGGCTGCAGTTGCACGTGGAAACCAAGGCCAGTGCTGAAGTAGTCGAGATCACTACCGACCCGGACAAACTGCGTGAGATTATCAACAACCTGCTGCACAATGCCGTGCAATACAACAAGCCACACGGGCAGATTCGGTTGTCAGTGGCCCGGCACCAGGAGCGGGTTCAGGTCGAAGTCGAGGACACGGGGATCGGCATTGATCCCGAATCGCTCGAACACATCTTTGAGCGTTTTTATCGGGCCGATCCCGCACGTCATTCCGATGGCTTAAATGCAGGTCTGGGATTGGCCATTGTGCGGGAATATGTGGAACTGATGTCGGGCACGATCGAGGTTTCTAGCACCCTGGGCCAGGGCACCCGCTTCCGCGTCGATCTTCCTGTCCAGATCGCCCAGGGAGTCTAACCATGCCAAACCAAACCGGCTCCAGTAAACTGGTTCGAGCGGGAAACGCACTCTGGCGGCAAGACCCCGATGTGCAACGCATGCTGCGGGTTGTCCAGGGCGATCCTCAAGCCTTTGGGGAACTGCGGGAACGCTACAGCTCTCGCCTGCTCGGCTTGTTGCTGCGTTTGCTGCAACACCGCGGCGACGCCGAGGATGCCCTACAAGAGGTTTTCTTGCGCCTGTATCGTTCGCGGCATCGCTACCAACCCCGGGCTGGCTTCGCCACCTGGATCTTTCACATCGCCCACAACGTGGCCCGTAATGCCCAGCGGACACGTCGGCGTAAACCGCTACGCTGTTTGGATTTCACCGCATCTCGCACCTTGAGCTTGGCCGACAGAACTTTTTCCTCCTCGGTCGATTCGCCAGAGTGTCACCTGGAGCGGCACGAAGTCATCCAGCAGGTGCGTCAGGCGGTTGCTGCTCTAGGCGGACGCCTGGCGAAGGCTTTGCAACTCCATCAACTGGAAGGTCGCTCCTATCACGAGGTCGCCCAAGCCTTACAGATCACGCCCAAGGCGGCCAAGAGTTTGTTGTATCGCGCACGTCATCAGTTACGCGAGCAGCTACGCCACTTGGACGCGACGCAACACGCTCTGTCCTAAACGCTCAGTCCTAGCGTTTTACGCCCTCAGCGTTTTACCCCCTCAGCGTTTTACACCCTCTAGCGTTTTACACCCTCTCCTGGGCGAGCCATGGGAGCCATCCACCAAGCCGGTGCAGGTTCTCTTCCCCCCAAGGCACCCGTGCGAGTATGATTTTCCCAGATGCGAATCGCGGGCCTCTGGGCCATTATTCGTCAAGGAGTGTCTCTATGCTCAGACTGCTGCGTTGGCCACCTGTCCTGCTACTCCCTCTTTTTTGTTTATCGGTGGTATCGGCCTCTCCACTCTCCGAGAGTCCTGAGCCGCCGGTCGCCTCGTCGAGTGAGGATCGGCCCGATGCCAAACTCGATTTGGCGTTGGCTGCGGGTCTGAAAGAACTGATCAACCGCGGCGTCGATCTGTACAACGGCGGCGAGATTGCATCCTGCTATCGCCTCTATGAAGGGGCTTTACGGGCCATCAAACCGTTGCTACGGCATCGGCCTGAGTTGCCCAAAATCATCAACGAGAAATTAGCCGAGGCGGAAAAGGAGAGCGTGACCTGGCGTAAGGCGTTCGCCCTGCGAGCCGCCCTGGACAAGGTCCGCAGCGAATTGATCAAACCCCTGCCCGACGACAAAGAAGCAGAAAAGAAAAAACTAGCCCAAGAAAAAGCGTTGGCCGAAGCCCAAGCTGAGGCCAAACGTCGCGCCGAGGAAGAAGCCGCCAAGCTACGCGCCGAGGTGAAGAAAAAACACGCCGAGGAAAAAAAGAACCCAGAGCTTGAGCAGAAACGAGCCGAGGAAAAAAAACAACCCGATGAGAAAAAGAAACCAGGCGACAACAAGCCCGGCGACAACAAAAAACCAGACGACAAGAAACCCAGTCAGCCCGACGACAAAAAGCCCGCTAACGACAAAAAGCCCGCTGACGACAACGGTGGACTGCAACCACCACCCTTGCCTGGTCCGCCTTTGCCCGTTCCGGATTTGCCCTTGCCGGGCTTGATTCCTCCCACATCCAGCAAAAACGGGCTGACTCTGATCCGCTCTTTCCCTACCGAGTTGCCCCCCATCGAGGACGATTGACTTGCCGCCCCCGTTCTCACTCGCCATTGCCGTCGGCCACCAGTTGGCCCAAGAGGTGGGGTGAGGCTCGCAACTGAGCCAACCCCGCCGCTCCGATGCCGTTCCAGCCCAGGTCCAGCGAACGCAAGCGTTGCAGACCGGCTAGCCTGCTGACCCGTTCTGCACCTCGGCCACGCACCCGGTTAAACGCCAACTTCAGATGCAATTGGCCCAAAAAACGGCTGCGAATCAAAGCCACCAGGCCACGCGGACCGATGCGGTTGGCCTCCAGATTCAGCACCTCTAGCTTGGCCAACAACGGCGAGCGGGCCAGCCAAACCAGCCCATCGGAGCGCAGGCGGTTAAATGGCAACTCCAGGGCGTGTAACGCTCCTGCCTCCAGACCGTGCGCGATACAGCGCAGAGCCGCATCGTCGAGACCACCGTGCAAAATGCGCAAGCGTTCCAGGCTTGGAGCGACGCGGTTACGCACGAGCGTTGCCACCGGCGTGGGGCCTCGGCTGTTGAGTACCTCTAGTGCGGTTATCCCCTTGAGATCCGAAGCAGCAAAGAGTTTGCGTAGGTGTCGGCGTTTCCAGCCTTCGCAGCGAATCCCCTGCAACCAGCCGGTGCGAGCCTGCTCGGCGATCAGCGCCAGGCGATCGCCTTTGAGAATGGGTGGCCGCAGCCAAACCCAAAGCAGGCCGCGGTGCAACGTCCAGTGCGACAGCCCACGCAGAGCCGCGAGCGGCCCCAGCCAAGCCGGACCATACACGCCGCGTAATTCCGCTAAACGCTGCTCGACCCAGCACTGGCCGCTCATGGCCTGATCGTGGCGTGCTTGGTGTTCCAGGCGGATATACTCGGCTCGAGCGCGACCGGCCTCGTCACCGAACTCTTCGAGCCAATCGGCCAACACCAGACCAATCTGCGCTTCCTCGCTTTTGCGAACGGCCTGGAGCAACACGCTGAGTTCGCTATCAGCCATAACGCGACAACTCCTGTCGAAGCTGGTCTCCGTCTTGTTTCTGGGCCGCTGCCCAAGCGGCGAGAACGGCCTGCTGTTGCTCTGGGGTGAAGGGCACGGCCTCACCGGGTTGCGGGGGCTGCGGAATCAGAGCGGCCAAGAGGACGGCGAGCAGTTCTGACAGACCCGCGCCGGTCCGGGCCGACAGGGTCAGTGTGCCGGGCGGCAGCGTTTCCCGGCGCTGCGGGACGAGGTCGATCTTGTTCCACACCACCAACGCTGGGCGATCTGGTAGCAAGGGTTGCTCGGCCGTCGCATCCACCAGCCAGAGGACCAGATCGGCGGCATCGAGTTCCTGCCGGGCTAGCTCGATCCCCTGGGCTTCGAGGGGTTCCTCGGTAGCACGCCAGCCGGCCGTATCGACGAACTCCAAAGGCCAGCCCTCCAGGGCCAAGGGAACACGGACCAGATCGCGGGTGGTGCCCGGCAGAGGGGAAACCACGGCCCGTTCAAAACCGGCCAGGGCGTTGAGCAGGCTACTTTTGCCGACATTGACTGCCCCCGCCAGGACCACCCGCCAGGGCGTGATCAGGTGCCGGCCGACCCCGACGTGTTCGACCAGTCGTTGCAACTCGGTGGTGTCCGGCCAGGCGTCCAGGATACGGGCCACCGCCGCCCGGAAAGCTCCATGATACTGATCCAGCAGAATGCCCGCCGTGCGCAAGGTCGGCGCGTAGGGCAACCAGCGTAACGCCTCGTCGGCGATCGTCGCCCGCCATTCGACCTGCTGCGCTCCCTGCTCGCTCAGCCGTTCCGTCAGCAGTCGTAACACTTCCGGCCCGCCGTGGCAATGAATCTCGAAGCCGCCGGGCACCGCGATCAGCACTACGTCATCGTCGATGCGGCCCAAGCGGGCACGTCCAAGAGGCGGTGGCGCAGCCAACGCTTGCCCCTGAGGGGTGCGAAAGAGTGGCTGCACTACCGCCCAGGCCTCGGGGCCATACAGCCCCACACTGGCCAAGGCCGAACGCCCCGGTGCGGTCAGGATCGCCAGTTGCGTGGTCATCGCTGCCATTTCCTCACGGCACGGCCTCCCACAGAGCAGCAATCCCCTCTAGGGTCAGGCTGGGGCAGACCTCGGCTCGGGGCAAAGCCGGCGCTAACAGTTCGGCCTGACCTCCTGTCAAAAAAATGCGCGATGACCCATAAATATCAATGCACCTTTGAATCCCTCCCACCACGGCCGCATAAATCCCCGCTTGCAGCGCGGACTCGGTCGTTCGCGCCGGCGGCGTGGGCAGCGGCAGCGTAAAGGAGACGGCCGGCAACAAAGCGGTGTAGTGGTGCAGTGCCTGGGCCATCAGATCCAGTCCGGGGAAAATGACCCCACCGCGAAACGTATGCTCAGCATCGAGCAGATCCACCGTCACCGCCGAGCCAGCATCGATTAGGCTAACCGATTCGCCCGGTCGCAAACGCCGACGAGCAGCCAAGGCGTTGAGCAGACGATCCACGCCGACCCGCTGAGGTTGTTCCAGAGCCACCGCCAGGGGTATCGGACTCGCCTGGTCGCAGATGCGCACCGCGTGCCCGCGTTGCCGCAACCACCTCGCCAGATGCTCCGCTCGCGCCGGTCGCACGCTGGCGATCAACCATTGGCCCGGCTCGTGCGGCAGCCGCTCTTGCCATTGCTGTTCGTCCTCGGCGACGGCTTGCATGCTTTGCCATTGCCCCAGTTGGGCCCATTTGATGCGGGTGTTGCCGACATCAGCGACATAGCGGTGGCTCATGAGACCGGCTCGCGTTTGTGCGGCGGGATCAGCGGCGGGGGCGTCGGCACGGGGCCCCGCAACTCGTTGAGTTGCTCGACGACCCGGCGGATCAGTTCGTTCAACCCCTGCCCCGTGACCGCCGAGACGGACAACGGCTCCAGACCGAGTTCATCGCGGAAGCGAGCGCGAACCTCGGCGCTGCCGGTCAGTTCGGATTTACTCAGGACAAGGATTTCCGGCCGGGTGACCAGTTCGGGGCGATAGAGTTGCAGTTCGCGGCGGAGGATGTGGTAGTTTTCGATCGGGTCGGACTCATCGATCGGCAAGGGTTCCACCACATGAATCAACACGCGTGTACGTTCCACATGGCGTAAAAACTCATGGCCCAGCCCCACACCTTCGGAGGCACCTTCGATCAGACCGGGCAAGTCAGCCAGGAGAAACGCCCGCTCGCCGCCCACCATCACCTGCCCCAGGTTGGGCACTTTGGTGGTGAAGGGATAGTTGCCTATCTCGGGGGTGGCCCGGCTCAAGCGGCTCAGCAGCGTCGATTTGCCAGCGTTCGGCAAGCCCACCAAGCCAGCATCGGCGATGATCTTCAGTTCCAAGACGATCCAGCGTTGTTCGCCGGGTTCGCCCGGTTGAAACTGTCGCGGCGCGCGATTGGTGGCGGTGGCAAACGATTTGTTGCCGCGTCCCCCCTTGCCGCCGGCCGCGATGATCACCTCGTCCCCTTCGCGGACGAGGTCGCGCAAGAGATGGCCGCGATCCCGGTCGTAGACGAGAGTCCCCGGCGGAACCGGGATAATGATGTCCTGGGCGTCACGTCCGGTACAGTTGGCCCCCGCCCCGGGTGCGCCATTGTCGGCCCGCCAATGTTTACGATTGACGATGTCGGCCAAGCTATCGGTGCCCGCGACCGCACGCAAGATGACATTGCCGCCCCGACCGCCATCGCCGCCGTCAGGCCCACCCTTGGGCACATATTTTTCCCGCCGGAAGGAGACGGCCCCGTTGCCCCCATCGCCGCCCTTGACAAAAATCTCCACGCGATCCACAAACGCCATGACCGCTCCCTGAATGCACACCAATAGATTATTTTACCGCGTTCGCTCCGCATCGGCTAGGGTCTGCGTCATGACATGGAGTGCCGCCACGTTGCAGTATCCTAAACCCTTCGGTCCGTCCAGTTTCCGGCGATCGGCGTGGGTGGGCGGACCGTTGGCCTCCAATCACGCCGCTCTCCCGTCGCTACAGTTGCTCTTGTTTCCGACTCGCCGAGCGGCTATGGACAGCATCGTATGAAGCCATCTTTCGTAATAGCACTGCTAGTGGCTGTGGTGCTGCATCTGCCGCTGGGGTTGCTGCTGCTACTAGCTTGGCAAATTTTGCCCCCGGGCAGTGCGGAGACTCCAACTCGGTTTGCTCTGGCTACCGTTCGCCTGGAGGAAGTGACGCCGGCTGCTCCGCTTGCTGCTGCGGAACCATGGCCCCGTCGCGACGAGGAACTCTTGCCGGTGGAGTATCAGCCCCGGCTCGGGCCAGCACCTCGGTTGCAGCCGGTCGAGCTACCCAAGTTGGCAGCGATTCCTGGTGCTGCCCACACGACAGGCAAGCCGACGGGTGCCTTGGGTCTAGCGCGTGTTAGCGTGAAGGCAAAGCGAGTGGTGTTCGTCTTGGATCGCAGCATCAGCATGGCTTTACATGATTATTTGCATCTGGCTCGACGGGAATTGGTCGATGCACTGCTACAACTGCCGCCCCAGGCTCACTTTCAGGTGATTCTCTATCAACGCTTTGCCATGCCGCTGCTGGGGCCTTTGCCGGCCCGGCTGCATCCGGCCGAACCTGCTACCATTGATCGCGCGATTGCGGCCTTGCAAACGGTTCAGGCCGAGGGGCCGACGCATCATCTGTCCGGGTTGGAGATGGCCCTGGCCTTGCACCCCGACACGGTGATTCTGCTGACCGATGAGGATGATCTCCAGCCCGACGAGGAACGCACGATCTTGCAACGCAACCGGAGCGCGGCTTTGCACGTCATTGAGCTACGCCGTGGCCCCCTTCGCGAGGGCGCGTTTGCCCGTTTGGCTCGTGCTAGTGGCGGCTCGCATCGTCGGCTCTCGCTCGCTGCTACGCCGAGCGCTGATGCAGGCCACGACAAGTAATCTGGCAACTAATCTTGCAACACCGCCCTACTCCACAGAGATCGCGCCTCGGATCGCCTCCGTGGCCGTAGGCACACGAGAACCGCTAAGCCGAACAGAGCGCACCAAGCACGGCAGCGAGCTTTTTTCCTGGTGAAACAACCTCCCGCCTCAGAACCCTGTCCCGTGCGGGAGGTCTCTCATCCCATAGCGTTGCTGTGTTACAGCACGTACACCGGACCATGATCATCGCAGTGGTCGCCATGACGATGGTGCAGCCGGCCATCGACCAAGTAGTCGTGATGGTCCCCGTGGGGCACCAATTCATGGCCGCAGCCTTGATGATCGCACGCGCAGGCCACCGGAGCGCACGCGGCGGGATTCACCTGCGAAACAGCAATCACATGCTCATCATAATGGCCGTCATGGGCGTGGTGCAAATGGCCATCGTGCAGAAAATCGACGTGGCCTTCATGCTCGATGCGGGTGTGGCCGCAGGCTTCGCTGTGGACGTGAGAGTGTTGGGGGTGTTGGTGGCACGCAGCCATGGTTGAGTCCTCCGGGCAAGAAGGGAAAATCCTGTCGATACGAAAAGAAAAACCGCATCAACACCCCTATCATACACTCGAAATCGGACGATGTAACATCTTTTCTTGATTGAAGTTGGTAAAATTTGGTCATTCGCCGTATCACAAGATGATACGCGTACCCCCCCTCCGCCTGGACCACGCTGTCGGGGCTCCACAGCCGCCCTCTGTGCGCAACAAGCCTCTGCACCGTTCAACGATCGACTCGAAAGTCGCGCGTGTCGAACGGCTCGGGCTGGCCGGTGAACAAGTGACACAGATACAGCGCCGTGCCCGGCGAAAGTTGTAAGCCGGCCCGGAAATGCCCCGCCGCCACATACCAACGCGGCTGAGCGGGCACCGGTCCGATGTATGGCAAGCCATCGCCCGACGCCGGACGCAGTCCCGCCCAACTCCCCTCTACGGTAGCATCGGCCAAGGCCGGACACAGCGACACGGCAAAACGGTGCAACTCGGCCAACGCCTCGTGCGTGGTGTAGGCAGCGAAGCCGACGTCTTCTTCGGTGGAGCCGACCAACAGCCGACCATCGCCACGCGGCACGAGATAGCGTTTGCCACAAGTGAGAATCGGACGTGGACCGGGAGCCACACGCAGCAAGAGCATCTGGCCACGGATCGGACGAATCTGCAGCGGCAGCAAGTGCCCTGTCCAGGCCCCACTGGTCAAAACCACTCGCTCCGCGCGGAGGATGCCCGCCTCCCCCTCGACGCCCTCGGCTAGCACACGCCGCACCGGCCAGTGCGGCCGCAGCTGAACACCACGAAAGCGGCAGGCGGCTTCCAGGGCGCGCAGATGCCAGGGATTGCGCACCTGAGCCATCTCAGGCAGAAAAGCCCCCTGCGACACCGCAAGGCTCCAGCCCCCGAGGCGCTGCTGCAAAGCGGGACCGTGTACCCATTCGTAGCGGGCACCCGGCGAACACCATTCCGGCGTCGGCAGCTCCGAAGCCTCGCCGCCCGGCTCGGCCAATTCGATCCCGCCACACACTCGGTAGCCGTTATCCAGGCCGGTATCCTCGTACAACTGCTGCGTCAGCTGGGGGTACTGGGCATTGCTGATCGCCCGCAGGCGATCCAGGGGGGTTTGAGCGTCCCGTAGCGAGGCCGGTGGTAAGATGCCCGCGCCGGCCCACGAGGCCTGTCGGCCCATGGCCCCTGCTTCAACCAGGGTCACGCGCAAGCCTGCCCGAGCGCAATAATAGGCCGTCGTCAAGCCGATGACGCCGCCTCCTACGATCAAAACGTCTGCGCTGTTCATGCAAACATCTTAGCAGGCGTCTAGCCCCTCACGGTAATTGCGGTAACGCGGCACCACGCCCAATTCCTCCTGCATCCGCCGGGCGTCGATGCGGCGGTTGCTTCGCTCTCCCGTGGCCGCGAAGCTCGGTGCCGTGGCTGCGAGGCGGCTGGCTAAATAACTGTAATACTCGCGCCGCAACACCGGCTGACCGTCCGCAATGTGATACACCCCGTGGCCGTGAGCGATCGCGGCGACCACCGCGCGAGCGCCATCCTCGACATGGATAAGATTCAGCCAAGTGTCCGGATCGGCGGGGATCGCTTGGCCTGTTCGCAACGATGACTCGCCGACACGTCGGCCTGGGCCATAGATGCCTGCGAAACGCAAGATCACCGCCTCGGGCCGTCGCCTCAGCAATAGCCGTTCGGCTTCCAACACCACTTGCCCGGATGGCTCAGTCGGCTCGGTCGGGGCATCTTCGCTCAGCCACGAGCCATCGCTTTGGCCATAGACACTGGTGGAAGAGACGTGAACGAAACGAGGGATGCCCGGGGCAGCATCTAGCACGCGTGCTAGCCCCTCGACGTAAACCGCACGCATCGGGACGCCCTGGCTGCGATCCAGCCCCACGGCATGAACCAAGGCATCCGCTGCGGGCAAAGGCCCCCCCTGCAGCACGTCGTAGAGTACTGGCTCGATCCCCTGGGCACGAAACGCCTCGGCTCGCTCGGGCTTCCGCGTGGTCGCTATCACTCGGTCGCCCCGTTCACGCAACAGAGCTGCCACACGATTGCCCAGATAGCCACACCCCACAATCAGAACCGTCGCCACCCCAGGCTCTCCCCTCGGCTCAGACCGAACGCAACGCCTCGATGGGGTCCAGGTAGGCGGCCCGCCGCGCGGGATACCACCCGAACAACACTCCGACACTGATCGCCACCCCCAGCGAGATGAAGATGGAGGGCACATGTACCCGTGCGGGCAAGTTCACTTCCCAAAGGGAGGCAACGGCCGGCACCAGCCAGACGATGGACAGACCGACGACCACGCCCAGCAGGCCGCCCAGAGTGGTTTGCACCATCGCCTCGATGAGAAATTGCATGGTAATGTCGCGGCGTTTGGCTCCCAGAGCGCGACGAATGCCGATCTCGCGCGTCCGCTCGGTGACGGTGGCCAACATGATGTTCATGATGCCGATCCCCCCGACGAGCAAGGAGATGCTGGCGATGAGTACCAGCAGCATCTGATAGCGGGCCTTGCTGCGTTCGGCCTCTTCTAGCCGGTCCAATGGCACGGTAACGGCCCAGTCGGGCTTGAGGTGGCGGCTCATCATCTCACGGATGATCTCGCCGGTGGGTCGGACCTTGTCGATGTCGCTGACGGTGAGCGTGACTTGGCTTAGCTCGACCTGTTCGCGATTAAACGAACCGGAACTGCGAACGACGATCTGCTCGCCGAACCGCACCCGCACTGTCTCGATCGGGATGTACACGTCGCGGTTGTAATCCTCCGCTGCCAGGCTCCCGCCGCTTCCCCCCGTGGGCGTGCGATACCGCAGCACCCCAACGATGCGGTAGTAATGACTGCCCGCTCGGACCGATTGCCCCAACGGATTGCCAAAGGGGAACAAATCTCGTGCCACCTCGTGACCGATCACACAGACATTTTCCATGCGCAGGCCATCTTCGTGCGCAAGAAAGCGTCCCACGGCCAGATCCAGCTTGTTGATCTCGGCATACTCTGGCGTAGTGCCGACGGCCCGGCCATTGTGCAGCTTGGCCTCACGGCGAATCTCGACAGGGAAGACACGCATCGGCACCATGCGCGTAATCGTGCCGGTAGATTGCAAGGTCGCCATCCGGGCGTAGTCGGCGTAGGTCAGGCCGTACATCGCCACGCGGATGCGTCGGGTGTTGCTCTCGTCGGGCGGCTTGACGCTGCGGACGATGATGTTGGTCGCGCCCATACGGCGGATGTCTTCCAGGGCGTCCTGCATGCTGCCCTCGCCAAACGCCATCAGCGCGATGACGGCGGCGGTGCCGATGATGATTCCCAACACCGAAAGGAAGGCACGGAGTTTGTGCAGCCACAACGACCGCAGAGCCAACACGACGCCCCGGCGTCCTTTGGCAGTGCTGAGAATCGGTAGGAGCACCAGGGCAAGGAAAGTCGAGCCGATCAGGATGGTCAACAAGTACATGGCGACTTCCTCAAGCAGGCATGGGTAGACGAGGAGTGAGGGTTTCGACGCGTCCGGCTGCCGCCAACGCCCTGAGTCCTTTGGGATGGTCGTTGCGCTTGTCAGATTCGATCACGCCGTCGCGCATGCGGATGACCCGTCGGGCCCACTCGGCGATGTCGTTTTCGTGGGTGACCATGATGATGGTTTTGCCTTCCAGGTTGAGCTTGGTCAGCATCATCATGATCTCATCGGAGGTTTTCGAGTCGAGGTTGCCCGTCGGCTCGTCGGCCAGGATCACCTGCGGGCGATTGACCAGCGAACGAGCAATGGCCACGCGTTGTTGCTGGCCGCCGGAGAGTTGCATGGGCCGGTGATCCAGGCGTTCGCCCAAACCGACCATGCAAGCCAGGCTGATACACCACTGCAAGGTTTGCTCGTTGGGCGTGATGCCCTGATAGATCAGGGGCACCTCGATGTTCTCGACGACGGTGTATTGCGGCAGCAGATTATAGGACTGAAAGATAAAGCCCAGGTAGCGACTGCGAATCTCCGAGAGTTCGTCATCACTCATGTGGGCGACGTTCTCTTCGCCTAAGTAGTAGTCGCCACTCGTGGGCCGATCTAAACAACCCAGCACATTAAGCAGCGTGGACTTGCCCGAGCCGGACGGCCCCATGAGGGCGACGAAATCGCCTTCCTCGACTTCGAGGGACACACCACGCAGAGCGCGGACGACCACCGATTCGAGGAAGTAATTCTTGACCAAGTTGTGGATGCGAACAACACTCGCCATGGGGCCAGGCTCCCGAATGCACAGCGCTAAGAGTTAAAAAGCGCGATTTACTTCTTCCAGCCGCCCTTGGCTTTGTCGCCAGCACCGGGACCGCCCGGGCCGCCGCCCTTGCCCCGACCAGCGCCCTTGTCTGCCCCGCGATTGCTATATTCCCCCAGTGCTGCCTTGTCGGCATCACTGAGCAGCACACGCGGATTGACGATCACTTCCTCGCCCTCGGCCAGGCCCGACTCGATCACCGCCATACGGTCGTTGGAAAGCCCCACCACCACCTCGCGTGGCTCGGGGCCATTGGGCGTCAGCACATAGACACGCCGTTTGTTGCCCATATCGACGCTGCCCAGGATGGCCTGCAACGGCACTGTCAAGACGTTTTCCCGCAGGCTATCGGTGAAGATGGTCACCTCGGCGGTCATGCCCGGCTTGAGGTCCGGCATCTCGTCCTTGATGGTCACCAACGCTTGGTACACCTTGACATCGGCCGACATCCAGTCTTGTTGCGAGGCGACGGTGGCGACAGAACGGACCTCGCCATCCAACAGACGATCCGGGAAAGCCTCGACGCGGATTTTGGCTTGTTGGCCGGCAGCTTCGAGGATTTGATCCTCGGCCCGATGGTCGGCGATGAAGTCCTCGCGGATCGATTCAAAGCCCAAAACGGAGACTAACCGCGCCAGCGGATCGACGGGAAAGACCATGCAAGCCTGCACACTCTCGGAGAAACCGGTCTTGCGGTACTTGTCGCCCCGCACCCGCGAAACCATCGCCTCGTGAATTTTCGTATTGACCATCATCCGCGACAGGTTCGGGATACGCATGAGCTTTTGGCCTTCGCGCACCGGTTCGCCCTGAGCAATGATCGCTTGCTGCGAGCCGCTGCCGAAACGGCTCTGCTCCGAGACGTAGTAAACCACCAGGCCATCTTGCGGAGCGAGGATGAGACATTTTTTGATCTCTTCTTCGATGTCGTAGTAGCGCGACTGCTCCTGTTCGTAGATGGATTGCTTGGAGCGACGGTCGGCGTCGGCCTTGACTTCCTTGGCGCGAGCCTGGGCTTCGATACGCTCCAAAGCGCGTTGGCCTTCCTCAATCTTGCCGATCAGCTCTTTGCGATTCCGCGGGCCGGTGAACTTCTCCAGCACTCGCTTTTCCTCCAGCACCTTGGCCAAGGCGATCTCGGCACTACGCAGACGGGCTTCATCGGCCTGTGCCTGTGCCGTGGTGACATAGCGCCGACCCGGTTGGCTCATGCGTTGCGACCAAGCGGCGCGTTCTTCCCACATGGTGAGGTCCGAACGAGCAATCATCAGGCGGCCTTCGATCTCTTGCAACGCCTGGACATATTCGCCCTTCTCGTATTTCTCTAAATCCAGCTTTGCCAACTCCAACGTCAACTTCTGCGTCGCGATGTCGCTGCGGTTTTGGCTCTCGACAATCTCATACTCTTTCTCGGCCGATACCCAAGCCGCGCGTGCCTGATCGACGACGATTTTCTGGGCTTTGAGCATCTCATGCAGGGCAGAGTCGTCCAGCTGGATCAAGCGGTCGCCACGCTTGACTTGGGTACCGTCCTCAATCACCCAGCGAATGGTGGTCGAGACGGTGCTGTTGGGCGAACGCGCCTTGACCCGGCAAATAATGTCGCTGTTCTCAGCCGACTCCAGCGCGCCACGTTCGGTGATGGTAAGCTGCAAATCCTCGTAGGCGACTTTGTGCGTGATCAAATCGGGCCGAGTGCTACTGCCGCCAAGTCGGAGCCAGCCGAACCAGAACAGCGTCGAGGCTGCTAGTCCGAGCAGAAGGATTACGGCCGCGCCGATCAGAAACAACCGGGGCCACGGTTGGCCGGCCTTGGTCGGCCTGGGACGGCCGGGCGTCGCGGCTGCTGGCACCACGGGAGCTGGGGGCGGGCAAGAGGTCGGGAGCACCTCGGTCGTAGTCGGGGGGTTGCTGGGTGGTAGGGGGGCAGCAGGTGGTGGCGTCATCAATCCACACTCCTCGAGAATCCAGAGGCATCACACCAAGATCGCGATACAAGCTCATCCGCGTGGTGAGATAGTTCAGCCATGTACTATACAGGCCGTTAATCGCTCCCAAAAGAGAATTCTGGGCTTGCAGCAACTGTTGGGTTAGGGCGGCTGGGTCGCCTGTACCGCTTGGAGCGGCTGGCGGGCTCACCGAACCCGGCGGGGCAGCCGGGCCTGCGGGAGCCTGCGGCTGACTGAACGCCTGCAACGCTTGGTCTACCTGAGTATAGGCTAGCTCGACGTTGCGCTTCTGGATTTTGTGATAGTTCACTGCTGCCGCTCGCAGCCGCCTTATATTCAGACGAACGGCAAAGGCAATGTTATCTTCGGCCTGCTGCAAGGCTCGCCGCTGCTGCTGGTAGGCGATCAACGCCGCTCGATAGGCGTTTCGCTCTGGAATACGCACCAACGGCAATTCGCCATTGATGATCAACTGATGCCGCCGACGGTTGTAACCGAAATCCAACGGCCGGGCCGCTCCCAGAGGCGTGTTGACATCGTAGGCATATTGCACGTCCAGGGCAGCCATCAGAGCGTTGGCCGAGACCGTTATTTTCCGCCAGGCATCGACGAGCTGAGCGCGTTGATTCATCAAGTCCAAGCGGTTTTCCAAAGCAACCCGCACGATGGTGGTCAGTACCTTCTCATCGTCGTCAGCCAGCAGATCGACCCCCTCGATGCAGGCGGGGGGCAACTCCGGCCAACGCTTGCGAACCTCCTCGCGAATCTCGCGGAACGGTATCTCCAGCAACGCCAAAAACTGCCGATACGCCACGTTGAATTGCACGTTCTGCACCAAGCGGCGACGGTAGGGATCTTTCTCGGTCTCCCAAAACTTGCTGGCATAAGCACGCAGGGCCTTTTCCAGGCGACCCAGTTCGACTTCAAAATCGAGTTCTTCCAGGCGTGCCGCCTCGCTGGGAGACAGATCTTTCTCCTTCTCGCGCAGGTCGTCGCGTTTGGCTAGCAACTCGCGACGCTCGGCGCTGAGTTTCTCCAAACGCCGATCCAGCGCATCGCGGCCGGCCGCGTCCTTGGCACCGGCGGGTTGTTTTTCCCAGTCGGCCCAGCGTTGGCGAAGCCGTGCCGGGAAGCGCGTGCGGGCGATGTAAGGGTCCTCTAGTAAGAGTTTGCGCAAACGCGGACGCAGTTTTTCCTCCTCGCCGGGCTTGGCGTACATGGCCGCCTCCTGCGACAGACGCTCGAATTCGCTGCTGATCTGCTCGTAGCGTCGCGTTTGCAGCAGCATCGGTTGCAAAGGCCCCTCGTCCACATCGATGCGCAGGTTCATCGGCAGACCAAGTTGTTGTTTGAGCTGATCGAGGCTGTTGCGATAGTTGGCCTGAGAGGTGAGAATCTGTTCATTACTGCGGAGCAATTGCTGCTCAACCTGGCCAACCTGCACCGAGTTGACAATGCCACCTTCTAGGTACACCTGAAACAAATTGAAATATCGTCGCAATGCCTGGATGTTGCGGTATTGATTGATCAGCTGGGCTTTCTCCCCCAACGTGGACAGATACCCCTGTGGAGTGGCGCTGCTGGGCGCGATCACCCCGAGCCGTGCCCCCTCGCCAGGCCCCACCTGCACCGCAAACGCCGTTGGCTCGACTGGCCGAACCAGACTGCCCAGAGGAATAGCAGTACCCGGCGTGGTCACGGTGCCCGGCGAGATGGCGGCCACGCCGGCTTGAACGCCGGGGATGAAGGCTGGCTGACCAGCGGCGATGAAGACGAAAAACTCCTGACGGAACCGGGCAAAATCGCGCACGGCATAGAGCAAATTCCGCTCGGCCTGGGTGAGCGGCTCCAGGGTGACAGCGCGGCCCGCGCCCCGAAGCAGCGGCTGAATCAGGTCCAGCGACAGCGTCGAAACACTGGTAGTCGGCTTGTCGCCGATGTTGATGACCGTCCGGTTGGCAAAGCTCAGCAGCAACAGCCCGCCGGTGGAAAACAGTTGCGAAAAGCCCGCCGTTGAATTCCAGCGCACGCGGTTGGTGCGGCCCTCGGGAGTGCCCGCGCCAAAACGCTCGCGCAGATACGTCTCCAGCGCGAAAAATTGCGGCGTAAAGGCAAAACGCTCCAGGGTCACCGGCAACGCGGCCAGATACAACGCCTCGCGACGCGTCTGGTACTCGCGGCTGTTGATCAGTCCCAGCTCGACGGCCTGTTCCAGCTGTAACAAAAACGTCCGCTCGCCCTTGGCGATGGCTGCCTCTTCTTGCTCGGGGCGGAACGTGCCATCGCGGCGGATGATGTCGGCCAATTCCCGGCTGGTTTCGCGGGTCGCTTCCAGAATGCTCCGCTCGTAGGGATCTTTCTCGTCGGGTGGCATTTGGCCGGCACGGTTGAGCCTGTCCCAGTGATCCAGCAGCTGCAAGTAACCGATCCCCTCGACCAACCCCATACCCGCTTTGCCGGGTTTCTGCGGGTTAGGCGAGAGCGCCTGGGCGGCGGGGTCGTCCGGTGGCATGGGCGGACGATCGGCTCGGGTGGGGTCAGCAAAGCGCGCTCGCGGATCAGGCAACACCTGGTAGCCGTCCAGATTCCAGCGTGCGTCTTGCGATTTTTCCCGGTGCAGGGCGTGGACTTCCTTATCGGTCCATTGGCGATAAAACACCCGCGTGCAACCTGGCCCGGTGACCAGGCTCGGTAGCAGCAACAGCGTGAGCAAGCACTTCTTCCCGCGGGCGGCTTGAATTCTCATGGCTCCCTTCCTCACGCCAACAACACACACAGGCCACAAAGCCGTTATCGGCGTTACAGATTGCCAGGCTTGATAGCAATCAAGGGGCCAAAGGAGGAGGAGAATCCGGCGGGGGGGGCGCGATCTGTTCCCCGAGTAGGCCGACCAGTCCTTCGCTGCCCAGAGCGACGACTCGGCCGGCCACCTCAATCTCAAACAGATCGTCGAGCGGCTGATGGCGAACAAACAGAACGCAAGCGCCCGGGATGAGGCCAAGGTGTTGCCAATGGCGCAGGCGTTCGGGAGAAGCATCGGAGACTTCGCGGATGGTGACACGGGCGTTGGGGCGAAAGGTATCCAAGGAGCGCAACTGCCTTTGGGCCATCGTCCCTTCTCGCGAGGGAATCAGATGGCCGTGGGGGTCTTCGAGGGGTTCGGTGCCTGCGAGTTCGGCCAGGTAGGCCGCGATCGCCTGTTCCAGTCGGGGCGAAATGGCATGTTCGAGAGCTTCGGCCTCGCGATCGACCTCGCTCCAATCCAGGCCCAAGACGCGATGGAGGAACAGTTCGACCAAGCGATGGCGACGGATGACATGCCGGGCTTCTCGCACGCCGCTTGCCGTTAGCCGTGCCCCCCGACCCGGTTCATAGTCAATCCAGCCCGACTCGGCCAAGCGTTTGAGCATCCCCGTCACCGAAGACGGTTTAACCCGCAGACGCGAAGCGATCTCTGCCGGCGCAACCGCTCGCTCGGCCCCATGCAAGGCATGGATGGCCTTGAGATAGTCCTGCACAGCGGGACTTGGCGGTGCGGCCATACGGTGTTCCTCGGGAGGGATGGCGAACCTATTTTACTGGGGGGGTGTCCGCTTCACCAGCCAAGTTCGGATCGATCCGGCAGAGGCAGAGGAGAGCATCCTCTAGTAGTAAAAATAGTGAAAAAATTTGCCGCGCACACTTGACCACTATGCAACGATTGTTCAGACTATCCCAGTTGTCCCGTTTCTAGGGAGCCTCGCCAAGATGAACATCGCGGCCCAGATCATCGCCCGCCGTGCTTCACGAGCGGCGACGGCTTCGACAGGTTTTTTAATCTTCGACACGGAAAGCATCCCCAATGGGGAGTTGCTCGCCCAGACCTGCTATCCAAACGAAAATCTCCCCCCCGAGCAGGCTATCCAACGCGCTCGAGCCGAGGCCAAGGCCACCTCACGCGATGGCAGCGACTTCTTGCCGGTCACTTATCACCTGCCGGTGGCGGTGTGCGTCATCCGGGTGGGCACCGATTTTACCCTGCAGCGACTGGCCTGCCTGGGTGCCCCCGAGTACCATCCGGCCACCATCGTCAAGCAGTTCTGGCGTGGCGTCGAACACTACAGCAACGCCAAGCTGGTCACCTTCAACGGTCGCGGCTTTGATTTGCCCCTGATGGAGTTGGCCGCCTTTGACCAGCGGCTGAGCATCCCCCAGTATCTGTCGCGTTGTCGCAACCGCTTCCAAGGTCAGCACATTGACTTGATGGATTGGCTAAGCAACTACGGCGCGTATCGCCTGACGGGCGGATTGAACCTGCTGGCCAAGCGGGGCCTCGTGCCACCCGGCTGCGGCAAGATGGAGGTCGCCGGTGATTTGGTCTACGAGATGTATCGTCAGGGCAAGCGACAAGAGATCAACGACTATTGTCTATTTGACACCCTGGATACCTACTTTGTTTTTTTGCGGACTCGGCTCATGCTGGGCGAATTCGATGCTTGCCATGAGGATCGTCTGTACGCCCAGGCTCGATCGTATCTTGTCGAGACCTCGGCTGATTTTCCTGCTCTGAAACTCTATTTACAACAGTGGGACCGCACCCGTCAGTTGCCTAGTTTGCTGACAAATGCTAAGCTTTCGCATGAAATTTCCCTTTCTCCTCAAACTGAGTGTACCGGATGAGCAGCTTGGTTGCAGAACTCGTCCCTTGGCAGGTTCTCATCATCGTCCTTACGGGGCTACTGGCTACCTTTGGGGTTTTCTGGCTGGGCTGGCGTCTGCTTTCGCCGCCTGCTGCCCCGGGCGCAACCCTCCCCAACGAGCGTGAATTCCTCAAAGGGGTGACTCTGGAACGCCGGGCTACCCGTCGCCGCAAAGGCAACACCGTGCAAGTGCTGCTGCGTTATCCCGATCAAGAGGAAACCTTTCCCGCTTGGGTGCTGGATCGCTCCCAGGGGGGGTTGTGTCTGCTCGTCGAGCAACCCGTCGCCGTGGATTGTGTCTTAAAAGTCCGCCCCCGCACCAGCAATGATCCAACCCACTGGGTCGAGGTCACGGTCCGCTCCTGTCGACCTGCCGGCATCCAACACGAGATCGGCGTACAGTTCCAGCAAATCCCTAACTGGAACCTGCTTTTGCAATTTGGCTGAGCCTTTTTAGCGCGTTAACGGCGGCCCTGGCTGACAGAGGCGGTTCTCATCCCGGCGGCCAGCCCAACGCTCGCCCCCCAAGCAAGTGCATGTGCAGATGTGGCACACTTTGGCCACCGTCTTCTTTGCAGTTGATCACGAGACGGTAGCCGCGCCCCAGGCCCAACTCGCGAGCCAACTGCACCGCCACGAGATGCAGGTGCCCCAGGACCGCAGCATCTTCCGGAGCCAGATCGTCATGGGTGCGAATCTCCTTGCGCGGAATGATCAGCACATGCACCGGTGCCTTGGGCGCAATATCGTGAAACGCCAAGCATTGTTCATCTTCGTGAATGATCTTGGCCGGTATCTCTTTCGAGAGAATCTTCAAGAAAATATTCTCACTCATCATGGTTGCGGCTCCTCCTCTTTCTCAGTCGGGTAATGGCTGGCCGCGTGTCTCCGGGCCAAACCAAATCACTAGCAGCCCCAGCAAATAAATCGTTGCCAACAGTGAGCCGGCCCGGGCGAAATCTTTCTCCGCTCCGAGGAGCAAGGGCACCTGTAGCACTCCCACCGCGGCCAGGATGCGGCCAAAGTTGAAGCCAAACCCCTGGCCGGTCGCCCGCACCCGCGTCGGGAACAACTCCGGCAGATAGAGCGGCAACCAGCCATAAAACGCCGCTGTCGTCGCCCCCATCAGCCCCGCAGTAAGCAGGAAATACCAGCCGACGCTCTGGTTGGTTAAATAAAATAACCAGACCCCACCCATCGACACCAAACAGAGTGCCACATAGGCCAATCGCCGACCCACGACATCGGCAAAGGCTGCCCCCAGCACGCACCCGACGATCGCTCCAAACGAGGAGGCCATCTGGGTCAGTGGGGCCCAGCCCCTGAGGTCGGTGCCCTCGGTGAGTTTGTCGGCCCAGGCTGGCCCCCATTGCACCGTGCCCCAGGTCGCTACCAATGGTATGCCACTGATCACCGCTGCATAGATCATTCGCGTGATGATGTGCTGCCGGGTCGCGGTCGTCTCTTGCGAACGGCTCAAATAGCCCAGAATCGGAAACAGGTAGCATCCCCCCACCAGAACCACGGCCAGTACGGTCGCACTGATCTGCACCAGCAACAGCGGCACCAGTTTCCACACCGCCATCAGGCCGAAACACAAGGCAACGCCCAGGAGAACGGCCAGCAGGTCACGCGTCGCCCAGGCATCGGTTTTGCCCTGGGCACGTTCCTGCTGCCAACGCTGCGATTCGGGGACAAACAGTCGAATAAACAGCGTCAACACAGCAGGCACCGCCCCGCAGAGCATCAGCAGACGCCAGTTGACCCACGGTTCGGAGAAGCCAACCTCTTGTAGCGTCGTGCGGATGCTCCCCAACGACAAGCTCAGCAGCGCCACCACCAAGTAGCCGGCATTCGCCGCCGCCCCAATGACGCCCGCGAGAAAGGCACGGGATTGGCCCTGCCACACCTCCATGACTAGGGCGACCCCCAGCGACCATTCGCCCCCCATGCCCAAAGCGGCGATGAAGCGAATCACCAAAACATGCCATGCCTCTTGCGCGAAGCCGCCCAGGCCGCTGAAAATCGCATAGGTCAGGATGCTCAAGCTCATGGCGCGAATCCGGCCGAGTCGGTCGCCCAGCCAGCCGAACACCACCCCCCCCGCCGCCGCTCCAATCAAGAAGGCGGTGTTGATGAGGGCATTCCACTGGGTAAAGAGCGTCTCGAAATCCGTCGGGTTGCCCAGCAGGTCCCGCAAGGCCGGCCGCGCCACCACCGGAAACAACCCCATCTCAAAGCCATCGAACATCCAGCCGAGCAAGGCGGCGATCAGGGCTAACCAGCGACCACGCGGTGGGGAAACGCAAAGAGTATTCATCGGCAGCACCTGCGGGAAACCTTTGCCCAACAGGATACGACCTTACACTCGTTTGAGCAGCGCTAGCGGCACATAATATTTCACATAGGTTCGGCCATCGCGATAGCGCACCCCCCGGGGATGCTCGACCAAGACGGTCGCCCGCTTGGTGATGCGATTGAGCAGCCCCACCAGCGGCCCCATGGGAGTATCAAACTGCACCCGGTCGCCGATCCTCAAGCCGCGTGTCAACGAGGCATGCTCATGCGGCAAAATCAATTCATGTTTGGTGGTCTGATGACCAAATAACTTCCGCGCTGTGTCTCGAAAAAGGGATTGATCGCAACTCGAAACGCCCAATTCCAGCATCTCCAACAGATGAATGAATTCATGCTCGAAGATACGCAAGGCCGCCTCAAGCCGATCGCGACACAGCAACCCGTTGACGCGCACCGGACGATCGACGCCATCAAAACTATGCAGCAGCAGCGTCCGCGACAGCACGATCTCGTAACGCGCTGCGGGCAGTCGAGGACGTGGTTTGACTCGTCGCGGTCGATATTGCTTGGTCAACCCGCCCGAACGCGTCAATCGAGACGAAAACGCAAAATGCAACGGCGATTGACATTCGCGTAGCGCCTGACGCACGGCTCCCCGAAAAAAAGTCGCATCGTAGGCTTCAAACCAAGCCTCCAAATCCAAAGGCGTGAGATGTGTGAAGTTGGCTCGGCCTAGGCGTGCCAATGCTGCTTCACGGATGCAGGCCAAGCGATGCGTGCGTTCGGCTGGTTGGAGAGTCGGGGCGGGTAACAAAGCGGTCATCGCAGCTCCCCCGCAAGCATTTGCGGTGAAGCGTTGAACCCGCGTCGGGCCGCTCTCCGACCGAGTTTGTACCGCGCTTGTCGTGCTGCCGCCCTCATGCTCAACCTCAAAACCCGTCGGCCTTCTCTCGAAATGGTGATAAAACTTTATGCAGCGAAAAACGCCTGTGTCAAGAGGTTCGCCCATCCCACTGCAACCACGCTCGACTTGAGGTTCTTCCAGAGACCGATTACAGTGAAGCCGTGAGAGCATCTGCGGCGAGAGTGACCTGTCATGCCGGTCCGTCACACGATTCCTTGTCCGAGTTGTCAGCGTGCCCTGGATTTGCCGGAAGCTGTTCTGGATCGTTTGGTTCAGTGTCCGCTCTGTCAGGTCACCTTTCGCGTTCAGCAGCGGGGTCAGCAGTGGATCGGCGCGATGACCGCAACGCCACCGGCGGCTTTGCCTGTAGAGAGTGGAGCCGAAGCGGAGCCGGCCACCGCCCCCGAGCCAACGCCTGCCCCAGCCCAGCAATCCCGCTGGCGGCCTCGCGATAGTGAACTGGAGCCTTTGCCTGTACCGTCCACACCCCGGCAGAGTACCACAAGCCACAGTGGACCGGCTTGGTTTCGCTTTGAGGTGCGCATCGAACACGATCCCGAAGAACGCCTCGAGGGCGACTTCCACGCCGAGATCGATGCTCAGGGCTTGCACCTTTGGCGCGGCAAAGGACGGCTCCTGCATTCGCGACGCGGAGACGGAGCGAAATCTGTTGGTCGGGATCGTCTGCGCATCTTCCTGGAAGGTCGATGGGTCCTGCTGCGGATTCGCACACGTCACGCGGCGGTCTTCACCCGAATGCTGGTCGATTATCTCAACGGCCAAATCGACACCCTCACGCCGCCGAGCCGCGAGTTCCCTTTGTCGCTGCTGTTGGTGCTGCCACTGTTGGTGCTGGGCCTGGTGGGGCTGTGGTTTGGCTGGTGGGGGATGCTGCTGGCCACGCCGCTAGTCGGAATACTGCTGGGGCTGACGGCCGGAGTGCTTTATCTGCTGCCCACCCGACGCGGGGTGCGGCTCGTCTATGCCTTGCTGCTCAACCTACTTCTCGGGGCCGCGATCGTGCTGCTGGTAGGGCTGTGGCAGGGCAAGGACCAAGCCGCCACTCCGCCACATCTGTGGGGGATTGTGCCGCGTCACGATCAGGGTTTTTTGGTCGAGATGCCGGGCGTCGCTCAGTCCCGCGACGACCAAGCCCTGGAGGGTTTCGCCTTGCCGCGGGCCGGCTGCTTCTTCACCCTGATGCACAACCGTCGCTTTGAAGTGTTTTACGGCGAGTTTGACCCGCCCCTGGACGGTCCCGGACAACCGATCCGCGAGGCCAAAATCGCTCAGCTCGAACGCGCGTTGAGGCAGCGCTTCGGTCACCTGGACTGCCTCGACGTGCAAGTCGGCAATCCAGTGGAGCGGCGGCTCTATGTGGCCAGGAATCGCATGGAGAAGACCGAGGTGCTTGTGGCTCTAGTCCCGCGGCGGGCGGTGATTTTGGCGGCGCAAGGACCACAAAATCCCGATTTTGACCGCTTCTTCCACTCCTTGCAGTTGCTCGGTGACGATTGGCGACGGCCGCTGGCCGCTGATCCCAAGATCCCCGCACCCAAAGGGAATGCACTTGCTTTGCCGCCCGAGGCTCGCTTGCTGCTGGCTGCGGACGATGGCTTTCTCTGGGCCGCCTACCAAAGCCCTGGCCACCTCGTCGCCTGGCACGCTCAACGAGGTCTTGTCGAACAAGACCACGGCCGCTGGCGAACGCTCGATCAAGCCAGCAGCGGTTTCACGGAGGTAGCCGCCGCTCCGGGGGGACCTGTCGTGCTAGCTCGTGCCGGCCCAGAGGCCTCGCTGCATCGTTTCGCGTCGGTGCCCTGGCCTTTGTTCCACTTGACCGAAACGGCCCCGCTCTGCCCCGGCACCCTTTGCCTGTCTGCCGACGGCCAAAAGCTAGCCATTGGTCTGGAAAAAGGACGTGTTCAGGTGTGGGATGTGCCGAAGCAACGCCGCGTTGCTTTCCTCGACCTTGCGCCCGCCCAAGTCGTGCGTGTGGCCCTCTCCCCCCGAGGCGATACCCTGGCGGTGGCTTTGGCCGATGGCTCCGTCACGCTGCTGCCCACCCGCCCGACGGGTCGGTCGAGTGTGACGGCCCAAACTCGTCACGACAAGCCGCCCGCCGACGTTGCCCCGGCCGTCCAGAAGCAGGGTTTTGGGGTCACGGGCTTGAGCTTTGCCCCGGATGGGGCACGCCTGCTGTCGATTGGCGACGATCTCACGGCCCGGCTGCACCATGCCCGCAACGGGCGACTGCTATTTTCCCTGGCGTTGCCCAGCGTGCCGACCGCCGTCGCCTTTTTCCCCTCGGGCCGACTCTTTGCGGTGGCGACGGCCGACGGCGTGATTCGCCTTTACGACACGCTAACGGGCAAACCGCGGGCCACCCTACGCGATCGCCCTGAGTTCTTTCCCCAGGCCGAGATCGTCCGCCACCTCGCCTTTTCGCCCAACGGCGAGACGTTGCTGGCTGTCACACCGCGCGGCCTCGAACAGTGGGACATCCTGCGAACGGTTCGCCCCACGGAAAAAGAACGCCAACCCTTGCCGTTCAATTTGCTCGATGGCTACCTGCCCGGTCGGGTGCTGCGCCTGGCGGGGGCGCGCGACCACCTCGTCGCCGTCTTGAAAGATCAGGGCATCCACATCTTCAAAACTCCCGAACTCGAGATGGTCGGCGAACCATTGCGCTTGCCGCCTCAGCAGCCCGCCGACTTGCTCGTCAGTGCCGATGGCCAACGCTGTCTGGTGCGGACCGGCTTGCAAATGCAGATGCTCGAC
>Ga0272446_1001262_pt1 | contig 37250 bp, 29 predicted proteins | sample YNPCB0061_FD_194587 | JGI IMG/M metagenome (GOLD analysis project Ga0272446, IMG submission 194587) | Hot spring microbial mat communities from Yellowstone National Park, WY, United States - YNP-CB-006-1 | ecosystem: Environmental > Aquatic > Thermal springs > Hot (42-90C) > Sediment | place...
TGTCGAACACAAACACGCCGGTGTAAGGTGGATTGACAACGCCGACCGCGCGCGTGTTGCCGGGGCACAGATAGCACTTTGGATCGTAGGAGGGCAACTTCTCAACCGGTCGTTTCTCAACAGCGCCGAGCCAGGGCCGGGTGGCGCGTTGCGGCGACACCAGAATCCACTCATCGGTCAACGGGTTATAGCGGCGGTGGGGCTGTGTGAGGCGGGTTTGGCTCATGATGCTCCAGATAAATCAACGGTGTCGCAGTAAGATGGAAAGCTGCAGGTCAGGGTCAAGGGGCCGGCGCAGGGGTGGATGGAATCTGAAAATCATCGCCCAGGATGACCAGTGCATCGAGCGCCTGCGCGGCGTCTGGCTGCGTCACCACGATGGACACCGGCAGACCCAGCGACGCAGCCAGCCGGGCGGTGTAGGCTGGCCGGCCCTTGTAGTCTATGATGACGGTTCTCGGATAGTCGCCGGTGGCGTTGCCCACTTCGACCACCGTGAAGCCCTGGCTTTCCAGCCAGGATTTGGCTGCGGCAGCCAGGCCGCGCGTTTGCGTGCCGTTGTGAACCGCAATGCGGCCCGGCTCGGCGACGGTATTCGCCGTGTCAACCGGGTCGGCGAGGAGCGGGTTGTAGAGCTTTTCGCGCAACTCGCGCAGCCGGTCGCGAATCGGGATCAACACACTGGCGCCCTGCGGCGTGGTCCACGCCTGCACTGACGTCTCGTCGATAACCACACGCGCAATCTTGTCCTGCGGAATGTCTTTCGCCAGCATGGCGAGTTGCACGACTTCGAGCGGGCTGAGATCGGTGCGGATCGAATCTTGCAACGTCGTCAGAATCTGCGGCGCATTCGGCAGCACTTTCGTCACCGCGTCGGTGCTCAGCACTGCATCGCGCAGCGCCATGATGACCTGCTGTTGGCGTCGCATACGCTCGAAGTCGCTGGATCCGTGGCGCGTGCGCGCATACTTCAGCGCGGTCGCGCCGTCCATGCGATGCCAGCCGGCGCTGATGAAAAACGGCGCATAACCATAGCTGTCGTCGGGAAACGTCTGATCGTTGATGTCCTGGCTAACATAGATGTCGATGCCGCCAACCAGATCAACCAGCCTGATCAGGGCGTTGAAATTGACCCGCGCGAAATGGTGGACCGGAATGCCGAAGTTGTATTCGATGGTTTCCATTGCCAGGCGGGGGCCGCCATACACGTGCGCCGTGTTGATGCGATCCTGGCCCCGATTCGGCAGCGGCACGTACAGGTCGCGGGGAATGCTCATCATGCCGGCGGTTCCCGACTGCGGATCGATGCTGAGCAGGATCAGCGTGTCTGTGCGCGCGGTGTCTGGATCTTCATCGGGCCGCTGATCGATCCCCATGAGCAGAGTGTTCACCCGCTCAGACCCCTGCCAGCGGTTGAGGTCGTTGAGCGACAACACCGGCGCCATCGTCGCCGCCTGCGGTCTGCCGCCAACCACGATATTGAGCTGGCGGGTGAGATGCGTGGCGACATTCAACGCCAACACGGCTGCCACCGGCAATACAATGAGCGCCAGCGCGACAGCGACTGCCGCCACAAGCCACGGGCCGGCGCGACGCCGACCTCTGTTCTGTTCGGCAAACTTCATGAGATCAACTTCGGTTGACGGCCCAGGACGCTGATGCCAGCCCTGCGATGCGCCTGCGCCGCGCGCCTTTGCGGACACATGGACAGGTTCGACGGCGCCCGGAGTCGAATGCTAGACCGGCGGCCAGGGAATGCTGCGCTGAGTGCGGCTGGGACCGGGGAAGGTCTTGATTTTGAGCAGACCTTCGATACGACGCGCAAAGGCGGCGATCTCGGCGTCGTCGAGCAGTTCGCGCAGCGTCTTGCCCAATGCCCGCCGGGGTTCGATCTCAGCGCGCAGACGCCGCAGATCGTCCAGCATGTCCTCTGGAATCGGCTGGCCGGCGAAGTCCCAGATCACCGTGCGGAGCTTGTAGTCAGCGTTGAACGTGATGCCATGGTCAATCGCCCATACACGGCCGTCTTTGCCGAGCAGGCAATGCCCGCTCTTGCGATCGGCGTTATTGGTGATCAGGTCGAACGCGGCCAGCCGCCTGAGCGCGTCGCAATTGGCCGGGTCTTCGCGGAATGTAAAGAAGTGTTGATTGGGGTCGTTCTCGATGAACAACTGCACTGAACCAAAACCGTGCGGCCCGTTGCGCAGGACAGTCGGCGGAACCAGATCCCAGCCGAGCGAGACGCTGACAAGATAGGCTGCCAGTTCGCGCAGACACAGGGTGCCTTCGGGAAAATCCCACAGGGGGGCCTCGCCGCGCCGGGGCTTGTAGACCGCCAGCAAATCATCGCCGCCTGCGCCGTCGTCATCGCGGCGGCCGGATCTGCCCGAATCGGCAGCAACCTTCACGAGGAACGTGTAGTTGGAACTCCACGGCAGCAATCCTAACGATTCCAGCGTCCCGCTTTGCAAACGGCGCAACACTTCCTCCGTGGCGGGCTGTCTTTCTTCCATTTTCATGACGCGCTTCCCGGCCCGGCTGGCAACATCGGGCGCACACTCTCCAGGATCAGGCCGTCACCAGTTCATCGGCATGCCCGTTGCTGCGGGGGCAAAAATGGGGCGCATTCGAGTTGATCGGCCGGCCGCACAGCGGGCAGGTTGGCCGGCCTCGGGCCACCACTTCCAGCGCATGCCGGGCCATGGCGTCGATCTGCGCGCGAGAGCAAAACAGGCGCACAACTGAAGCCTCCTCCTCGTCCACATCCTCTGGCAGCAGTTCGCGCGCAACAATCACCACAAGATCGTTGTCCTCATCATACCCGAGCCCCATCTGGCCGATGCGAAAGTCAGGCGTCAGCGGCTCTTCGAGCGACATATCCATCTGCAACTGCATGTAGTTGGCGCCCTTGGGGTACTTGACTTTCAGTTCTTCCAGCATCTGCTGAGCAGCCTCGGACAGGGCGCGAACCTGTTCTTTTTCACATAGCAGGGTGACCAGCGACGCGCCTTTGCGCGCCTGCATGTAAAAAGTCCGATTTCCCGGCTCCCCGATCGCATCCGCCGTGATGCGATAGACCGGGTTCAGCTCGATGACGCGTTTTGGCATGGGAAGATTTTACACCTTGTGTTAGTATCGGATTATTATTCGCCCGATTTATTCGTCCAATTTTCCCGGTTTTATTCTCGTGAGGAATTATCCATGCGCTTGCTTGATTCCCCCTTCACCCTGACGCCAAAACACGGTGAGAGACCAATTCAGGTTCGGGTTGCCCCTCCTTTGAGATTGCGGGCAAGCGTCTGCTGCATCGGCGGCCGTTCGTTTCCCGGCGCAGCGCATGTCGCCACTCGCCGGAGGTGAGCCATGCGCGTCCCGTCTTCGCTGATTCTCTTCCTGCGCATTGCAGGCAGCATTCTCTTCGCGCTCACCGGCTGGTATGTGGCCGACCTGATTCCCTACACCAATCTGCCCGATCCCCTCAACAACACCGTCGTTGTTCACCTGGCAATGGCCCTTGTGCCGGGAATCGTGGCTTTTCTGCTTCTGCCGGCGCTGCTGAGCCGGCCAGTCAACACTTTCATCGACCAGGTCAGCCGGGCCAGCGGCGTGCAGATCATCGCTGACTTCATGGGATTCGCCACCGGCCTGCTGATCGCCGCCCTGCTGGCTTTTCCGCTCGCCTTGCTGCCCGATCCGTTCCGGCAGGTGCTTCCGCTCCTGTGCGCCGTGGTGTTTGCCTATATCGGCGTTGTCGTCATGAACGTCCGGTATCGGGAGTTCTTCACCATCCTCAATATCCGAATTCCGAGCAACAAGCCCGAGGAAATCGAGGCCGGAGCTGCGGCGAGCGATGAGCACATCCTGCTCGACACCAGCGTCATCATCGACGGACGGATTGCCGATATCATCGCCACCGGCTTTGTGCGCGGCAAACTGGTCGTGCCTCGCTTCGTGCTGGGCGAAGTGCAACGAGTGGCCGACTCGTCCGACGCCCTGCGGCGCGCGCGCGGCCGCCGGGGGCTGGAAGTGCTCAAACGCATGCAGCGCGAATGGCCGGATGCCGTCGCCATTGTGGACGCTGACCTGTCTTCGGCGCGCGACGTGGACGAGAAACTGGTGCTGCTGGCCAAGCAGTGGAAATGCCCGGTCATGACCAACGACTTTAACCTGAACAAGGTGGCAACGCTGCAGGGTGTGACAGTGCTGAACATCAACGAACTCGCCAACGCTGTCAAGTCCGTGCTACTCCCCGGCGAGACGCTGGCAATCAGAATCATCCAGGAAGGCAAGGAAGCCGGCCAGGGCGTTGGATACCTGGACGACGGCACCATGGTCGTAGTCGAGGATGGCCGCGACCGGCTGAATGAGAATGTCAACGTCACGGTGACGAAAGTGCTGCAAACCGCAGCCGGGCGCATGATCTTTGCCAGGCCGGCTGGCGACCGATCCGCCATCAACGGTTAGAATAAGGCTCTGCCAAGACAAATCACACAGGGGCCGGACGCCCATTGCAGCCCGCACAGCCACTGACTTCTGACTTCTGACTACTGACTTCTGACTACTGACTACTAACCAATGAGCCTGACCATCTACAATGTCCTGTCGCGCGACAAGGAAGTCTTCAAACCCATCCACGAAGACTACGTGACCATGTATGTGTGCGGGCCGACGGTGTACGACAACTCGCACCTCGGCCACGCAAAAACCTACGTGTCATTCGACGTCGTGGTGCGCTGGCTGCGCTATACCGGCTACCGGGTGCGCTACGTGCAGAACATCACCGACGTCGGCCATCTTTTGGACGATGGCGAGGATCGCATCCTCAAAGGCGCCCGGCGCGAACGTGTCGAGCCGATGGAGATCGTCGAGCGTTATATGCGCTCATACTTCGAAGACATGGACGCGCTGGGCGTAACGCGACCCGATATCTCGCCGCGCGCCAGCGCGCACATTCCTGAGCAGATCGAAATGATCCAGAGCCTCCTGGCGAAAGGATACGCCTACGAGGTCAACGGCTCGGTGTACTACAGCGTCGAGCGGTTTGGGGACTATGGCAAGCTGAGCGGCCGGCGCATCGAGGACATGGAAGCCGGCAAGCGCGTGGCTGTGCGCGACGAGAAACGGCACCCCATGGACTTCGCGCTGTGGATCAAAGCGCCGCCCAATCACGTGCTGCAATGGCCGTCGCCCTGGGGTCGCGGCTACCCCGGCTGGCACATCGAGTGCTCGGCCATGAGCACCAAGTATCTCGGCGCCAACTTTGATATTCACGGCGGCGGCGTAGACAATATCTTCCCGCACAACGAGTGCGAAATCGCCCAGAGCGAAGCCGCCAATGGCGTGCCCTTTGCCAACTACTGGATGCTCACCGGCACGCTGCTGGTCGATGGCGTGAAGATGAGCAAGTCGCTGGGCAACTTTGTGACCATCAAGGACGCGCTCAAGCAATACCGGCCGGAAGCCTTGCGCCTGTTTATCCTGTCCGGCCTGTATCGCAGCCCGGCCGACTACAGCGCGGCCGCGCTCGACGCCGCCACCAAAGGCGCAGAGCGCATCGCCATAGCCGCCCAGCGCGTGCGCGACGCGCTGCGCCTGGCCAACACCAACGGCGCCGCCGGCGATGAGGCAACTTCAGGCCGGCTGATCGATCTCATCGACCAGTGCCGCATGCGCTTCACCAGCGCAATGAACGACGACTTCAACGCCCCGCTGGCGCTGTCCGCGCTGTTCGACATGGGCAAAGACATCAACACTGCCATCGATGACGGCACAGCTTCCAGAATCGTTTTGGAGCATGCCGACGCGGTCTATCGCGAACTGGCCGGCGATGTGTTGGGCGTGCTGCGCGCCGATCGCCCCGCCGTGGACAGCGGCAGCGCCGAGCGCGAACGCAAACTCATTCAGATGCTGATCGACATGCGCCTCGAAGCGCGCAAAGCCAAAGATTACGCGCGCGCCGACGCCATCCGCAATCAACTGGCGCAGATCGGCATCGTGTTGGAGGACGGCCCCAAAGGCACAACGTATCGATTGAGAGATCGAGAGATCGAGAGATTGACGATTGATGATTGATGATTGAGCCAAAATCACTCAATGACTCAATCGCTCAATGACTCAATGACTCAATGGCTCAATCGCTCAATCGCTCAATCACCAAATCACAGATCAAGGGAGAAACATGATTATCGAATCCATTCATGCGCGAGAGATACTGGACTCGCGCGGCAACCCGACCGTCGAAGTGGAAGTGTTCCTGGAAGACGGCGCTTCAGCGCGGGCCAGCGTGCCCAGCGGCGCCAGCACCGGCGCGAACGAAGCCTGGGAGCTGCGCGACACCGACGCCAAAACGCGCTATGGCGGCAAAGGCGTCAGGAAAGCCGTCAACCACATCAACACCGAGATCGCCGCCGCGCTCGAAGGCTGGCTGGCGACCGATCAACTCGGCATCGACAAAGTGCTGAATCAGATGGACGGCACAGCCAACAAGAGCAACCTGGGCGCGAACGCCATCCTGGGCGTCAGCCTGGCGGTGGCCAAGGCCGCCGCGGCCAGCCTGGGTTTGCCGCTCTTCCGCTACATCGGCGGCGTGGATGCGCACGTGTTGCCCACCCCGATGATGAACATCTTGAACGGCGGCAAGCACGCCGACAACAGCACCGATCACCAGGAGTTCATGATTCTGCCGGTGGGCGCGCCATCGTTTGCCGAGGCGTTGCGCTGGGGCGTCGAGACCTACCACGCGCTGCACAAGGTGCTGAAGAGCAAGGGCTACAGCACTAACGTGGGCGACGAGGGCGGCTTCGCCCCCAGCCTGAAGTCCAACGCAGAAGCCGTCGAAGTGATCCTGACCGCCATCGAGAAAGCGGGCTACAAACCCGGCGAGCAGATCGCTATCGGCCTGGACCCGGCCGCCAGTTCCTACTACGAAGACGGCAAGTACGTGCTGGCCAGGGAAAACCGCAAGCTGACCGGCGCAGAAATGGTCGAATACTGGGCCGACTGGGTGCGCCAATATCCCATCGTGTTGCTCGAAGACGGCCTGGCTGAGGATGACTGGGAACACTGGCAAATGCTCACCGCCCGGCTGGGCGACAAGATCCCCCTGATCGGCGACGACCTGCTGGTGACCAACGTCCAGTTCATCGAGCGCGCCATCCGCGAGAAGTCATGCAACGCCCTCTTGTGCAAGGTCAACCAGATTGGAACGCTGAGCGAGGCGATCGCGGCCGTGCGCATGAGCCATAAGGCCGGCTGGGCAGTGGCTGTGTCGCACCGGTCGGGAGAGACCGAAGACGCCACTATCAGCGACCTGGTGGTCGCGCTGAACACCGGCCTGATCAAGACCGGCGCCCCGGCGCGCGGCGAGCGCACCGCCAAGTACAACCAGTTGCTGCGCATCGAGGAGGAACTGGGCGAGGCGGCCGTCTACGCCGGGCGCATGGCGCTGAAGAGCTGACACCCCATCCGAATACGCGCAGATGCACACAGGGCGAGTTGCACGACTCGCCCTGCCTTTTTTCAGGCAGTTCTGAGCCAGAGCTTGGCATCTCATCATCTTGCCCGGCTATATGTCTGCCATAAGCAGGGTGCGATGCTCAAAATCCAGGAAGTGAAAATGTCTCAGTTGCCGATTCGCCATCTGGCCGCGATTGTCACTGCAGGGCTGATTGCCGCATGCGGGAGCACCCCGGCCGCCTCGCCATCCCCCACCCCGGCGCCGGCAACACCGGCGGCGCAGGCTGCCGCGCCGGTCGCGCAAGGGAAACCCAGATTCATCGAGTTCTATGCGGACTGGTGAGGAACCTGCCAATCGATGAAGCCTGCCGTGAGCAGGCTCGAAGAGATCTATAAGGACAGGGTGGAGTTCGAATTGATCAACATCGATCTGCCGGAAAGCGCCGACGCCAAACAGAAATACCGGTTCATCGGCCAGCCGCAATTCGTGATCGTCAAGCCGGACGGCGAAGTGCTTGTCTCGCGCAACGGATACCAGCAGTTCGAGCGCCTGCGCGATGACTTGAACCAGGCCCTGGGCGTCGATGAGTAGGCAGGGTTGAACGCAGACCGCCGCCGGGCATGTTTGACAATCGGCATTTACTTGTTACCATGCACCCCATGAGGACAGGTCGCAGATCGCTTCTGAAGATGGGCGCATTGGGCATCGCGCGCGCTCTGCTCCCTCCGCTGCCAGCGCCGGATCGATATGCAGACGGCCTGAGCGACCAGAACAGCATGGCGCGCCGGCTGATGGGTTTCGCCCGCGCGCTGAATTGGGCCGGCGCAATCCGCAGCGAGCCGAACCTGAAGGCGCCACAAGTCGGCAAACTGGCCCGCGACAGCGTGTTGCCGATCTACGCCGAAGTGGAAACTGAATCCGGCACAGCCCACAACAAACTGTGGTACGAGGTGAGGGGCGGCTATGTGCACTCGTCGAATGTCCACGTAGTCGACTGGCAACTCAACCGGCCGGAAACAGACGCCGGCGAGAAAGGCTTCTGGGCCGAGTTGACCGTTCCCTTCTTCGACGTGCGCGCCGGCCCTGCGCTCAGCGCCGGCCGGACGCGCTATCGCTACTACGGCGGCACGGTCTACAAGGTGATTAAAGTGGTGACATCCACAGATCGAGCCGACGCCGGCCTGTGGTACCAGATCGAAGACGAGATGTTTGCCGGGCTGTGGTTCGTGCCCGGCAAGTACATGCGCCGCATCCCCGACTCAGACTTCGCTCCCCTTTCGCCAGAGATCGACCCGGCGGAGAAAAAACTGGTGGTCAAACTGCGCGAACAGCGGGTGTATGCCTACGAACGCGAACGGGAAGTGTTTTCCTGCCGGGCAGCGACAGGCGCCCAATTCCAGGCCGGCGACTTCAGCACGCCGGTTGGCAAATGGTTCATCTTCCGCAAAACACCCACCCAACACATGTACGGTGGGGCCGTGGGAGACGAAGGATCTTTCGACTTGCCGGGCATCCCGTGGGTGTGCTACTTCACCACCAGTGGCGTCGCCTTCCACGGCACCTACTGGCACAACGACTACGGCGTGCCGCGCAGCCATGGATGTGTAAACGTTACGTCACCAAACGCCAAATGGATCTGGCGCTGGTCGATGCCCCCCAACGACCCGGCCGAACGCTACATCCACATCCGAAAGGCCGATCTGGGAACCATTGTTATCGTCGAATAGCCAGACATAACTTTCAGACGGATACCATCGCCGTGTCATGAAGACGCGGCGATGCGCTTTTTCAGCCTTTTGGCTGATCTACCTGAAAAAAGCCGGTTCGTGAATATAATCACTACATTAGCGAGGAGGTCAGACCTGGCGCGTGTGGGCCACGTGTGGGCCACGTGTGAGCCACTTGTGGGCCAACGGACAGGGCCGGTTGATTACAGCACCGCACTGACCCAGAGGAGACTCATGATCGTTGCAGTCGGCTCAGATCACGGCGGTTATGCACTGAAGGTGCTGCTGGTTGAGCAGCTACGGGCAGAAGGCCATCAGGTGATTGACGGCGGCGCTTTCAGCGACGAACGCTCGGACTACCCCGATTTTGCCCGATTTGTGGGCGAGGCGCTCCAGCAAGGGCGCGCCGAACGCGGCATCCTGCTGTGTGGCAGCGGCGTCGGGGCCTGCATTGCGGCCAACAAGATGCGCGGCATCCGCGCGTGCGTGTGCCATGACACCTACTCGGCCCGTCAGGGCGTCGAGCACGACGCCATGAATGTGCTGGTGCTGGGAGGACGGGTCATTGGCTGCGAACTGGCATTCGAACTCGCGCGCGCGTTTCTGGGCGCCCGGTTCAACGAGGGCGAGCGTTACGTCGCCCGGCTCAAAAAAGTGGAAGCATTGGAATTGGAACGATGACTATGAACAACGCAAACACGAATCCAAACGTGGCAGTGCAGAAGCTGGGCCAAAGCTTCTGGTACGACAACATCCAACGCAGCATCATCAAGAACGGGGAACTGCAGGAATTGATCGACGAGTACGGCGTGCTCGGCGTGACCTCGAACCCCTCCATCTTCGAGAAGGCAATCTCCAGCAGCGCCGATTACGACGAGGACATTCTGCGACTGGTGGCTGAGGGGGCCAATGCCCAGACCATCTTTGAGACACTGGCTGTTGCAGATATCCAGGCCGCCGCCGACATTTTGGAGCCGGTATACGAACAGACAAACGGGCTGGATGGCTACGTCAGCCTGGAGGTGTCGCCAGAGCTGGCGCGGGATTGCGACGGCACTGTGAGCGAAGCGCGCCGGCTGCACAGGGCTGTGGGACGCAAAAACCTGATGATCAAGGTGCCGGCCACGCCTGAGTGCATCCCCGCCATCCAGCAACTCATTTCTGACGGCATCAACATCAATGTGACGCTGATTTTCTCGCTCGAAGGGTACGAAGCCGTCGCGCGCGCCTTCATCAACGGCCTGAAGGCGCGCGCCGAGCAGGGGTTGCCGCTCAACGTGTCATCGGTGGCTTCATTTTTCGTCAGCCGCGTCGATACACTGGTGGACAGGTTGCTCGACGAGAAGATCGCCCAGGCAGCAGAGTGGGATCAGGAGTTGAGAGCCAGGCTCGGCGCGCTGAAGAGCAAGGCCGCCATTGCCAACGCGAAACTGGCCTACCAGATTTTCAAGCGCATTTTCAGCGAGCCGGAATGGCGCGCCCTCGAAGCCGCCGGCGCCCGGCCCCAGCGCGTGTTGTGGGCCAGCACCAGCACCAAGAACCCCGCGCTGCCTGACACGTTCTACGTAGACGCGCTCATCGGCCCGCATACCGTCAACACCCTGCCGCCCCAGACCCTGAAAGCTTTCCGCGACCACGGGCAGGTTGCTTTGACGGTGGAGGATGATCTGGACGGCGTCAACCGGCTCATGCAGGATCTGGAACAGGCCGGCATCTCAATGCCCCATGTCTGGCAGAAACTGCAGGATGACGGCGTCAAACTATTCTCCGACGCCTTTCAGTCTCTGCTGAAGGGAATCGAAGCCAAGCGCGAAGCCATCGCCGCGCGCGGTGAAGCCGTCAATGTGGATGTGGCGCTGGGCTATGTTGACGAGTTGACGCGCATGAAAGCGGCGACGCGCGCATGGAACCGCGATGCGTCCCTGTGGACGACCACCCCGGAACACATCAAGGTGATCAATAACCGACTGGGCTGGTTGTCGGTCGCCGACACCATGACCAGACAGGTCGGCGAACTGACTGCGTTCGTGAACGAAGTGAAAGCCGCCGGCTTGACCGACGCCGTGGTGCTGGGCATGGGCGGCAGTTCCCTTGCGCCAGACGTGCTGCGGGCCGCATTCCAGACGCAGTCGGGCGGAAACACCAGCGGTTTGCGTCTGCATGTCCTTGACACGACCGACCCGACCACCGTGCTGACACTGGAGCGCAAGCTGGACCTCACAAAGACGTTGTTCATCGTCGCCTCGAAGTCCGGCACAACCGTCGAGATCAACTCGTTCTACAAGTACTTCCGGGCCAGAATGGATGTGATCGCCGGCGACAGCGCCGGCCAGCACTTCATTGCGATCACAGACGATGGCACCCCGCTTCGATCGCTGGCCGAGGCCGAAAAGTTCCGGCGCATATTCATCAATCCGTCCGATATCGGCGGCCGCTACTCGGCCCTGTCCTACTTTGGCCTGATTCCGGCGGCGCTGGCCGGCGTTGACATCGGGCAGTTGCTGCAACGCGGCGCGCGCATGGCCAGATGGTGCAAGGCCGACACGCCGGCCAACCCCGGCTTGTGGCTGGGCGCGCTGCTGGGAGGCATGGCCCTGGCTTCGCGGGACAAAGCCGTGTTCATCATTTCGCCGGCAGTCGCAAGCTTCGGCGTGTGGGTCGAGCAGTTGATAGCAGAAAGCACCGGCAAGAACGCGCGCGGCATCGTGCCGGTGGAAGGCGACATTGCCAACCTGCGCGGCAGCGTCTCCAAACTTAGCCCGGACCGGCTGTACATCTATCTGAAGCTGCAGGGGGATGAGACCCACGACCGCCTGGCGGCCTCATTGAAGCGGGCGAAGCTGCCTGTGATCGAGATTCACCTGGCGGACACTTACGACCTGGGCGCCGAGTTCTTCCGCTGGGAGTTCGCCACCGCCATCGCCGGGGTGGCGCTGGGTGTCAACCCGTTCGATGAGCCAAACGTCACCGAAAGCAAGACCAACACGAAGCGCCTGCTCGACGAATTCGAAGCCACGGGCGCCTTCTCCAACGAGCAGGCCAGCAAGTCAGCCAACGCGCAGCTGAACAAATTCCTGCGCAGCGCCGGCGCAGGCGACTATGTCTCTGTGCAGGCCTACCTGCCCTATGACGAGCGGATTGCGGCGGAGTTGGAGCGCATACGCGCGGCCATCGGCGCGCGCACCGGCGCGCCGGTCACCGTTGGCTATGGGCCGCGCTTCCTGCACAGCACAGGCCAGTTGCACAAGGGCGGCGCAAACAATGTCGTCGCCGTGCAACTGACCTATGATCCCGAACAGGATGCCCCGATCCCCGGCGAGCCGTATTCTTTTGGAACACTCATCCGGGCGCAATCGCTGGGGGATTACGAATCACTTGTGGCGCACAACCGGCGCGTCATCCGGCTGCACCTGGGCCGCGACCCGCTGGCCGGGCTGAAGAAAATCGTCCAGACGCTCAAGGGCGCAACGCGTCGCGCAAAGGACACCGCGCCTGCTCGCAGCGCCAAAGCCGGCGCCAGAGCCGGCGCCAGAGGCAGCGCCGGAGGCGCGATGAAGACAAGAGCAGCCAGGCCAAAACGGGCGGCCCCGAAGCTGGGCGCGACGCGGCGCGGCAGCGCCCACAGTCAGTCTGGACGCAGCCGCTAATCACATTTCCATCGAAGGGGTAAGAGACATGCAATTGGGTCTGTTTGGACTGGGACGAATGGGCGCGAACATGGCGCGCCGGCTGCATCGGGGCGGCCACGACGTGATTGTCAGCAATCGCAGCCCGCGCCCGATCGACGAGCTGGTGGCGGAAGGCATCCAGGGCGTGTACTCGATCGAGGCTCTGGTCAAAGCCCTGACACCGCCGCGCGCGATTTGGATCATGTTGCCCTCGGGCGACGTGACCGAGCAGATGATCCACACTCTGTTGACGCTGCTCGATCCGGGCGATGTGATCGTGGACGGCGGCAACTCGAACTGGCGCGACTCGAAACGCCGCTACACGTTGTGCCGCGAGAAGGGCATCCACTTCATGGACGAAGGCACCAGCGGCGGCATCTGGGGGCTGAAGATAGGCTACTGCCTGATGGTCGGCGGCGACAAAGAGGTGTTCGAGCGGCTGGAACCGGCGTTCAAGACGCTGGCCCCCGAAAACGGCTACCTGCACTGCGGGCCGGCTGGCTCTGGACACTTCGTAAAAATGGTGCACAACGGCGTGGAGTACGGCATGATGCAGGCGTATGCCGAGGGCTTCGAGATCATGGAGAAATCCGAGTTTGGCCTCGACCTGCCGGCGGTGGCCCGGGTGTGGGGACAGGGCAGCGTGGTGCGCTCGTGGCTGCTCGAACTGCTGCAGGACGCCCTAAACAAAGACCCCCAGCTTGAACAAATCAAGGGCTACGTCGAAGATTCAGGCGAGGGCCGCTGGACGATCCAGGCTGCCATCGACGAAGACGTGCCGGCGCCGGTCATCACACTGTCCTTGTTCCAACGCTTCATGTCGCGGCAGGATGAATCATTCGCCGCCAAAGTGTGCGCCGCCTTGCGCAAGGAGTTCGGCGGCCATGCCGTCAAATCTGCTCATGAGTAATTCTGTCGAGACCAAACCAGCGGCCGACCGTCCCAGCCGGCGAGACGGGGCGCTGCGCGTGCCTGAGGCGTGCAGCATGGTCATCTTTGGCGCGTCCGGCGACCTCACGCACCGCAAGCTAATCCCTGCGCTCTACAACCTGGCGCGCGGCGGGCTGCTGCCCGACAACTTCACCGTGGTCGGGTTTGGCCGCAAGCCCAAAACCGACGAGTCTTTCCGCGCGGAGTTGCGCGAGGCCGTCCAGACTTTCTCGCACGCCAGGACTGTGGACAGTGAGTTGTGGAGCCGGTTCTCTCAAGGGTTGCGCTACCGGCAAGGCGACTATGACAAAGCCGAGCACTACGAAGCCTTGCATCAACAGCTCACTGAGATCGAGCAAGCGCGCGGGCTACGCGGCCACCGACTGTTCTACCTCGCCACCCCGCCAGAAGCTTACCAGACCATCACGGGCAGGATCGGTGAAACCTCGCTGGGCAAGCCGTGCCCGGGCGCCTGGATGCGCATCATTGTCGAGAAGCCATTCGGCCATGACCTGCAGTCGGCCCGCGAGTTGAACGCGCATCTACACGCTTTCTTCCACGAGGACCAGATCTATCGCATCGACCACTACCTCGGCAAGGAGACGGTGCAGAACATTCTGGTGTTCCGCTTTGCCAACACGATCTTCGAGCCGATCTGGAACTACCAGTATGTAGATCATGTGCAGATCACCGTGGCCGAAGATCTGGGCGTGGAAAACCGAGGGTCATATTATGAGAGCGCGGGCGTGGTGCGCGATATCGTGCAGAACCACGCGCTGCAACTCGTCGCGCTGACGGCGATGGAGCCGCCGGCAGAGTTTGCCCCGGACGCCGTCCGCAACGAGAAGGTGAAAGTGCTGAAGGCGCTGCGAGTTGACACCTCGCGCGGGAGCGGCACCATCCGCGGCCAGTATGGGCCGGGCAAAATCGCCGGCAAGCTGGTGCCCGGCTACACACAGGAAGAGGGCGTGTCCGCCGAGTCAACCACAGAGACCTACCTGGCAATGAAACTGTTGTGCGAGAACTGGCGCTGGTCGGGGGTGCCGTTCTATGTGCGCAGTGGCAAACGACTGCCCCGGCGCGTCACCGAGATCGCCATTCAATTCAAGATGCCCCCCCTGCTGTTGTTCAGCGGCGCGGCAGCGCAACAGATCGAGCCGAACACGCTGGTGCTGTCGATCCAGCCGGACGAGGGCATCGCGCTGAAGTTCGAGGCCAAGTCGCCGGGCGCCGGCGAGAAGATTCAGCCGGTGTTAATGAACTTCGATTATGGCGAGTCTTTCGACATGCCGGCGCCCGACGCTTACGAGCGCCTGCTCCTCGACTGTATGCTGGGCGACTCGACCCTGTTCACCCGCAGCGACGAGGTCGAAGCGGCCTGGGGGCTGATTACGCCGGTGCTCGACCGCTGGCGCAACAACCCGCACGACTTCATCGAGTTGTACCGCGCCGGCACCTGGGGGCCCAAACAGGCCGACGATTTCATCGAGGCCGACGGCAGAAAATGGCGCGCGCTTTGATCTGTCAACCATCATGGACAGGTTGATCGATGACGTGGGAATTGACGGCAAGCACTCTTATGAAGACGCCATCATCCCCGCGCCGGCGTTTCAGGAGCGCTACGGCGATCGCATTACCGTGCTGGGCGGCCTCGACCTGAACATACTGGCCGGCGGGACGCCGGAACAGGTTCGCGCGCGCACCCGCGAACGGGTCGAGACGTGCGGCGCGCGCGGCCGCTACGCGATTGGATCGGGCAACTCAGTGCCCAGCTATGTGCCGGTCGACAACTAACTTGCCATGGTTGATGAAGCGTTGGAGTTGATGGCTGCTGCGCGACCCTGATCGTCTCGGCTGGGTCGTCCGCGTCAATCCACCCGCGACATCCACACATGAAGCACTTCGTCACACTGGCCGGCAATATCGGCGCGGGCAAGACCAGCCTGACCGCTGCGCTGGCCCGTCGCTGGGGTTGGGATGCCCTGTTCGAGCCGGTGGTCGAGAATCCCTATCTGGCCGACTTCTACCAGGACATGCGGCGTTGGGGCTTTCACTCACAGACTTTCTTTCTATCGCGCCGGCTGAACGACTATCGCGGGCTGCTGGAGCGCCCCGGTTCAGTCATCCAGGATCGCAGCGTGTACGAAGACGCGGAAATCTTCGCCTGCAATCTGCACCGACAAGGCTACATCAGTGAGCGCGACTGGGAAACCTACTATGGGTTGTACAGCGCCATTGCATCCCTGTTGCCCCCGCCCAGTCTGGTGGTCTATCTGCGCGCCTCGGCGCCGGCCCTGCTGCAACGCATTCGCCGGCGCGGGCGCGACATCGAGCGCAGCATCAGCCTGGACTATCTGCAACAGCTCAACACCCTGTACGAGGAATGGATCAGCCGATTCGCAATATGCCCCACACTCATTATCGACACGAACGCGCTGGACTTCGCCCACGACGAAGCGCATCTGACACAGGTGTCTGACATGATTCAGAGTGCATTGGGGTTGAGGGTTGAGGGTTGAAGGTCAAGCGTTGTTTGTGTCGAACGTCACCACCACGCGATAGGTGTCCGGGCTGATGGCGCGCTCGAAGGCAGTCACAATGTCTGAATATGGCGCGCGCTCGCTGATGTAACACGACAGATCAGCCATGCCGTTCGAGATCAGCGCAATGGCCTGCCGGAAGCTGTCGCGGGTGTGGCTGTACGTGCCGGTCACTGTGATCTCGTTGTAGTGGATCAGGTTGGGATCGACAGGAAGCGGGCCTTTGGGATGAACCGAGCCGTACAGGCACAGCCAGCCGCCTTTATCCAGTGCGATCAGCGCCTGCTCGATAGCTGCCGGCCCGCCGGCGGTAAAGAAGACAGCATTCGCGCCGCGCCCGTCGGTGCGATCTTTGACAAACGTTGCCAGATTTTCCGCAAGTGGATCAAGCACATCGTCCGCGCCCTGGCGCAGTGCAAAAGCACGACGCCTGGCATCTGGCTCGGCGACAATGACGCGCACGCCGCGCTGTTTGAGCAACTGGACGTGCAGCAGGCCCATAATGCCGGCGCCCTGCACAACCACTGTGTCGCCAAACTGCAGGGGCGGCAGGCTGACGCTGCGCACCACGCACGCCAGCGGCTCAGCCAGGGCCAGCTCGCAGGGGTCGCGCGGAACAGCCGGCTTGTACACCTGATAGTCTTCGACCGCAATGTACTCGCTCAGGCCGGCTGGCCCCCACATCTCGCCGGGCTGCCGGGCGCCTTCGCGCAGGCAGAAGTTGTCCATGCCGCGCCGGCAGTAGTAGCAGACCCCGCAGCGCGTCAGAATCGCCGGCGCAACGAGATCGCCGACGCGAGCATCGGTCATGGCAGCCGGGCCGATCTCCACGACCTCGGCAGCGACCTCGTGTCCGCCGCGAAACGGATAGTCGCCGGGGGCGACGCCCCGGTAGAAGCGCTGCTCCATCGTGCACAGCCCCACGGCGCGCACGCGCAACAATATCTGAGAGGGTTTGAGGGCCGGCGCGTCCATCTCGCGCACCTCGATCTGACGCGGGCCGGTGAAGATAGCGGTTTGCATGGGAAGTAGTCAGATGACAGTAGTCAGTAGTCAGTAGTCAGTAGTCAGTAGTCAGTAGTCAGATGACAGATTGGACAGAATGAATCAAGGCTCGCAATCGTCAATCGTCAATCACTCAATCGCTCAATCACTCAATCACTCAATCGAGCAGTCGCATGGCTTCTTCGACTGAGGCATTGCCGTGAACGATCGCTGCCACGGCTGCGGTCATTTTGGCCGGATCGGGCGCTTGCCAGATATGCCGGCCAATGGCGACGCCGGCCCCGCCCGCGTCGATGGCGGCTTTGATCTTTGCCAGCATCTCACGCTCGGCGCCGGCCTTTGCGCCGCCCAAAATCACGACCGGCGCAAATGTCCCGCGCGTCACCTGTTCAAAGCCATCCACATACGGGCATTTGATCAGATCTGCTCCCAACTCGACCCCCACGCGCGCGGCAAGCGCGATGCTCTCCAGCGTGCGAAACTCCGGCCCGCTGTCGAAACCGCCCGGCACCATCTCAGCCATGACCGGCATGCCCCACCCGTGCGCAAGCTCCACGACACGCGCCAGCGCCTCCAGCGAGCGCACTTCGTCAGCCGAGCCGGGGAACGCTGAGATGGCCAGCGCGTCTGCGCCAAGCCGGAGCGCGGCCTCGACCGAGAAATTCATCGCGCCGGGCGCATCCTTGCGGCCCAGGTCAGTGCGACCGCCATCTCCGCGCAGAATCAGGCCCACGCGCGAGAGCTCACGAGCGAATGATCGCGCCACACCGTAGGTGGTGAGAATGGCGTCGGCGCCGCCGGCGATCACACGAGCAATAGTATGGGCCGGATGTTCGATGCCGCGCAGCGGGCCGCTGATTGCGCCGTGATCCATCGCCACAATCAGGACGCGCCCGTCTGAGCGATAAAGATGATGAAGTCGTCGAGTTGTCATTGCGCCGAGTATACGCAATTGCCTCTCCTCGATATCCTTGACACGCCCCGCAGGCCGGCTACAATCTCGCCCACAGTTGAATAGACGAATGTTTTGATCGGGACACGCGCGCGCCAACAGCGGTATCAGAGAGCAGCGCACGCCAGCGTTTCAGAGCACATCCTGAGCGCCGGCACGGTGAGAGCGCTGCAACCGGCGCGGCGAGCGCACCCCCCGTGAACGCGCGACGAGAAAGCTGTGGCAGCCCAGCAGTTGCCCGCGCAAGCGCGCCGGGATTCGCCCGTTACCGCGAAAAATGAGATGCGGCGCATCTGTGCCATGCACAGGCAGGTCGCAACCTGGGTGGAACCGCGAAGTCAAAAGTCCTTCGCCCCAATCGTGGGCGAAGGACTTTTTGTTTGTCCCGACCCGTTTCCAGAAAGCGGGCGGAGTGTCCAGAGGAGGCGCTGCAATGCCAAAACAACATTCGATGCCGGAACAACTTTTTAAGATTCGACACTCGCTGGCGCACATCATGGCGCAAGCGGTCACCGAACGCTATCCAGACGCCCGACCCACCATCGGCCCGCCGATCGACAACGGCTTCTATTACGATTTTGCTGTGGCGCAACCCTTCACGCCAGAGGATTTGCAAGCCTTCGAAAAGCGGATGAAGGAGATCATCAAGAAGAACGTTGTGTTTGAGCGCAGGGAAGTCAGCGCCGACGAAGCGCGCCGGCTGTTCGCGGGCAATCCGTTCAAGCTCGAACTCATCGAGGGGCTGGTGTCCGGCGCAGGCGACGACATGGGCGATGAAGAAAAGCCTGCCGGCTCATCATCGCCTTCCAGTCCCCAATCGTCAGTCATCTCCATCTACACGCACGACGCCTTTACCGATCTGTGCCGGGGGCCGCACGTGGCCTCCACCAAAGAAATCCACCCGGAGGCGTTCAAGCTGACAGCGTCTTCCGGCGCATACTGGCGCGGCGACGAGCGCAAGCCGATGTTGCAGCGCATCTATGGCGTCGCCTTCGAGACTCAGGAAGAACTGGACGCCTACCTGAAGATGCTGGAGGAAGCCGAGAAGCGCGATCATCGCCGGCTGGGCAAGGAACTCGACCTGTTTCACATCGATGCGGTGGTCGGGCCGGGGCTGGTGCTGTGGCATCCCAAAGGCGCGCTGGTCAAGCACCTGGCTGAAGAATTCTGCAAGCGCGAGCACCTGGCCAACGGATATCAACTGGTGTCCACCCCGCATGTGGGCCGGGCCGAGCTGTGGCAGACCAGCCAGCATCTCAGCTTCTACAAAGAGAACATGTACGCCAGCATGGAGATGGACGACACGGACTACTACGTGAAGCCGATGAACTGTCCATTCCACATCATGATCTACAACACGGCGATCCGCTCGTATCGCGATCTGCCGATTCGCTACGCTGAGTGGGGCACGGTGTATCGCTTCGAGCGGGCCGGCGTGTTGCACGGCCTGATGCGCGTGCGCGGCTTCACGCAGGACGACGCGCACATCTTTTGCAGCCCGGCGCAGATGCCAGAGGAAATCGATCGCACGCTGAAGTTCTGCCTGCACATCCTGCGCTCGTTCGGTTTCGACCAGTTCAACGCCTACCTGGCCACACGGCCAGAAAAGGCCGTCGGCGATCCGGCGCAGTGGGAAGACGCCACCGAGGCGTTGCGCCAGGCCCTGCTGCGCGCCAATCTGCCCTACGAACTGGATGAAGGCGGCGGCGCCTTCTACGGCCCCAAGATCGACCTGAAGATCCGCGACGCGATCGGGCGCGAATGGCAATGCAGCACTATCCAGTTCGACTTCAACCTGTCGCAGCGTTTCGACCTGAGCTTCATCAACGAAAAGGGCGAGCGCGAGCGCCCTTACATGATTCACCGCGCGCTGCTCGGCTCGATGGAGCGCTTCATGGGCGTGCTGATCGAACACTACAGCGGGGCGTTTCCGGCCTGGCTGGCGCCGGTTCAAGCCATGCTCATCCCAATCGCGGACCGGCACATCGAGTATTGCCAACAGGTCGCGGGCCGCTTGCGCGAAGCCGGCCTGCGTGTCGAGATCGACGACAGCAGCGAGCGCATGCAGAACAAGATCCGCAAGGCGCAGGGACAAAAGATTCCCTACATGCTGGTGGCCGGCGACAAAGAGCGCGACGCCGGCGCGGTGGCTGTGCGCCTGCGCACGGGCGAAGACCTGAAGGCGATGCCGGTGGAGCAGTTCATCGCCCGCGTTCAGCCAATCATCGCCGAGCACAAGACAGACTTGTAGCGCGCGCTTGTAGCGCCGCGCGCGCCATTCAACCCAACGGCTTCAGCCGCCGCGCAGCAACGGCTGAAGCCGTTTTGCTTTTTCAGCCGCGCGCACACTGCACACTTCTCAGCCTGCGCGCAGCCGGCGCTCAGATCACTCACAGCTTGCCACGCATACTGAAAGACTGCGCGCATTGCGCTGCATGCTGACAGATATGGAGAACAACAGACCCGCATGAAAGTGTTCAAACGTGTTTTGGTGGCGCTGGCAGGGGTCATTGCGCTCAGCAGCGCGGGGTTTGTCGGTTGGACTCAGCTCAATCGCTATGCGGCGACTGCCGAGGCAGTTGCGCTGGTCACCCCCGACAAGCGTTCGGCTGAAGGCTGGCTGGTGTTCGACCCACCTGCCCCGACAGGCGTCGGCTTGATTTTCTACCCCGGCGGGCTGGTCGATCCAGTCGCCTACGCACCGGCTGCGCAGTTGCTGGCCGAGCGCGGGGTCAAAACGGTCATCACGCCGATGCCGCTCGATCTGGCCATTCTTAACCCCAACCGCGCCGATGACGTGATCGCCGCGTACCCGGAGATTCAGACCTGGGTGTTGGGCGGCCATTCGCTGGGCGGCGCCATGGCGGCGCTGTATCTCGCAACTCATGCCGACTCAAACAATCGATTGCGCGGTCTGGTGTTGTGGGGCAGCCGCGTCCCTGAAGGCGTGGATTTGTCCGGCCTGCCGCTGGAGGCTGTGACCATCTATGGCACGCGCGACGGCATTGCCCCGCCCGATCTGAGCGACGCCGACCGCCTGAAAGGGCTTCCAGCCGGCGCCCAACTCATCGCCATCGAGGGCGGCAATCATTCCGGCTTTGGGGCATACGGCTTTCAAAACGGAGACAGGCCGGCCTCCGTCTCTGCAGAGACGCAACGCGAGGCGGCTGTGGAAGCCACCGCTGCGCTGGCTGTGCGCGCAGCCGCTCGCGCGACAGAGCGCGTCGCCGGTCAACCCCCAGCCGGCGGCGACTGATCGGCTTTCGACCGGGCATGGCTGGGCATCAACAGATGATGCACTGCGTCCGGCTTGAACCAGAAGTTGTCGAACATCTCGATCACGTAGGGGATGTGGCCAGCCGGCAGGGCCACAAACATCTCGCTGGCGTCCAGCGCGTTGAAGCGCCGGCCCCCACCCTCACCCAATGCGAAGACAGTGTTGCGGGTGAACCACGGGGCGGCGAAGATGGATGAGCACGAAGACGGCCCCAACTCGCCATGCGGCGGCGCGCCCTCGCGCACGGCTGCCGCGCCGGCCAGTTGCATCGCGCGCAGTGCGTCGGTGATCGCCACCAGCAAGTCCATCGGCGCTTCTTCCGGCAAATCCTTCAAGGGCGCCGCCGCAATCGCCTGAATTGTCCCGAAGGGCAGGGTGAAGCTGTTCTGCTTGTTGCGTTTGGCAGCCTGGGGGGTGAAAAAACCCTGTTCCAGCGCCAGATACTCGCCGTCGCAGATCAGCGGGCCGGCCTGTTCCGGCGTGATGAGTCCCAGGTGGTATTGCCCGACGAAACAATCATGATGCGCCGCGTCCACATACACTTTCTGCCCCTGCTCGGCGCGATGCAGGATCGCGCACACCGGCACGTCAGCGGGCGCATAGCCAGCCGGCGGCGCGCCATCGCAATAAGTGATGGCGACCGGCTCGCGCTTGAGACGCATCTTGTTCTTGAGGATGTCATACAGCCGCGCGCGATCCACCGGTTTGTGTTGCGTCGCGCGCCAGGTTTGCAAATCCATCGCATGCCTCCTTAACCTTAAAAACCTTAAAACAAAAACGGGACGAACCTTTTGGTGCGCGCCATGTAGGCGCGATACGCATCGCCCATTTCCTGCGTCAGCAACGCTTCTTCGCGCGGGATGCGAATGGCGTAGGCGACGACCAACACCAGCGCCGCCAGCAACGCGCCCAGCCAGCTCGACAAGGCCAGACCGATGCCGACCGCGGTCAGCGTGCCGCCGACATAGCCGGGATGGCGAATCCAGCGGTAAGGGCCGGTGTCCACCACGCGGTGGCCAAGCTGCACGGCGGCTTCGCCGATGTACAGATGCCGCATCTGCGCCTGCGCCCAGGTGCGCAACAGCCGGCCGCCGGCCATCATGCCCAGGCCCAGCGCGACCCAGAGGCCGCGCCCCTCGCCGCGTATCACGCCGAGCTGCGCAAAGCCGCAGATCAACGGCGCCAGCAGGCTGATGGGAATTGCCACTGCCAGAGGCAAAAAAGTGCGCGTTGATTCGCGTCTGGCGCCCGCCGGCGCGCGGATCTTAAATCGAGTCTCGATCAGCATGAAGCCGATCAGGATGATCGAGAACAACGCCGCCGTGAGCGGGGCGTCAAAGACGCCGTTTTCGCCGATGAAGTATGCGTACATGTCGATAAGGTTGTTCAGGTTGTCAGGTTGTTCAGGTTGTTAAACTTCTTAAGGTTCATGCGGCGGCGCGCTGCAATGCGCGCTCAACGACTTCGGGCGTCACTTCGGTGATCTGGTTGCGCAGGGCGTAGGCTTCGACCTGGGCGCGCAGGTCGCGGCTGGCGCTGATGCGGCTGAGCCACGGGATGCTTTCCAGATGCGCGTCAAGCTGCGCGCGGGCGGCGTCGCTCCACGCCACGCGCCCGGCCGGCTGCGGCGCGGGCGGACCAGGCGGGCCGGCCGGGGCCGCCGGCTTCACCGCATCGATTGGCAGGAAGTTGAAGACCGATTCGTAGAACCGGTTGACCATCTCCTGCGCGATATACACCGCGCCAGAGTAGCCCATGAACGGCGTGCCCAGCGCGCGGCGCACGATGGGGCCGGGGAAGCTGGCCGGGATGAAGTGTGTGGCGCGCGCGCCGGCCTCGGCCAGGTAAATCTTCTCGTTGATGCTGCCAAAGACAAAGCCGGGCTGCCGCTTGTGCAGAAAATCGCGCACGGCCAGGTTGTCCATTTCACCGGGCTTGATCGGGCGACCGGTGGCAAACACAGGGCGCATGCCCAGTTCGTCGCCGAGGAACTTCACCAGTCCGTCGGCGTAGGTGCGCCCGGCCACGACAGCAAACTCGGTAGTGGGGAACCAATCGCCCTGCGGCCCGCGCCACAAATCCCACAGCGGTTGCAGTGTGTCGCGCTTTTCCCGTTCGATGAAGGCTTCGGCCTGCGCTTCGGTTCCCAGCAGCCGGCCCAACTCGTGGATAAAGTCGGTCGTCTCGCGGATGCCGATCGGCGCGAACAGCCGGGGCCGGCCCAGCGCCTCCGCCAGCCCTGCGCCGAACTCGCGGTACATCACGACATTGACGGCGGCGTCAGCCAGGCGCGGGGTGTCGGCCAGGCGCGCGGCGAATGGATAAACCAGGTTGACCTGCCCGCCAACGCCTTCAATCAGTCGCTTGAGTTCGTGCAGATCCGCCGGCGCGTTGAAGCAGCCGTATGTCGGTCCGATGATGTTGACCGTCCTGGCAGCCGGCGCACGGTTGCCGGCCTGAGGCGCGCCAAAATGCTGCCACAACCACAGCAGCGCGCGGTCGCGGCCGGCCCATTCATCTTCTTCAAGTGAGCGGCTCCAGTAGAACGGCGCGGGCGGATCGAGTTTGCTCAGCCAGTCGGCATGATCTGATGAAATCATCTCGCTCTCGGCAGTGCTGACAACGATGACCTGCCGGTCGGGATGCCGGGCGCGCACCACCTCGACCGCGCGGCGCACGGCGCCGGCTGTGCCCAGCATGGTCACCTCCTGCTCGCGCATCACCGAAGGCGTCAGGTTGTCGATGTGCGGGATGGCGTCGGTGTAATCGGGCACCGCCGTGCCGACCAGGTTGAAGCAGCCGATCGGCGCGTCACAGATCACGTGGACATCGGGCAGGCAGCACATTGTCCACACGGCCGCCCAGTAGCCGCTGGTGGTGTCCAGATCGCGAATCAACTCGATTTTGGATTTTGGATTTTGGATTTTGGATTCCTGCATGGGGGATGTGTGATAGATATGGAAGAAAAGGCGCAGCCTAATCCATGGTATTGATGACGACGGGGGCGACAGGGGCAGCTTCGCCAGTGAAGAACTCGCGCATCCACTGGTAACGCGGCGCGCGCGACAGGGCGTCGCGGATCAGGCCGATGGTGCCGGCCAGGCCGGCGCTGAGAAACAGCGGGCGCACGCTCAGCATGTTGGTGTAGTACAGGCCGGGGATGCCGCGCGCTTTAGCTGCCGCCGAAAGCGGCGTGGTTCCCAGCACCAGATCGGGATGGTAGCGGTCGAGCGCGGCGATGTCCTGCTCCAGCTTCTTGCGATACACCACTTCAAGCGTGCCATGCGCTTTCAGCCAGGCTTCGTCGGCGGCAGTGTAAAGCGACTTGTCGATGGATGTGCTGATGTAGGGAACCTGGGCGCCGGCCTCGACCAGCAGCCGGGCGTAGCCCAGTTCGTTGCCCTCGTAGCCGCACACGTGGATGCGGCCGCTGAGCGGATTGGCGGCGATGATGGCGCGGCATTTGTCGCGCTCTTCAACGGCGACGGCTTCGACGCGATCGGGGTCGAGCCTGAGCGCGTTGCCGATGCCTTTCAGCCAGCCATAGCTGCCCTCTGCGCCAATCGGCGCGCCGCTGACAATCGGCACGCCGGCGGCGCGCAGCGTCGCCACGCTCTGCGTGTAGAACGGGTGCAACGCGGCGATCGCGCCGACCCTGCCCGCCATCTTGTAATCGTCCAGATTGCGCGAGGGCAGATTGGCCGCGAGCGACGCGCCCATTTTCTGCAGCGCCGCATCGACGGTGATCGGATCGGCGGGGAAGACTTCGCCCAGCATGATGACTTTGCGGCTGAGGTCGTCGGCCTGCGCGTCGGGCTGATCGTAGGTCAATGGCTTTTCGACGCCCTGCGCGTCAACCGGGCGGGCCGGCGCGGTGAACTTCTTCAACAGCGCGCTGATGGCGACATCTTTGGCTTCGGGGTGCGAGTGAATGGCGTAGGCCGGCACGCGCACCAGCACGACATCTGCGCCATTGATCTGGGCGGGCAGCATTTCCTCGGTCAGGCCGGCGGTCTCGGCCACACACAACGACAGGGCCGCCACCAGCTTCGTGCCGGGCGCGCGGGCGGCTTCGGCGCAGGCGGCCACAGCGGCCTCGGCCACATTCCCCGCCATCAGCTCCTGCGTGCCCAGCGCCGGCGCGGTAATGGACTTGCGCGCGGCGTAGAAGTGCGTCACGAACGTCAGGCCATACAAACAGCCGGTGTCGGTGACCATGGCCGTTTGCACGCCGTCGATGCGCGTCAGCACACGCAGACTGCCAAACGCCGGGCACATAGTTTGCGGCGTCAGCGCCTCATCGGGCGACACGGACGCTTCATGCGGGGGAAGATTCTGGTTTTCCATTGCAAGTAGTCAGTAGTCAGTAGTCAGTAGTCAGAACTCAGATCACAGAGCGCAGAGTACGCAATACGCAATACACAATACTCGATACTCATCACTGATCACTCATAAAACGGGGCGGCGGTGTGGCGCAGGTCGGCCAGGCGGAACTTTTCGCCGCTGTGGCTGAGGGCGGACAGAATGGCAATCTTGGCGTCGATCTCTTCGCGCGGGTTTCCAAAAATGGCTTCCCAGCCCTGATCGCTGGTGACGACAATGCCGCGCTCTTGCTCTTCGACCAGGCGGGTGATGGTCAATCCCATCTCGCTCATGATGCGACGCACGATCAGACGCGCATCGTCGCTGTAGTCGGCGCTGTTGAGGTCAACCCCCTGGGCCGCGCCGGCCGGCTGGCCGGTCAGGTCTTCAAGCGTGGCCGACTGCGGCAGATCCGGCGGCTCGGAGGCGCCAAACACTTCCAGAAACTCGGCATATTCCAGCGGGGTCAGACGGTCGGGCGTGGTGTAGTCGCGGTAGTGAATCTTGTTGACAAACTGGTCGAACAACGCGTCCATGTCCGGCAACTCGAACAGCAGTTTGCAGCGGTCGCTGAGCGCACGGGCCGCCGGACTGTAGGGGACTTTGAGCAGGATGGGCAGGCCCACCCGCGCGGCAAATCGCTCGGCCACGCCGCTGCCATCGTCGCGGTTCAGCACCATGCCGATCACGCGCGACTTGCCGCCCATGCCGGCGAAATAGCTGACAGCGCGCGCAATGTTGTTGGCGGCGTACAGGCTCATGCGGTCGTGGGAGGCGACAATGATGATCTCTTCGGCCATGCTTTTGGCGATGGGCGTGGCAAAGCCGCCGCACACCACATCTCCCAGAAAGTCCATGATGATGTAATCCAGCGCCCAGTTTGCCATGCCGCGCTCTTCGAGCAGCCCAAAGCCAAAGGAGATGCCGCGCCCGCCGCAGCCGCGCCCGACTTCGGGCCCGCCGAGTTCTGCGCCGAACACAGTGTGGCCCCGTCCGGTGAGATCGGTGCGATAGATGAGATGGCCGATGTCGAGCTCCTTTTCCCGGCCGGCCTCCTTCATCAGCCGCCACTGGTCGCCGATGGTCGGCAGGCTGCGCCCATCGAACAGGGCGTTGCACGAATCATGTTTGGGGTCGCATCCCAGTTGCAACACACGCAATCCCTTCAGCGCCATTTTGCCGGTCAGGTTGGCGGTGAAGAAACTCTTGCCGATGCCGCCTTTGCCGTAAATGGCAATCATACGCGGGGTCATTTCAGAAACCTCCCAGGAGTCGTCAGTCTTCAGTAGTCAGTCGTCAGCCGTCAGTCGTCAGAACATCACCCTCAACCTTCAACCTTCAACCCTCAACCCTTCCCATGTCAACACCAGTTTGACACAGGCCGGGTCGTTAAAAGCAAGATCGAACGCCTGAGCGGCCTGGTCGGCGGACAGGCGATGGGTGATGAGGGAATCCACCGCAAGCTGGCCGGCGGCGATCAGATCGCGCGCGCGGGCCAGATCGCCGGCTGCCCATTCCTTGCTGGCAACGAGCGACAATTCGCGCAGGAAGACGGGCATATAGGGCAGATGAACGGCGTCGTAATAGCCCAGCAATACCACGCGCCCGCCTTTCTGCATCGACATGAGAAACGGAGCGATCGCTTCCATTTTGCCGGTGGCGTCGATCAACACATCGAAAGGCGTTTGGGGATTGGTTGCCGGCGGGGCGTCGCCGATCAGCCATTTGTCATCGGCGACGGACAGGGCCAGCCGGCTCTCGATCCTGTCGGTGACAGTGACATGGGCGCCGCGCGCTCTGGCAATACGGGCGGTCAGTTGTCCCACCACACCCTGCCCCAACACCAGGGCGCGCGGCGCGCCGGCCTGAATGCCGGCCTGATCCACGCCATGCAGCGCCGTAGCCGCCAGCGCCAGCATAACGCCCTGCGCGTCGGTTAACGCGCCCAGGCTGGTCAGGTGCGACTGCGGCGCCACGATGTGCGCGCTCTGGCCGCCGAACGCCGGATTGACGCCAACAAAGCCATAGTTGCCGCCGACGTACACGCGCTGGCCCAGCCAGGCGCGCGCGTTGGCGCCGGCCTCAATCACTTCGCCCACCGTCTCATAGCCCGGCACCACCGGAAACTGCAACATCGGGTGCGGCATCACGCCCCGAAACAACATGCGCTCGGTGCCGGCGCTGATGGAAGTCAGGCGCGTGCGGATCAACACGTCGTCGTCGCCCAGCGGCTTCAGATCCACTTCGCGCAGTTCGACGGTGTTGGCGGCGGGAAAAACAACTGCTTTGGTCTTCATGTGGTTTCATTTGCGCAAGCGGGCGCGCTACACGCGCACCCCTTCCAGCCGGTCTTCCAGATCGGCGTACATCTCTTTCAACTGGTCGATGATGGCGTCGTCGGCCTGCCACAATCCGCGCCCATTCGCTTCCAGCAAACGACCGACGATGTTGCGCATCGCCTGCGGGTTGGCTTTGGCGAGCCGCTCGCGCATGGCCGGGTCGAGCGCGTAGGTCTGCGCGGCCTGCGTGTACACCCAGTCATCCACGCTGTTGCTGACTGCGTCCCAGCCCAGCATGTAAGTGAAGCGATTGCTGATCTCGGCGGCGCCGCTGTGGCCGTGCTGCAACATGCCTTCATACCAGCGCGGGTTCAACAGCTTGGCGCGGTATTCCACGCGCAGCGCTTTATCCAGATCGTCAATGCGGGTCTCGGCAGTGTAGGACTCTATGTAATTCAGTTTGACCGCGCCGGCGTCGCGGTTGCGCCGGCGAGCCGCCATGTGCAGCGCCCCGGACGAAGCGAAGTAGTGGTCGATATCGGCCACGCCAAACTCCACCGAGTCGATCTCCTGCACCACCCGGCCAACCGTGCCCAGCAGCCGTTGCAGAATTTCAGGCGCATGTTCGCCGTGGCGCTTGCCGCCGTAAGCATAGGCGTTGCGACGGATAAACAGCGCGTCGAGGTCGTCTTCGCTCTGCCAGGCGGAGTCTTCGACCATGTCATCCACATAGGTTCCGTAGTTGCCCGGCGACTGGGTGAACAGCCGTGCTGTGGCGCAATCAAAATCGGCGCCGGCGGCCATCTGTTCCTGAACGTGCTTGCGGATGAAATTCAACTCGGCCGGCTCGTCGGCCTGCGCCGCAGCGCGCACCAGCCGGTCGAGATGATCCATGACGATGCCAAATGTGTCGCGGAAGACCGGACTGAGATTCATCAGCACGTCGATGCGCGGACGCGCCAGCTCGCTCAGCGGGATCAACTCATAGTGGCTGATCTTGCCCTGGCCGTCGTAGGCCGGGCGCGCGCCGATCAGGCGCAGCACTGTGCCGATCGCCTCGCCTTTGGTCTTGATGGTGTCGAGACCCCACAGCACCTGCGCGATGGTCTCCGGGTATGCGCCATCGTTTTCTTCGAGGTGGCGCGCCAGAAGAGCGTCGGCGATTTGCGCGCCGCGCACATAGGCCAGTTCAGAAGGAATGCGCCAGGGATCGATGGCGTGAATGTTGCGGCCAGTGGGCAGGACGCTGGCGCCATCGCGGATGATGTCGCCGCCGGGGCCGGGCGGGATGAAGCCGCCGGCCAGCGCGCGCGCGACAGCGTCCAGCTCAGCGCGGTGGTCAGACAAGGCGCGCGCAAGCTCCCGGCCGGCGCGGGTCATGGCGTCGAGGGCCTGAGCGGTGTCGGCGTCCACCTCACGGACGCCGGTGGCGCGGCTAAACGCCGGGCCGGGCTGCTCGCCGCCGAGAATGCTGCGTTCGACAAACTCACGGCAGGCGTGATCGACCTGCTCGCGCTGTCGCAGCGCAGCTGGGTCGCCCCGGCGCGCGCGCGCAGCAAGGTCGGCATAGGCTGCCGGCGCCGCATGGCCATCGAGCGCGCTCATGGTCAGGGCAGCGAGCGAGTGACCATTGCCGCGCGCTTTCAGCAATTCGGTGATCACCACGGCCTGCGTGTCAAGCGGCGAGGCTTCGCCAAACACATGCAGCGCGCCGGTGATGAGGCGATCCTCCAGTTCGCGCAGATAGGCGTACAGCCGGCCGGCGTAATCGTCGAACGACTCGTCGGCGCAGCGCGGACAGTCGTTGTCTAGATTGATCAACGCGGCCTTGCGCAACACGGCTTCCTCGAAAGCGGGGTCAGCGGTCTGGCCGGCCTGGCGCAGATCTGCGGCGCGCTGGCGATAGTCGTCCAGCATCTCTTTGAGCGCGCCCAGCTCCTTGTACAGGCCGGCGCGCGTCATGGGCGGCGTGGCGTGCGAGATCATCACCGCATAGCCGCGCCGCTTGGCGATGTTGGCCTCGCTGGGATTGTTGACCGGGTACAGGTAAAGATGCGGCAACTCGCCCAGCAACGCATCCGACCAGCACTGGCGCGTCAGACCCAGTTGCAGGCCGGGCATCCACTCCGCCGAGCCGTGCATGCCAACATGAATGAGAGCGTGCGCGCCAAAGCCGCGCGCGATCCAGCGATAAAAACTGATGTACTGGTGATGCGGCGTGTTGGATTTGTCGAACAGCAGGCGCATCGGATCGCCCTGCACGCCAAAGCGCGGCTGCACGCCGATGTAGATGTTGCCGAGTTGCAGGCCGCCGATAAAGACGCGGTCGCGGCCCTGCGGCGCAATCTCGCCGGGGAACGCGCCCCAGCGCGCTTCGATGCGCTGGCGCTCGTCGGGCGAAACCCACTCGCGGTACTGGTCGGCAGTGACGCACACGCCGGCTGCGCCTGGGGCAGAGGGCGCGGGCGGCTCGGTGGCGGCGTCGAGCATTTCAAACAAACGTTCGGGCGTTTCGGGCAGCGGGCCGGTGACATAGCCCTCGGCCTGCAAGCGGCGCAACAGATTGAGCAGGCTGCGCGGGACATCAAGCAGCGCAGCCGTGGCTTTCTTGCCCAGGCCGGGCGGATAGTCATACACCACGATCGCCACGCGCTTGTCTTTGTTGGGGGCGCGCCGCAGCTCAATCCAGTTGCGCGCCAGGGTCGCCAGGCGTTCGAGCCGGTCGGGGGCGGTGCGGAATCCACCGTTGTGCAACGCGCCGATCACCACGGGGTCGATCGCGCCGTCCATCTCCGGCAGCGCGTACAGGACAGTGGACTGCATCGGGCCAACGCCTGTCTGATGCCAGGATTCAAAATCCTGCACGTACAGGGGCTGCGCGACGATGTAGGGGACGTTCATGCCGCCCAGAATATCGTTGGCGATCTTGACCGACAGGCCGGGCGCGGTGGAGCCGGCCGGCCCGCCCACCAGCGCAAAGCCAATCGTGCTGACCAGCAGATCGATCTTCTCTTTGGCCAACCAGTCGCGCACCGCCACATGCCCCTCGATGCCGGCGACGAACATTGGCAGCACAGAGAGGCCGGCGTTCTCGAAGGCGCGAATCACGTCGTCGATGTAGCCGCGCTCCTGTACCAGGTGTTTGCGGAAAAAGAGCATGCCAACGGTGGCTTTGGCCGGGGCGTGTTGCGTAGTGCGTAGTGCGTGTTCGGTGCTGCGCACTGCGTATTGTGTATTGAGTGGCGCGGATTGGGAAGCGCGCGCTTCGTCACCTGTTGTCTGGCTTCTGTTGTCTGTCGTCTGACTTCTGTCCTCTGTTTTCTGCGCTCTGGATTTTGAATTGCGCCGGCGCTGCCAGTCGCGGAAAGATTTCATATCCTTAAAGAAGCCGGGGGCGTCGGGGTGATACAGGCCCATCATCGGCACTTCGACCACCGGCTCAACCGCGAGCGGCCGGCCAAAGTATTCGCGGGCGATCAGCCGGAACATGTTGACGATGTTGCGCGGCAGCGGCTGGTTCCAGTAGATGTTGACCGTCATCCAGTTTTTGAAGTCGCGCGCCTTGTCCGGCATGAAGCGCATCATGGTTTGCATGAGCTTCATCAATTTGGTGTAGCCGTACAGCGTGTCTTCCTCGCGGCCTTTCACCAGCAGGCGCGCCACCCGCTTGATCGGCTCCGGCATGCCGCCCTTGCCGCTCACCACATAGTCGCCGACTTTGTTCAGCGCCATGATCTCCGGCATCGACTCATAGGCAAAGATCGTCCGGGCGCGCGAACGGGCGACGCACTCGCGCAACCAATCAGCCTGCTCCTTGAAATTAATCATGGTCAGGAACAGGCAGTCGGCTTCCCTGATGGCGCGGGCCAGTTCGGGCGGTTTGCGGTCGAGGTCGAGATCGGTCCAGTGCTGGACATGGATGTCGGGAGCGAGTTCGCCTTTGACCTGCGCCCACACGCTGCGATTGAAATTCTCCATGCCGACGACGGCAACCACATTCAATCTGTTCGCAGACGACGCGGGCAGGCCGGCATTCTCAGTGACCTGCCCGGCGTCGCCGGGGCTGTGCTTCGTTTTCATATCACCTCTGCAATCTGATGGGCCTTCGCGTTCGGCAAATACACGTAGCGGCCGTTGAGATAGCCGGCCAGCGCGCGCGCCTCGCCGCGCGAAAGGTAACCGGCCTGCGTGTCAATGACGACTGCATTGATTCGGTCACAGGCGATGCGATGGGCAAGGTGTCGGATTTGTCGAGCAATCTGCTCCCTGTCAGCGCCGACTGCGTCGGCTGAGCCTGTCGAAGCCGAGCCTGTCGAAGCCGAGCCTGTCGAAGCTCCGGCAGGACCGACCTGGCCGCTGGCCAGAGCGACGTTGGCGCGACCATCGGTCATCAAGACCAGCGTGGCCTGTTCGACGCCCCGGCTGCGCGCCTGTCGCACGATCTGCCAGGCCAGCAGGAGCGCCGATGCCAGCGGCGTGCCGCCGCCAGTCGGCAGGACATCCAGCTCGCGTTTAGCGCGATCGACGCTCTGCGAGGGCGGCAGCAGGACCTGAGCCGCCTGGCCGCGAAAGGCAATGAGCGAGACCTGATCGCGGTGAACATAGGCGTTCTGCAACAGGCGGATTGTCGCGCCTTTGGCTTCGCGCATGCGATTGAGCGCCATCGAGCCGGAAGCATCGACCACGAACACGAACAAAGCGCCGGCCTTGTCACGGAACTGCCTGACGCGAATGTCGTCGCGGGTGATGCGCACCACAGCCCCGGCGGCTGAGCCTGTCGAAGCGGAGCGGAGCGGTGAGCCTGTCGAACTGCCTGTCGAAGCTGCGCGCAGCGACTGCCATGGCGCGGCAGACAGCAACGTGGGCAACAATGCGATCTTGCGGCCGCGCAAAGGTCCGGGGATGGCGCGCACAAAACGACCGCGCCGGTAATTGAGCGCGACGCCCCGGCTGCCGGTCTTGCCGCGCCGTTGCGCCGCAAAAGGCAGGTTAGACAGGTCGGCCGGCAGGTCCGCCTCAACGGCGCTCATCAGCAATTCCTCGATCTGCTGCGGGGTCTGCTTCTGATTGGCAGGCGAACTGGCGGGGTCGTCGGCGTCGGGCCGGTCTGGATTGGGCGCCACGTTGGGGGCGGGTTGCGCCTGCTGCTCAACCTGCGCTGGCTCCGGCGAGCGGGTGGCGCGCGGCAGCAACACCAGCCTGGCGGCAATCTCCAGATCCGCGTCGCTGACATCGGCGCGGCCGGCCAGCGCGGCGCTGGCGAGCGCGGCTTTGACGGCAAACACATCAACGCGATTGCCTTCGACACCCAGGCTGAGCGCGGCGCGAGCCAGCGCATCGACCTGCTCGTCGCGGATGGCAACGTGCGGCAACTGCTCGCGCGCCAGTTCGATCAGGGCGCGGAGCATGGCGTCGTCGCCGGCGGCGTCTGGCGCGCCGGCGCGCCGGAGATTGCGGCGCACCACCTCGGCGCGGACTGCCGCATCGCCCTGCGGCGCGAAGGGGATGATGAGTCCGATGCGGTCGAGCAGGCTGCCGGTCACAGCGCCGTCGCCGGGGTCGAATGTGCCAATCAGTCTGAAGCGCGCGGGGTGAACTGCGCTGACGCCATCGCGCTCAAGCTGCACGATGCCGCGCGCCATGGCATCCATGACGTGCGCAGCCACGCCGGGGTCGAGCAGGTTCAAGCCGTCGATGTACAGAACGCCGCCGTGCGCGCGCGCGAGCAGGCCCGGCTCAACCACCCGTTCGCCGCGCGCGAGCGTGGCTTCCAGGTCGAGACCGCCGATCAAACGATCTTCGGTGACATTGAGCGGCAATTCCACAAAGGGCGCGTTGTCTGGCAACAAGGCGGCGAAGGCGCGCGCCAGGGTGGACTTGCCGGAGCCGGTCGCGGCAGCCAGCGCAACGCCGGCCAGCGACGGGTCAACCGCCAGAAACAACAGCGCCTGTTTGGCGACATCGAGGCCCACGATCTCGTTGAAACGCAATGCGTCCGGTGGATTGGCGGGCTGTCTCACAGAGACGGACATCTCAAGGCTCAGTCGCGCAGGCTTGAAGCGCGCGCTCGATCTTTTCATCAGAATCGACGGTTTCGAGCGGGTCGCGGCGCAGGCGGTGGCGCAGACAGGCCGGGGCCACGGCGACCACATCCTGCCAGGCGACGCGCGGGCTATGGTTGAAGGCGGCCAGCGCAGCCGCCGCGCGCGCCAGCGTCAATTCGCCGCGATGTCCGTCGATGCCCAAATGCATGCAGATCTGGGCGATCCGGGCCAACACGGGATCGGGCAATGCCACGCCGGCCAGGGCCTTCTGCGCGCGGGTGATGCGGTTGCGCAGGGCGCGCTGCTCCTTTTCCCACGCGGCGGCAAAGGCGGCCGGGTCGGCGTCGAAGGCGCGCCGGCGCTTGACGATCTCGACGCGCAAGGCCAGATCAGTGATCGTGGTGATGCGGGCGTGCATGCCGAATCGGTCGAGCAACTGCGGTCGCAGGTCGCCTTCTTCAGGGTTGCCAGAGCCAACCAGCACGAAGCGGGCCGGGTGGCGCACACTGACGCCCTCGCGCTCGACGACGTTCCAACCGCTGGCGGCCACATCGAGCAGCACATCCACCAGATGATCGTCGAGCAGGTTGACTTCGTCGATGTACAGGAAGCCGCGATTAGCCTGCGCCAACAAGCCCGGCTCGAACGCTTTGACGCCGCGCGTCAGCGCCTGCTCGATGTCAATCGTGCCGCACACGCGGTCTTCGGTCGCGCCAAGCGGCAAATCAACCACCGGCACGGGGACGCGCTCGACTTTGGGTTTTGGCCGGTCGCCGAGCTTGTCGAGGCGGTGGGTGTTGGATGAAACACCGGCATGTCCGTTGGCGCGAGCGGTTGGCGGGGCGTCGTGAATGTCTTCTGGCGCGCGGTTGTAAGGGTCGCCGGCGACGCGGATGATGGAAGGCAAGACAGCGGCGAGGGCGCGCACGGTGGTGCTCTTGCCGGTGCCGCGATGTCCCATCACCAGCACACCGCCGATGCGCGGATCGATGACGTTGAGCAGCAGGCACAACTTCATCTCGTCCTGGCCGACGATGGCGGTGAAGGGAAAAGCCGGCTCAACTGCCGGCTGCCTGGCAATGGTCGGCCGGCTCATGATGACAATGTTCCGGTCTGGGTCGCGGATGGGGCGACGCTCTGGCCGGCGCGGCGCGCGGCCCGCTTCTGCATGCCGGCGCGCACCCCTCGCAGCACAAACTGCGTGAAGTTGGCCAGGTAGGTCAGGAACGCCACACACATGATCCACATTTGCATGGTCGGCTCTGCGCCCAGCCACCCCGACACCAGGAACGTCGTGTGGGCGATCAGCGCGATCAGGTTGACGAAGTCTTCCCAGAAGAACTCTTTGGCCATGAACCAGGGGCCGAACACGTCGTGTTCCCAGAACATGCCGGTGACGGTCATGAAATAGAGCATGAGCACTTTGACAACCGACACGGCGTGGGCCAGTTCATAGTCGGCGCCAGTGGCGAGAAAGCGAATCACCAGCGCCACATTGACCAGGAAGATCAGCAACTGGATCGGGGCGCCGATCGCCTGCACCGGCGTCCAGATGGAGCGATTGCGGCGCTGAAGTTGATCGGGTGTGTACTGCATAGATGCGACTCAAGCGGTCGGGCTTGCGCTCACAAGCCCGACCGGGGCAAATCAGCGAACAAAACCGGAACGAACAACAGAAGCAGCGGCCAACGGATCAGGCCGCTTCCAGGGTGAGCGCCACTTGCTCGCGGGTCATCTTCTGGAACTGCTCGACGTTGACGCGCTGCACAAGCGAAATGGCCGTCACGCAGAGCACAGCAGAGAAGCCGAAGATCAGGGCGTAGGTCAGGGGGGCGTTGCTGCCAGTGAGTTCGAGGCCCACCTGCAACAGCAATGTGCCCAGGAAGTTGGCCAGGCCGGTGGCGACCGCTTGCGCCATGCCCCAGGCGCCCATGAGAGAGCCGGTTTCGCCGGGGATGGTCATGTCCATCATCATGGACAAGGCGCCGATGTTGAACACGCCCATGCCCAGGCCCAGCGTGGCGATGCCGAGGTACATGACCGGGCTGATATGGAAGATGGCAGACAGGCCCAGCAGCAGCAACCCTGCGCCCGCAATGCCGGCGCCGACATTGGTGATCTTGCGCTTGGAAATGGGGCGCGCGCCGGCGACAAAGCCCATGACCAGCATCGCAATCAGGGTCGCGCCGCCCATGATGGGCTGGAACTGAGCGGTGGCCGAGACGGGCAGGCCAAAGACTCTGGCCCCGAAGGGTTCGAGAATGTCATCCTGCACGAACAAGGCGAAGATGGAAATGAACACGAAGAAGAAGAAGACCCGCGCATGGGCGTTCGAGAAGATGCGGGTGTAGGCCTGCCGGATGTGCAAGGGGGGCCGTTGCTCCACCGACATGAGCTGGGCGCGCGTCAGGCGCGGTTCCAGGCCGATCAAAGGCAGCCAGCCGAGCAGCGCGATGACAGGGCCGGCGGCGAAGATGCCGGGCATCATTTGCAGCGCCACCTCCCTGCGGATGAGATGGCACGCCTCGGTCATGCAACCGCGCGGGGCGCCGGCGGCCTGATCGGCGATCTGCAAAATGATCGACACGGCAATGGCGACCACGATAGAGGCGAAAATCTGGAAGAACCACACGACGGCGATAACGGTGCTGCGGTTTTTCTTGCCGGCGGTCAGTTCAGCGATGAGGGCGTTGTGCGAGTCGCCGGTCATGGCAAAGCCAACGCCGAACACAATCATGACCAGGAAGAGGCCGGGGATCAGAGCCGGGTCGGCGCTGGCTGCCGTGGCCACGGCGGGGAGAGGCAGCAATGCGATGGAGGAGAGCAACAGGCCGGCCAGCAGGTAGGGCGTGCGGCGCAGGCCGAAGACAGGCCGGCGATCGGCCACGCGCCCAACCGTGACCTGGCCCACGCCGTTGACCAGGTTATAGATCAGATACATGACGCCAATCACGATGGGCAGGATGGCCAGCTCCTCGATCATGACGCGGTTGTAGACGCTCAGCAACAT
>Ga0272446_1001263_pt1 | contig 37248 bp, 37 predicted proteins | sample YNPCB0061_FD_194587 | JGI IMG/M metagenome (GOLD analysis project Ga0272446, IMG submission 194587) | Hot spring microbial mat communities from Yellowstone National Park, WY, United States - YNP-CB-006-1 | ecosystem: Environmental > Aquatic > Thermal springs > Hot (42-90C) > Sediment | place...
TGCGCTTCCCGTGCGGGCCAGGGATGGCCCGCGAGCGGATCAAATGCCGGGAGGGCATTTGATCCGCATCTCTTTAGCGGGCCACCAGGCCAGCTTCATACCAGCCCTTGGTCTGGTTGACGACCTTGACCACGAGCAGCATCACGGGCACCTCGATCAGCACGCCCACCACGGTGGCCAGGGCTGCGCCGGACTCGAAGCCAAACAGCGAGATGGCCGCCGCCACCGCCAGCTCGAAGAAGTTCGATGCGCCGATCAGGGCCGATGGGCAGGCGACGCTGTGCCGCTCCCCGAGACGGCGGTTGAGCCAATAGGCCAGGGTCGAGTTGAAGAAGACCTGGATCAGGATGGGCACGGCCAATAGGGCGATGATGAGCGGCTGGTCAATGATCGCCCGACCCTGGAAGGCGAACAGCAGCACCAGGGTGGCGAGCAGCGCCGCGATGGACCAATGCCCGACCCGCTCCATGACCACATCGAAGTGCACCTGGCCACCCCTGAGCAGTCGGCGACGCCAGATCTGGGCCAGGATCACCGGGATGACGATGTAGAGCACCACGGAGGTGAGCAGGGTGTCCCAGGGCACGGTGATGGCCGAGATCCCCAGCAGCAGCCCCACCAGGGGCGCGAAGGCAAAGACCATGATGGTGTCGTTGAGCGCAACCTGGGACAGGGTGAAGAGGGGATCGCCCCCGGTGAGCCGGCTCCAGACAAAGACCATGGCCGTGCAAGGCGCTGCCGCCAGCAGGATGAGTCCGGCGATGTAGCTATCGATCTGGTCGGCCGGCAGCCAGGGCGCGAAGAGCTGGCGGATGAACAGCCAGCCCAGGAAGGCCATGGAGAAGGGCTTCACAAGCCAGTTGACGAACAGCGTGACCCCAATGCCGCGCACATGCTTGCGGACCTCGTGAAGGGCGCCGAAGTCCACCTTCACCAGCATGGGGATGATCATCACCCAGATGAGCAGCCCCACGGGAAGGTTGACCTTTGCCACCTCCATCCGGCCCAGCCACTGGAAGGGTGCCGGGAACAGCTGTCCCGCCGCGATCCCGGCGAGGATGCAGAGGAGCACCCAGAGCGACAGCCAGCGCTCGAAAAAGGACAGGGGCGCATGGGCGGCGACCTTCGCCGTGACTTCGCATTGGACAGACATGTCAGTCTCCTGCGTGGATGCGGCGGGCAGCGGCCAGGACCTGGTCCCGGCTCATCGATTCCAGGGGCAGGGCGAGAAAGGCCGAGATGCGTTGGTGCAGGGCCTGGTAGGCGTCCTCGAAGGCGGCACGCCGCGCCTCCAGGGGCTCCACATGGGCCGGATCCGGGATGCCCCAATGGGCGGTGGTCGGATGCCCTGGCCAGATGGGACAAGGCTCGTTGGCAGCGTTGTCGCACACCGTGAAGATGAAATCGAAGGCAGGCGCAGGCAAGCCTCCGGGTTGCAGCGCCCCGGCGCTGAACTCGTCCCACGACTTGCTGCGCGCCCCGTGCGCGGGGATGCCGTGGCGGGCCAAGGTCTCCAGGGCCACTGGGTTGACCTCACCGGCGGGTCGGCTCCCCGCCGACCAGGCGCGCACCCGCCCGGCGCCCAGGTGGTTAAACAGCATCTCGCTAAGAATCGAGCGAGCGGAGTTGCCGGTACAAAGGATCAAGACATTGAAAGGTGGGTTCATGAAGGCTCCGTCTGAGAGGGAACGGATAACGGGCCGGGGCCCAAGGCCAGCCCCCGGCAGGCCGCGGGCCGGCTCCCTGGCTGGATCCCTGGCTGGCTCCCCGGTCCCCGCCAAGGGCCGTCCAGCGTCGCCGCCGCCCGGCGGGGTGAGCCCGATAGCATAGCGCCCGGATATGACCGTCCCGTGTCCGACCCGCGCATGGCGCAGCGGACCTGCGGCAGCGGGATGGCCACCCGTGCGGCGGGGTATGAGCCTGCCGCCGCTGTCCTGTACCGAGCGTGGAACCGCCGACCTGGACACCGGTCCGGGGCGGCGTACCCAGCAACGAAGACGGGGCTGTGCCAAAAAGGATGCAAGCAGCGGGGGGCTCGATCCGGCCAGTGGCGCTCCGGAGGCAAACCCTGACGCCTTGCCGCTATCGAAGCGAACCGGGAATGCATCTGCGGCATCGGTACAGACCATCCCCCGGGCATCCAGCCGATGGGGCGCCCCCATCGGCACTCGGCGCGCCGTCCCTCGGCTGCTCTGGCCGTCGCGCCCGCACCCAGGCCCGGCGCTGTCCGGTCACATGGGGGGCTTGACCGCCTCGATCGTCGCCGGCACCACAGCGTCCGCCAGGTCGGTCCCGGGCGCCGCGCCGCGGCGCAGGGATTCGAGTCCATGGAAGAGCACCGGCACCACCAGCAGGGTGAGGAAGGTGCCGGCGAGCAGGCCGCCGATGGCGACCACTGCGAGCGGGGAGAGCCGCTCGATACCCACCGCCCACTCCAGGGCGATCGGGATCATGCCAACGATGGTGGAGCCGGCGGTCATGAGCACCGGCCGAGTGCGCAGCCGCACCGCACCCAGGATGGCCGTGCGCAGGTCCTGACCCTCGGCGAGCGCGGTCTGGATGAAGTCCACCAGCAGGATCCCGTTCTTGACCACGATGCCCATCAGCAGGATCAGCCCCATGAAGGAGGGCATGCAGCCGTGCTTGCCGGCGATCAGCATGGCCCAGGCGGCGCCGATCAGTGCCAGGGGCAGGGTGGCCAGGATGGCCAGCGGACTCAGGAAGGAGCCAAAGGTCACCGCGAGCGACAGATAGAGCAGGATGAGCCCGAGCACCAGGGCCAGTCCCAAGCGCCCGAAGGAGTCGTTCATCTGGGAGATCTCCCCCTCCTGGCTCAGGCGATAGCCTCGGGGCAGGTCCAGATCCGCGAGTGCCGCATCCACCCGCTCCTGTAGGTGGGTCACGGCCACGTTGCGGCGGTAGCCGATCACGTCCACCGTGGGCTCCAGGGCCTGATGGGTGTGGGTGGCCGGGCCGTGCTCGACGGTGACCCGCGCCAGGTTGGCGAGCGGCACCAGGGTGCCGTTGGGGGTGCGGATCGGCAGTCCGGGGATCAGCTCCGGGTCGTCCCGCTGGGCCTCCCCCAGGCGTACCCACACCGGGATCGAATTCTCCCCATTGACCCGCAAGCGCCCGCCGGGGATGCCGCCGATGGCCGCTGCCACCTGACCGGCGATGCCATCCGCCGTGAGTCCGAAGTGGTGGGCCATGAGGGGGTCCACGTCGAGCTGGATGCGCCGCGCCTGGCCCTGCCAGGAGCGCTCGACCCCCGTGAGTCCCGGAACCGCGGCGAGCCGCTCCAGCACCTCATCCGCCAAGCGATCCAGGACCCGCCAGTCGGGGCCCGAGAGCATGACGTCCACGCTACCGCGGATGGAGGACAGTGGCGTGGCCCCATATTCGCTGACATTGGCGCTGATCAGGCCCGGGATGGCCCGCACCCGCTCGCGCACCGCCTCCTCCAGGGCATAGATGTTCTGGTCCCGCGCGAAGCGGTCCACCAGGGTCACGGTGCTCTGGCCCTGCTGGAAGGTGCGCGCCGCGCCGAAGGCACGCACCCCGGGCTCGGAGCCCACCACCGTCGAGCTGAACACCAGCCACTGGGCAGGGATGGCCTCGCGCACTGCCCCATCCACCGCGGCGGCGATGCGCTGCATCTCCGCCACGTTGGTGTCGGGCTCCGCCTCGAAGGTGACGATGAAGATGCCGGTGTCCATCAGCGGCATCAGCTCCCGGCCCACCAGGGGCATCTGGCGCAGGGAGAACAGGAACAGGGCAAAGAAGGTCAGCAGGACCAGGGCGCGGTGGCCCATCCCCCAGTCCACCGTGGCCAGGTAGAAGTCCTTGATGGGTCCGAAGACGAACCGGTCGAAGGGCCGCAGCAGGAAGCCCAGGGGGTCCCGGGCCCCAGGCTTGAGCAGCCGCGGGGCCAGCAGGGGGATGATGGTCACCGAGACCAGTAATGAAGCAATGAGGGCGATGGTGAGGGTCACCGCCAGCGGGCGGAGCACCGTTTGCACATAGCCGCCGATGAAGATGATGGGCAGCAGCACGATGAAGTTGCTCGCGGTCCCCGAGAACACGGCCAGCAGCACCTCGCTGGTGCCGCGGGCGGCGGCGGTAACGCCGCGCTCCCCGAGCTCCTGCATGCGCCGCTCGATGTTCTCGATCACCACGATGGCGTCGTCCACCAGCATGCCCACGGCGATGATCACGGCGGTCAGCGTAATCATGTTGAGCTCGTAGCCGATGAGCCACAGGACGGCGAAGGTGACGAGATAGGTGAAGGGTAGGGACAGGGCCGTGATGACGGCGGCACGGGTGTCGCCGAGGAACAGCAGGATCACTAGCACGGCCATGATCACCGCGTCCCGCAGGGCCCCCAGCATGTTGTCCACGGTGAGCCCGATGAGCCGCCCCTGGGTGTCGGCGATCGTGATCTCGAGGCTGGGGAAGGCAGCGCGGATGCCGGGCAGGGCCGCGGTCATGGCCGCGACCGTGTCGCTGGTGTTACCGGTCTCCCCCCGCAGGACCGCCACCGCCAGGCCCTCCTGGCCATTGCCGCGGAACAGACTGGTGGGATCGGACCGGCCCCAGGCCACCTGGCCGAGGTCACCCACCCGCACGAAACCGCCCCCCTGGATGGGCACCAGGATGGCCGCCAGCTCATCGAGGCCCAGGGCCAGGTTACGGGTGGTCAGCAGCAGCCGGTAGTCCTCCCGCTGGATCAGCCCGGCGGGCCGGGCGTCGTTGTCGGCGGCGAGTGCCGCCGCCACCTGGCCGAGGTCCAGGTCGTGGGCCACCAGGCGGTCCCGGTCCAGGTCCACCGCCACCTGCCGGATGTCGCCGCCGAAGACCTCCGCCTCGGCCACGTGGGGGACGTTGAGCAGGCGGTCGCGCAGGGGATTCTCGGCCAGGCGCCGCACCTCGCCCAGGTCCAGCCCGCTCCCGGGCGCGGCGCGCACCGCCAGCACCACCGCCGGCTGGGCGGCGTTGGTGATGCGGAAGATCAGCGGCGCCCGGGCCTCCGCCGGGAGCTCCCCGGTGACCCGCTTGAGCTCGGTCTCCACCCGGGAGGCCGCCAGATCGATGGGGTTGCCGTACTCAAACTCCAACTGAACCAGAGAGACCTGGTCCCGGGAGGTGGAGGTCACGCGGCGCACCCCGTCCACCGCCGAGAGGCGCACCTCCAGGGGGTGGGTGAGCTCCAGGGCGACATCGTCGGCGGTGGCCCCCGGCCACTGGGTGACCACCGAGATCGTCGGCCTGTTGGTGTCCGGGAACAGGTTGAGCGGCAGGCGCTGGTAGCCGATGATCCCCAACAGCACCGCCACCAGGGTGAAGGCGATAACCGCATGGGGGCGCTCGAGCAGCCGCTCCATGGCCGAGCGCGAGGCCTTCCCTTGAGTGCCGGACGATGCGCTCATGGAGCAAGCTCCGCCACCCGCACAGGGTCGCCGGCTCGCAGCCGCCGGAGCGTCGTCTCGTGGGCGATCACCACCCGATCCCCGGGGGCCAGGTTGCCGGACACAGCCCCGACGCTGGCGGTCCGCAGGGCAATGGTCACCGGCACCGCGTCCAGCACCGCGGTTTCGGTGCCCGAGATCCTAAAGACCGTCGCCGTGTCCGGATCGCCACTGCGCATCAGCGCGTCGGCGGGCACCAGGAGCGCCTCGTCGACCGCCCGGGTGATGACCCGCGCCCGCAGCAGGGCGCCCGGGGCGAGTCCGAAGGGGAGCTCCGGCACGTCCACCTCCAGGCGTCCCAAGGCCCGCTGATCCAAGGAGGGGAAGACCCGGTCGGCGCGCAGGTCCAGATCCTGTCCCCGGTGACTGACGATGACCTCGGTGCCCGGGGCGACCTCCTCCAGCACCTCCGCCGGCAGGCGCACCTCCAGGCGCCCGCTGGCGGTGGCGACTAAGCGGTAGAGGGGGGTGCCCACCTGGGCCAGGCTGCCGGGGTCCGCCAGGCGCTCGGCGATGACCCCATCGAAGGGGGCCCTGACCTGCGCATAGTCCAGCCGGGTGCGCTCGGCGGCGATCTGGTTCCGCAAGCTATTGACCCGCTCCCGGGCCGAGCGGGCGTCCGAGCGCTGCTGATCGGCCTGGGACTCGCTGATGCTGCGCTGGGCCAGGAGCTCGCGGGTGCGATCGGCGTCGCGCTCCTTGCGCTCGGCCTCGGCAATGGCCCCTTGGTACTGGGCCTCGAGACTGGCGATCTGGTCCTCGAGCTCCCGGGTGTCGATGCGGGCCAACAGGTCGCCGGTGGTCACCGGCTGCCCCTCCCGGGGGCCCATCTCCAGGATGATCCCGGCGAGGCGCGGGGCCACCGCCACCTCGTTGGCCCCCTTGACCAGGGCCAGCGCCGGGAAGCCCTGGATGGCCCGCCCGCGGGTCACCTCGGCCACCCGCAGGGCCCAGGGGGCCGGCGTTGGCGGGGCCAGGTTGGCCAGCTCCTGGAGGCGCTTCTGGCGGATCCACAACCCGCCCGCCACCAGGGCGGCGAGTAGGAGCAGGGTCAGCGAATAGAGCAGCGCACGCCGCATGGGACAGCTCCGCGCCTCTTTGGCAGCTCGGGACACCAGGGCCAAATCGGCCCATCAAGACCGCAACGCCAGGACCCCTGGCCCGCGGGCAAACAGCAGGCCGGTCGTCCGGACCTGCCATCACGTACGCGTCGACCCTTGTCCGATCTCGGCGATCGACTGGTCGGCGCGGGCAAGGACCAGGCCCCCGGCCCTGGCGGGAAGGCACTCGACGGCTTGTGCAGCGCATCTCGCCCGGGTGCGTCGCCCATGCCTGCTCGCGATCGGCATTATGGCAGGCGCTCGGGCCCGGGCTCAATGCACCCGATAGGCGCTATGGCAGGCCACGCACTGCTGCATCACCTCCGACAGGCCGGCGAATGCCCCCGCCAGGTTGCCGCCGACCTCGGCATCCCGCGCGGCGATGGCGAAGCGGCTGGCCGCCCTGTGCATGGCGGTGCCGACGGCGCGCATCCCCTCCGGCATGTAGGGGGCCATGTGCGCGGCCCCATGGGCCTGCATGGCGCCCATCCCCAGCCGCGCCTCGGCGGTGTCGGCGGCCTCCCCGTAACGACCCTCGGCAAGGAGTCGGGTGATGGTCTCCAGCGCCAGCAGGTGGTCGCGCATGTTGGCCAGCATGTGCTCGCGCATCGGGGGCGGCAGCTCGACGAGCTCCCGCGGGCCCGTCTCGGCTGGGGCGGGCCCGGCCAAGGCCGCTGCGAGGAGGAGGCAGGACAGCCGGAGGGGCGGGCGTGGGTTTACTATCATCACAGGTGCGCAGGCTCTCGTTGACTAGGGGCACGCGGAGTCTAGCGTAACGGCGGGCCTCATTGATCCTGGGCTGCTCCTCGGGGGCGACGGATCGGCGAGGGGACACTCCGAGCCACCGGCGTTTGCCGTCACACGCGGAAGCAAGACGATGAAGGCAAGCTTCAAGATCATCCTCGCGTCGACTACCGCGGCAGTCCTGGCGGCAGGGCTGAGCTACCGCTTCCTGCTCTACGCCCCCCCAGTGGCGGTGGTCCGGGCCAAGGAGGGCAAGGTCGCCATCGAGGTGCATGGCCCCGGCGTGGTGGCCGCCCGCATTGCGGTCACGGTCAGCACGCGCGTGACCGGTCTCCTGAAGGAGGTGCACGCGGATCAAGGGGACAGCGTCACGTCGGGGCAGATCCTCGCGGTGCTGGACGACACCGATGTCGCCGCCAAGGCCATCGCGGCGCGCGAGGGGGCGACCGCCGCCCGGCGCAACATCGAGGCGGCCGAGGCGGCGCTCGCCAAGGCGCGGGCGGATCTGGAGCTCGCCCAGAGCAACTTCCAGCGGGACCAGGAGCTCTTTCGCACCCGCAACATCTCCCAGGCGGCCATGGACGCCACCGCCGCGGCGCTGAAATCCGCCCAGAGCGCCGAGGCCAGCGCCGCGGCCACCCTCGCCGCACGCCGGGCCGAGTCGGATGCCGCCGCCCAGGAGGCCGTCTATGCCAGCGTGCTGCACGCCTTCACCCGCATCAGCGCGCCTATGGATGGGCTGATCGTCTCCCGCGAGGCCGAGGCCGGCAACACCCTGGTGCCCGGCTCCCCCATCTTCCGCCTGGTGGACACCCACACCCTCTGGGTGGCCGCCCGGATCGACGAATCCGTTGTGGGTCGGGCGGAGGTGGGCCAGTCGGCCAGGATCCAACTGCGCGGCGGCCAGGAGCTGCCGGGCGAGGTGGTGCGCATCAACCGCCAGTCCGACCCGGCGACGCGGGAGCTGGAGGTGGACGTGGCCTTCCGAGAGCTGCCCGAGCGCTTCGCCATGGACCAGGAGGCGGAGGTGACCATCCAAGCCGGCGAGGAGCCGGGGGTCCTGATCCCGGCCTCGGCCCTGCTCCAGCAGGGGAGCGAGCGCGGCGTGCTGGTGGTCAGGGACGGGCGCGCCGTCTTCCAGCCGGTGCAGACTGGTGCCACCGACGGCAAGCGTGTGATCGTGCGCGAGGGGCTCGTGCCGGGTGAGACAGTGGTTCGCCGGCCCGCCGATCCCAAGGCCAAGGTCAACCCCGGCAGCCGCGTGCGCCCCGTGCTGGAGGGGGGTCGCTAGATGGACCTCGCCATCAAGGACGTCCAGCGCCACCTGGGCAAGTTCATCGCCACCATCGTCGGCGTGGGGCTCCTGTTCGCCATCGTGCTCATCATGAACGGGATCTTCGCCGGCAATGTCGCCGACGGGGTCTGGCTGATCGAGAACACAGACACCGACCTGTGGGTGGTCGAGCGCGACCGTGGCGGCCCCTTCAACGAGCAGTCGCGCCTGCCCGAGGACGCCTACAAGAGCGTCGCCGCCACCCCTGGGGTGGCGCGGGCCTCGCCGTTCATCACCTACGGCGTGCAACGGGAGGTCCGTGGCAAGGAGCAACAGTTCACCATCATCGGCTATGACGTCTTCGGTGGCCTGGGCGGCCCCGGACGCATCGTCGAGGGCCGGCCCATCGAGCGCGCCCATTACGAGCTGGTGGCGGACAAAAAGCTGGGCGTCGCCCTCGGCGAACGGGTGAGGCTCGGCGTCCACGAGTATGTGGTGGTCGGGCTGACCAAGGGCGGGGTGGACTCCGGCGGCTACCCGCTGGTCTATCTCTCACTCCCCGATGCCCAGGAGGTCCTCTACCAGCAGGACAACCGGGCCCTGGAGGCCGCGCGGGCGGCGGCCCTGAAGCGTCTGGAGGCGGCCGGCAATACCCCCGAGCAGGCGCGGCGGCTGCTGCCGCTGGTCATGGCGGGCAACGACACCATCAACGCCGTGCTGGTGCGGCTGAAGCCTGGCGCGGACCCGGCCGAGGTGGCCGCCCATATTCGCGATTGGCACTACTTCAACGTCTACACCAGCGCCGAGGAGCGGGCGCTGATGCTCGCGGGCCGGCTGAAGAAGATGAGCGCGATCCTCGGCCTGTTTCGCGCCCTCTTGGTTGCCGTGTCGATCATCATCATCGCGCTCCTGATCTATGTGCTCACCATGGAGAAGATCAGGTCCATCGCCACCCTCAAGCTCATGGGGGCGACCAATTGGGTGATCGTGCGCCTGATCCTGGAGCAGTCCCTGGTGCTCACGGTTGCGGCCTTCGGCTTCGCCTATGTGCTGGTCGCGCTCACCTACGAGCGCTTCCCGCGCACCCTGGTGCTGCTGCCGGAGGAGACGCTGATCACCTTCGCCGTCATCTTCGTCGGGGGCCTGCTGGCCAGCCTGCTCGGCATCGTCCAGGCGCTGCGCACGCCGCCCTCCCTGGCGTTGGGAGGCTGATATGGCGGTGCTCAGCGTGCGGGGGCTCGGGAAGGTCTTTGGCAGCGGAGACCTGGCGGTGACGGCACTCGATGATGTGAGTCTCGATGTGGAGGCCGGCGAGCTGGTCGCGCTGCTCGGCCCCAGTGGTTCCGGCAAGACCACGTTGCTGCTATGCATCAGCCTGATCCTCGACCCCAGCGCGGGTGAGATCGAGATGAACGGCAAGGCGATCTACCGCGATGGCCGGGTCAACATTGACGTGCGCCGCTTCCGGCGCGAAACGATCGGATTTGTCTTTCAGTCCCACAACCTGATCCCCTTTCTCTCGGCGCTGGACAACGTCGCCCTGGCGATGCAGCTCAACGGTGTCGGCAAACACGCATCGCGCGATCGTGCCCGCGAGCTCCTGGACTACCTGGAGATCGCCCAGCGCGCCGACTCCCTGCCCGCCACCCTCTCCGGCGGAGAGCAGCAGCGCGTGGCCATCGCCCGGGCCCTCGCCAACGAGCCGCCCCTGATCTTCGCCGACGAGCCCACCGCGGCGCTCGACACCGGGCAGGGGATGAAGGTCATGGAGCTCCTCAAGCGCGTGGCCCGTGAGAGAAACTCGGCCATCGTGGCGGTGACCCACGACGTGCGCATGATCGCCGGCTTCGACACCCTTTATCACATGGACGACGGCCGCCTCCTGCGCACCGAGGCCGGGGCGGTCACGGGCGGATCGGCGGCCCCGACTCCAACCCAGAAGGAATCTCCAGGATGAAACGACCCTGGCTGTCGCTGTCGCTGTCGCTGGCTTGCGCCTGCGTTTTATCCAATGCGGTTGGCGCGGAGGCCGCGGACCCCCGCATCGATCTGCGCTTCACACCCCAGGAGCGGGCAGAGTTTCTCTCGGAGATGCGCCAGATGCTGGCGAGCATTCAGGGCATCCTCCAAGGCATCGGAACCCTGGACCGGAAGCGGATCGCGGAGGCCGCTGGCCTCTCGGGAAACCGGATGGCGCGCGCCACCCCGGACTCGGTGCGCGCGAAGCTGCCCCAATCCTTTCGCGACATCGGTGGCCCAACCCATCTGCTGTTCGAGGAGCTGGGCGTGCGTGCCGAAAACGACGAGATGGATAGCCTGGCCCGCTTCACCGCGGAGCTGATGAACCAATGCGTCGCCTGTCATGCGGCCTTTCGTGTGCATTGACCCACTTCCTGCGGGCGATCCGGTGGGGCGGTCATCGGATGGCGCTTCGCGGATCCATGCGCCAGGGCGGGCGCTTGTCCTGGCGGGGATGATCCAAGCCCTCAGCCCTGCCGGGCCTTGGCGATCAACTGGTCGGCGATGGCGAGCAAATCGTCATAGCCCTTGACCCCGTCCCCCACCACCACATAGCGGCCCGCCACCGTGATCCGGGGGACCGCGTCCACCCGGTAGCGCTGCACCAGCTCATCGCTGCGCTTGACCTCGAGCTCGGCTGTGAAACCGTTGAAGGCCTCCTTGAAGGCATCCAGGTTCACCCCCTGCCCCTTGACCCAGTCCAGGATCGCGCTCTCTGTGTAGAGGTTCTTGCGCTGTTCTGTGACCGCATCGAAGACCGCTTGGTCGAGACGGTCGAGGTCCCCCGTCACCTCCAGGGCAAAGTAGAGCCGCGCCAGGTTGGCCCAGGCGGCGCGCCCGAAGGTGACCGGGATACGCCGAAAGCTCACGTCCGGCGGCAGGGCCGCGGCCCAGGGCTTGACGAACGGGTTGAGATGGGCGCAGTGGGGGCAGCCGTAAGAAAAAAACTCCAAGACCTCGATCTTGCCGGGAGCCGAGGTGGGCTGGGGCAGCTCCAAGGCGCGCCAGTCCCGGCCCTCCACCAGGTTGGCGGCGGCCCCCGAGGGGATCAGGGACGCGCCCAGCGCGCCACCTAGGGTACCGAGCAGCAGGCGGTTGAAACGGCGGCGGCTCATGGACATGGCTCGACTCCGAAAGGGGATGAGGTCGTCGGGGGATAGGGTTAGATCAAGTGCCGTCGCGGCGGGCGTGCCAAAGCGCCCAGAGCCCGGCGGCAAACCCCGCGGCAAAGGCGATCAGCGCCCAGTTGGCAAGCGACAGGCCGAGGACCACAAGCTCCTTGTCCTCGCAGAAACCAGTGGCGAGAAAGAGGGCGGGGGACTGCTGGGCGAGCCACTCGACCAGGCGCTCGATGATCCCTGGCTGGCCCCCGGCACAGGAGACGCTCCCCGGCGGCTGAAGCTGGAGCCAGCTCTGATAGGACGCCGCCCCGATACCCACTCCGCAACCGAAGACGAACAGGGAGCCCCCGACCCGCGTCACAGCGCCACCCAGGGCCGCGATGGCCGCAAGCAAGGTGAGGCCCATGAACAGGGTGCGCTGGAAGATACAGAGATAGCAGGGGTTGAGGTCGAGCCAGGCGGTGAGCCCGAAGCTCGCGAGCACGGCCCCGGCACAGACCAGGGCGAGCAGGATCCAGACGCGGCGGGGGGTGAAAGTAGGCATCGTGTCCGACTCTAGCTCAGGGCTGTCGCGGAGATCCGCAGGGCACCACTCACCTTGGCGCGGCCAGCTTCCGCGCCCGTCATGCCGGCGACGCGGCGCTGAGCACCAGATAGGCCGCGACCGCCAGCAGCAGTCCCCCGCACAGGGCCCGTCCAGCGGCGAATCCGCGCCCCTTGCCGAGGGCGTCGAGCCAGCGCTGCACACTGTGTAGAGACCCGGCCGCGAGCAGCACACCGGCGCAGTGACCCAGGGCGAACAGGGTGAGCAAGAGGATGGGCAATGTGAGACCCTGGGGCACTTGCATCCAGGCCACCCCCAGGACCGGGGCGAGCCAGGCAAAGGCGCAGGGGCCCAGGGCCAGACCAAAGACCAGGCCCAGGAGCAGGGCAGCGGCCGGACCCCGGGAGCGCGTCTGGGGGAGGGCCCCGCCGCGCCAACGCTCGAGCCAGCTTAGGGGCAACCACTCCAGCAAGTAGAGACCGGCCAGTACACACAGGAGGGCCACCAGGTCGTTGCTAGAGACCCCCAGGTCCCCGGCCACCCGGCCGAGCAGGAGGGTGACCGCCCCCAGGGGGACCAGGCTCACCAGCACCCCCAGGGCGAAGGCCAGGATCACCACCGTCGGCCGTGACTGGGGGGCGGCCCCCCCGGCCAGATAGCCGACCACCAGGGGCACCCCGGCGAGGTGACAGGGGCTCAGCCAGATGCTCGTGAGACCCCAGGCGAAGGAGGCCAGGATGGCGATCCAGGCGGCCCCGGTGAGTGCCCCGGTGAGCGTCTCGGCGAGGGTCTGGACCAGGTCCATCAGGGGGTACCCGCCGCCCCGGCAAGGGGGAAGCCATTGGCGGCGAAGCGCTCGCGGATCCCGTCGGCCGAGAGGAAGCCCAGGTGGCGCCCGATCTCCCGTCCCTCGCCGTCGAGCAACACCTGGGTGGGGATGGCCATGACCCGGAAGGCCCCCACCAACTCCGGCTGCTCCCGGATGTCGACGGCGACGACCCGCAGGTGCTCGCCATGGGCAAGCCGCAGCTCATCGAGCACCCGGTGCATCGCCTTGCAGCTCGCGCAGGAATTCATGCCAAGCTCCACCAGGGTGGGCCGACCATCCGGGGCGAGGTCCGCGGTGCTGGGGACGGGGGCGACCCCGCGGGTGGCGGTAGACGTCGGTCCTCCGTTGGCGGCATAACCGCTCCACAGGAGGACCCCGACACCCATGGCGACGCCGACCGCGAGAGGGATAAGCACCAGCGCGCTTGATTTCATGATGGGTTTGGGCCTGCGGTCTGAGGCTGGATGGTGGTCAGGGGGCGTCCTTGAAAGCGTTGTCCTTGCGCCGGCCGAGATCCCGGCAGGGGGGCTCGGGCCAGGCGTCGTCGGGGGACTCCTTTGATCTGCGTCCAGATACGCCGCTTTCCGACTCGTTGCGTCCAGCAAGCGCCCGGACGAGCGGCACGGTGCGGGTCATCGGCTCGGGCTGCAGGGTGGCGTGTCGGATGGCGAAGCGCTCCGCCAGGAGCCGATGGCTCGCCTCCATGACCGACTCCCACTGGGCGATGTCGCGCACCACCAGATGGGCGGACAGGAGCGGTTTCTCCGAGCGCACGGTCCAGATGTGTAGGTCGTGGACCGAGGCGACCCCCGGAACCCCGGCGAGGGCCAGGCCTACCGCCTCGGGGTCGATGTCGAAGGGGGTGCCCTCCATGAGGCCGTGCAGGGCCTCCCGCAGCAGGCGCAGGCTGGAGACCAGCAGCAGTGCCCCAATCAGCAGGGACAGCAAGGGATCGATGGGTGTCCAGCCGGTGAAGACGATCACCAGCCCCGAGAGGAGCGCCGCCATGGAGCCGAGAAGGTCCCCCAGGACGTGTAGCAGGGCGGCCCGGGTGTTGATGGTCCGCTCGCCCCGCGCCAGCAGCCAGGCAACCGCCAGATTGATGGCGAGACCGAGGGCCGCAGTGACAGTCACCGCCTCCCCCCGCACGGACTGGGGGGATTGGAGCCGGTCCACGGCGTTGACCGCGAGCCAGCCCACCAGGGCGAGCAGCGCCAGGCTGTTGACCAGGGCGGCCAGGACCTCGGCGCGTCCCAATCCATAGCTGTGGCGCAACGACGGCGGGCGCCCGGCCAGCCAGGCCGCCACCGCCGCGAGGGCCAGGGCCAGGGCGTCGTTGACCATGTGCCCCGCGTCGGCGACCAGGGCCAAGGAGCCGGCCCAGAGCCCGACCCCCGCCTCGACACCGGCGAAGCCCAGGGTGAGGGCGGTGGCGAGGATCAGGGTCCTGGCCGAGCTGCCCTCTCCGTGGCCGCCGTGGTGGTGGTTGGAATCGCTCATGACCCCGCTCCCATGGACGTTAGTGGCTTGGGGCCGCGCGGCACACCCGCCCTTGCCCGGATTGAGCGCACCTAACCCTGCATGACACCCGTGTCGCCCCGGACCATGAAAACACGGCTGTCATGCAGGGTTTCCCTCACCCCGGCCCTCTCCCAGAGGGCGAGGGGGACAAGGAGCGCCTACGGCGCATTTTCACGGTAACGGAGGACGTCACCGGCACAGTGATGGGTATCGCCGGACGGGGGACCCCGTCAGCGGACCCAGACCCGCACCAGGTCGGGACCCGGTATGCCCCCCGCGTGTACCACCCGGCCGTCGATGACCACGGCCGGCGTGGACATGACCCCATAGGCCATGATTTGGGCGAGATCGGTCACCTTCTCAAGGTCGATCTCCACCCCAGCCTCCTGGGCCGCCTGGGCGATGGCCTTGGCGGTAATCTCGCAGTTGCGGCAGCCGCTGCCGAGGACTTTGATCTGTTTCATCTGAGCACTCCGTGGATGAAATTCATAGGATGAGGTTAAAGACATAGCCGACCAAGAGAATGCCGGCGGCCACCACCCCGACGAAGGTGGCGATCAGCGGCCACTTGAGCACCTTGCGCAGGATCAGCATCTCCGGCGCCGAGAGGGCGATGACGCTCATCATGAAGGCCAGCGTGGTGCCGAGCGCAGCCCCCTTGCCGATCAGGGCCTCCACCACCGGTAGGATACCGGCAGCGTTGGTGTACATGGGCACCCCAAGCACCACGGCGGCGGGGACGGCCCACCAGACATCGCGGCCCATGAAACTGGCCATGAAGTCCTGCGGCACATAGCCGTGAATCAGGGCGCCGAGCCCGATGCCCGCGATGACATAGGGCCAAACCTTGCCCAGGATCTCGCGCACGTGGCGCCCGCCGGCCTCGAGGCGCTCGCGCCACACCAGGCCCTGGCCGCTTGGGGCCGGCGTTTGACCCAGGTGGATGGCGCGCACCCAGTCCTCGAGGTGGCGTTCCATCTTGAGCTCGCCGATCACAAGCCCGGCGCCGATCGCCACCAGAAGCCCGAGGCCCAGGTAGAGGGCCGCCACCTTCCAGCCGAACAAGGCCAGCAACATTGCCAGGGCCACCTCGTTGACCATGGGCGCGGAGACCAGGAAGGAAAAGGTCACACCCAAGGGGACCCCCGCCGAGAGGAAGCCGATGAACAGCGGCACCGCGGAGCAGGAGCAGAAGGGGGTGACGATGCCGAGGCTGGCCGCCAGGGCGTTGCCGACTCCCAGGCGCCGCCCGGCGAGCAGGGCCCGGGTCCGCTCCGGGGCGAAGAAGGTCTGCACCACCCCCATGACGAAGACGATGCCCACCAGCAGGAGCAGGACCTTCGGCGTGTCGTAGAGAAAGAAATGAACCGCCTCACCGAGGTGAGTGTCGCGGGAGAGACGCAGGGCCGCAATGCCCAGGTCGGCCAGGTCGGTCAGGTGCGCGTAGGCTGCCACCCACGCCGCGACGGCCATTGGAAGCCCCCATCGCCAAGGGGTTCGGTCCCTCGGGGCTGGGGGAGCGACGCCGAGCTCGAGCTCGGCCGATTCAGTCGTCTCTTGGGTCATGGCATCGATTCCAGAGGTCACGTCAACAGCGAAGACGCCGCCAGGGCCGGAAGGATGCAGCTACCGGCGTCTGGAACGCGAGACGGCGATGGTGCCGCGGGGGGCGGGTGTTGCCCCATACAAGCGATACGGTCGCCAGGTGTTGGAACGGGTAGCCGTAGATCCGTGCAGCGCACCCGGGCGGGCTCAGGGCGGGCGGCCAGCCGTCAACGCTCGCTCACGACCTCTTGAGCGTCCAGGGCATAGCCCGAGCGGCCATTGGAGAGCGCCCGCTCCTCGACCCGCAGCCGGCCGCGGACCTGCACCTCGCTGAACAGGGTCAAGGGTCGGCCGGCATCAGGGGCGCGCACCAGGACCACCTGATTGGCCGGCGGCAAGGGCGTGTGGATGCAGTACCCCGTCTCGGGGACTAGCAGGAACTCGGCGACGGCTTCATCGTCGCCGTCCAGGGGGACCACGAAGCCCCGCAGCTCGGCCCCACGCCCGTCGAGCTCGGGCACCACCGGGGCCAAACGCCGCGCCTGCTCAAGCTCCGCGAAGAGCTGCTGGCCCTGGGGCTGGGAGAGGGCAACGAAGCGCACGCCGTGGCGGGCCAGGATCTGGGTTGGGTGGTCATCGGGCGGGATCAGCGCATCCCAGTCGGAGAGTGGCGCTTGGATGGCCCCTGCGCCGGTCTCGCCCGCCGCAGGTGCGCCGACGAGGCCGATGAGGCAGGCGACAGGGGAGACAAGGCAGGCAATCAGGCGCATCGGTCAGGCACTCCCGGCAGGGTGAAGGGCGAACATCGGCAGGCGGGGCGTGGCCGGTGCCCCCGGCCACACCCAACGGCTTCAGCGCGGCAGCTCTTCGAAGACGTTGGTCCAGACGTTCAGCACCTGACCGCCGCCCTTGGCGCCGCCGGTCTTGATCTCGGCCACCGGCTCCAGGGTCTGCATGTCCACCTTGAACAGGTTGCCATCCCCGTCGTTGGAGACATAGGCGAAGCGCCCGTCCGGGGTATAGGCCGTGTGGCCCATGCGCCCGGTGCCCATCATCAGGTCCTTCACCGGCTTCAGGGTCTCCAGGTCGACGATGGTCACCACGTTGTTGCCGTAGTTGGTGATCATGGTGTACCGGCCGTCCGGTGCGTTGTAGGCATGGCCGATGCCAGTGCTGGCGGTGTCGAACTGGGTCACCAGGGCCTTGGTCGCGGCGTCGTAGACGGCGACCTTGTGGCCCTCGAGGGCCTTACCCGGGCCGCGGTTGAGGACCAGGAAGTACTTGCCGTCCTGGGTGAAGTTGCCGTGATGGCCCTCGATGGCGGACTCTCCCTCCACCGGCATCTTGAGGGTGGTCTTAACGGCCATGTCGCCGAGGCCATAGACCACCACTTCCGGCGGATGCTCCTTGTCGGTCCCCTCGAGCACCAGCCAGAGCTCCTTGCCGTCCGGGCTTGGTACTGCGTAGTGAGGCTGGGAGGAGACCTTGAGCTCCCGCACGCTCCAGTCCTTGGTGTCGATCACCGCCAGCTCCTGATCCACCCGGTCGAGGGTGAAAAAATAGCGGGAGTCGTTGCTCCAACTGTTGTGCATGGAGGTGACGCCCTTGGCCTCGCCCCCGACTGGCAGCTCGACGACCTTGGCGATCTCATCGGTGGCCGGGTCGACGAAGGAGACTCGCAGCTTGCCGCCATCCAGCCCCCAGTGGTTGACGCCCACCCATTGACCGTCGGGGCTCGCCAAGGCGTGTTTGGGCCTGTTGCCGGTGGCGATCCGCTTGACCACCGCCTTCTTGTCCAGGTCGAGGACCACAACCTCGGTCTGGCCCTCGGCGGCGCAGCTCACATAGACCTTCTTGCCGTCGGGCGTGGTGGTCCCCAGGGTCCCTCCCTTACAGGTCTCCAGATCCGCGACCACAGCGTCGGTGGTCGGATCCACAAGATAAGCATGTCCGCTGCCGTGGAGGTGGACCATCAAACTCGGCCAGACGGGCTTGTCGGCGAGGGCCGAGGCCGCCGCGGTGGCCAGGGCCGCGAACACGGCGAGGTGCAGCTTGGTTTGCATCAGTGAATCTCCTCGGTGGGTGGCGAGTCGTTCTGATAGGCGTTCTTAGTGGTGCCCCAAGCACTGAGACAGGGCCGATGAGGCACCGCCTGGCGTCGCAGAGACTGGGGTGGTCCCGAGTCTAGCGTCTCGAAGACAAGCGGTACAGCCACAGGGCATGGGAGCTGGCAGCCGGTGAGCCCGCGCCAAGCAGGGAGGGGGCGGGGTGGCGTCCTGCGGTTGCGCTCAAGGGTGACGCTGCCGGCGTGCTGCGGGGCAAAGGTCGCGAGGCAGCATCGAAAGGTAGAGCCGCATCCCGAGCAACTCCACCAGGGACTGGAAGACGACGACCACCACGGCCGTCTCCCAGCCCGTCGGCAAGGCCAGGGCGAAGCGTACGTCTCGGAAGGCATCCAGTACCTGCAGCAGGGGCACCTGGACGAAGGTGGCGTCGAGGAGGAGCCCTAGCACCGGCCAGAGCAAGGTCTCCAGCAAGGGTCCAAGCGGGAGCCAGACCACCCACGGCCAGCCCGGCGAGGATCGCCGCCCGTTAGATCCAGACTTGGTTGAGCTCCAGGGCGACGCGGTCCATCAGGGGCATGGTCGCAAGAATGCCGGGGAGACCGGTACCCCGAAGACGCCAAACAGAATGGACGGCGCGTCAGTCGCCGCCCACGGAGGCTGCTACTCGGGCGCCAGCATACCGAGCACGATGCGATCCACCGCATCCTCTGGCGCCAGACCGCGGGCCATCAGGGCCTCGATCTGGCGCTCGTCCACGCTGCCGATGGCCGCCTCGTGGGTAACCTTGGCCTCCGGGTGGGTGACCCGAACCTCGGGCACAGCGCTCGCGGTGGCCTGGCCGCGCACGATCTCCAGGCAGTCCACGTGGCCCCGGGCACCGGGGGCATTGCCCTCGGTGGCCCCGAGGATGCGGGCCTGGGCCTCGTCCTCCACCGCCACCCGGGTCTTCACCAGGCCCCGGGCCCCGGCGCCATTGAGCAGGACCCGCTCCCGGATCTGGATCTCGTCCGTGTCGTGGCCGTAGACCTTACTCAGGAGCTCGGCGCTTGCCTGGGCGCCCACCTCCACCTGGTAGTCGATGCTGAGCTTGCCCACCCGCCCCTGGACCAGGCTGAAGTCCGCCCGGTACCGGGCGCGGTCCCCCACCTTGACGCGCGCCCTGGGGATCACCTCGATGCCACCCGAGAGCCCGTGGTAGTGCACCTCGTTGTAGGCGAGGCGGGCGCCAGGCAGGAGCTCCACCCGCGCCTCCATGGCGTGCCGGGCCATGTCCGGGAACATGAAGAGACAATGGGACCAGACGCTGGCGCGCGCGTTGACCTCGAGCAGAAGCTCCAGATCCACGTTCTGCACCCCGAAGCGCTCGAAGAGCCCGAAGCACAGGTGCACCGGCTGGGCGATGACGCGCCCCTGGGCCACCGTCACCCGGGCATGGACCCCCGCCTCGTCGGCGTGGGCCTGGATCTCCACCCCGGGGATGGACTGCTGGCTGATGACCCGATGGCCGTAGGCCACCACATGGGCGGTGTCCGGGGTGAGGATGGTCCCCGGGTCCTCGCCGATCAGGCGGAAGGCGTCATAGAGGGTCGCGAGATCAGCCATAGCCACAGGTCTCCCCGTCGCAGCGCTGGCAACGCCTGGACTTGAAGCGCGCGATGACCCGGGCCGGCTCCCCCTGGCAGACGATGCGCCCGCCGCAGAGCTGGCTGGCCCGGTCCGCCCCCGCGGCGAGTGACTCCTGGTGGGTGATGAGGAGCACGGCCCCCTGGCGGCGCAGGGCCCCGATGACCCGGACCATCTCCCCCTGGGAGAGGAAGTCGATCCCCGCCGTGGGCTCGTCCAGGATGGCGAGCCGGGGGCGCAGCGCCAGGATGCCGGCGAGCTCGATGCGCTTGCGCTCGCCCCCGGAGAGGGTCTTGTCCAAGGGTCGCTCGAGATAATCCTTTGGGGTCAGACCAACCTGGGCAAGACAGTCGGCGGGGTCCTCCTTGGCACCCACCGAAAGGAAGTCAGCAACCCGCAGGCCATCGAACCGGGCCGGCTCCTGCCAGGCCAGGGCCAGCCCCAGCCGTGCCCGCTCGTGCAGTGGCAGCACGCCGATGTCCTGGCCGGCGAAGCGGATCTGTCCCGCGCTGGGGCAGTAACCCGCGCAGCCCATCAGGCAGTAGGCCAGGCTCGATTTTCCGGCCCCATTGGTCCCGAGCAGGGCGTGCAGTTCGCCCTCGTCCAGGGTGAGCTGGATCCCCGCGAGGATCGGGTGTCCGTCCAGGGAGAGGTCGAGCCCCTTGATCTCGAGAAGCCGAGTCATGAATCCAACAGGCCGCCTCCCCCGATGTCGTCGCCCAAGCCCCGTAGGCTGTGGTGAGCGGTAGCGAACCGCACCACACTCGCTCAGCGCTCATACCCCGAGCAGGGGATGCACACGTGCTTGTCCCCCAGCACCCGCAGGTAGGCGCGGGCGGTGAGCTCGTGGCAGGCGGCGCAGGGGACGAAACCCATGACCTCCGGGAGCCAGTCGCGCTCGAACTGGAACGGCTCGCCGATGGTCAGGATGTCCGCCTCCGGGGCGTCCCAGATCAGGTTCACCAGCTCCATCTGCTCGGACTCCGGGATCTCGTCCGGCTCGATCCCCTGGCCCCGTTTCACCATGAAGGCGGACTCCCCGATCTTTTTTTGGAGTGTGGGCTTGTAGCTGATCCGCACGGCGCGATTGGTGGCTCGCTCGATCAGGGTCATCGCCAGCTTGCCGTAGGGGGTCTTCTCCATGTTCCCTTTGCCGAGCGTGCAGCCGGTGGCGTACTGCACCCCGTCGCCAAAGCAGATGCCGCCATGGTCCTCCCCGATCTCCACGAAGGCATGGAGCTGGCGGCCACCCGAGCGCTTCACCCCCAGGGTGCGTAACCCTGCAAGTCCGATCCGCACCCCAGCCACGCTGGCCCAGCAGCGATGTCCGTGGAACTTGAGGGTATCCGTCAAGACTTGTCGATCGTCAGACATGTGCATTCTCCCTTTCAGTTGTGCCCGCCGGACGGGACCGGTTTCTATTCGATCAGAACAGGTCCCAGACGAGCTTGATGGCCACGAGTAACAACAGTACGCCATAGAAGCGCTTGACCCAGGCGGGCTTGGCGCGCCTGGCCATCAACCAGGACCCGAGCTGGGAGCCGGCGATGGCGGCAGTGAGGGTGAGGACCGTCAGGGTCACATCGAGCCGGCCGGCCGCCGCATGGGCGGCAAACCCCGAGACCGAGGCGAAGGTGACGATGAAGCTGGTGGTGGCCACCGCCCGCTTGGTGGGGAAGCCCAGGGCCATCAGGACTGGCGCCACGATGAAGCCCCCGCCCACCCCCAGCAACGCGCCGAGGAAGCCCTCGAAGGCCCCCAGCCCCAGACCGATGGCCAGGCGCCTGCCGGGGGGTGGCGGGGCGCTGGCCTCCTGCCCGCTCTGCTTCAGGCTATAGGCCCCGGCCAGGGCGGTGAAGACGGCGAAGATGATGAGCAGGGCATCTCGGGGCACGTACCCCATGCTCCAGGCGCCCAGGGGTGCCGCGAGGGTGGCGGCTGCGGCCGCCGGCAGACCGCCGCGGAAGTCCACCAGACCCTCCCGCCAGTAACGCAGGAAGGCCGACAGCGTGGTCACCCCATTGAGCAGCAGGCTCAGGGGGATCGCCACCGTCTTCAGCGGCAGCTCCAGCCACTTGAAAAGCGGCACGTAGAGCATGCCGCCCCCCAGCCCGAGCATGGAGAAGACCAGGGCCACCAGGAACACCAGGGTGGTGGCCGTGAGGTGCAGGCTGGTTAGCTCCATGGCGTTCGGTCCCTCGGCAGGTGATTGGCTCGCGGTGCTCCTAGATCGAGGCCGCCTCCAGGGTCAGGGTAGCCAACCGTTGCCGGCAAGCCTCGGGGTCTGACCCAGGAGACGAGTCAGCCCATGAAAGGACGCAGGTCGCTTCAGCGGGACCCCTCAGGGGCGTGGCCGCTCCGCGGGGATCAGCAGCACCGGGGACTCGGCCTGGCGGGCCACCCGGTGGCTGACGCTACCGAGCAAGAGCTCAGGGACGAAGCCCCGTCCCTGGCTGCCCATGGCGATCAGGTGCGCATCCCGCTCCCGAGCCACGGCAAGGATCTCCTGGTGGGGCACCCCGTAACGCAGCGCGATCTCCACCCGGGGCCCGGCACCCTGGACCCGGAGCCGCTGGGCCAGGGACTCCAGACGGGCGCGGTCGATGGTGTCAAACTCCTCGCGACGATGGGTCAGGTGCGGCTCGAAGAGTCCCCGGTCCTGCACGTGGAGCAGGGTCACCTGCCGCACGCCGGAGCTCACCAGGGACCCGACCACCGTGAAGGCCAGGTCGGCGTTCGGGGAGAAATCGGTGGGGAAGAGCAGGTGACTGGCCAGCTCGCAGGTGCGAGGGGAGACACAGACCTCCCCACTCTCTGGACCTCGCGCGACCCGCACCACCAGCACCGGTCGCGCCGCCCCGTGGATGACCTCGCTGGCCACCCCGCCCAGCAAGGCCTCCCCAAGGATGGAGTGACCATGGGAGCCGACCACGATCAGGTCACAGTCCTCCGCGTGGGCGATACGGTTGATCTCGCGCTTGGCGAACCCGGGCACCACCCGGGTCTCCACCTCGAAACCCTGGCCCTCCAGCACCGCCTTCTGGCGGGCCAGGTAGTCGTCCAGTAGGGCGGTGGTATAGGACAGGGCCACCGAGGCGGCCTGCTGCATGTCCAGGCACTGCAGGAGCAAGGCGTGGCGGCCCCCGAGGGCGCGCAGGCCCGAGAGGCAGCCCACCACCGCGTCGGAGGCGGGGGAGAGGTCGGTGGCGACGATGAAGCGTTCGAACATCTCGGACTCCTTCGGACCCCTGGGGCCGAATCACGCGGACAGGATCTGATAGAGCTTGTAGGCGGTCATCACCACGATGAGGACGCCGAAGGCCTGCTTGAGCCGCTTGCCGGGCACATAGAGACTGGTGATGCGGGCCCCGAGAAAGGACCCGAAGGCCCCCACGACGATGAGGATCCCCGCGAGGGTAAGGTCTACGCGGGCGGTGGCGAGGTGGGGGATCAGGGCCGAGAAGGAGGGCGGCGTCACCGCCAGGGCATTGATGGCCGCCGCGTGCTTGGGCTCGTAGCGCAGCAGGATCAGGGTCGGCAACAGCAAGAATCCAGGCCCCACCCCGAGCATCCCGGCGGCGATGGAGATAGGGACGGCCAGGATCAAGGCGAGCCGCAGGTTGGGCGTGCCCCCCTGGCCCTGGCCCGGCCTGTCCGGCAGGAACATGCGCCAGGCGAGGAAGGCCACGGCCGCAAAATAGAAGGCCCAGAGGAAACGGGCATCCACCTGCTGGGCGAGCCAGGCCCCGATGGGCGCCGCCAGGGTGGTGACGATGGCCAGCAAGACGGCGGGGCGCCACTCCACCAGCCCGCTCTTGGCGAAGCCGAAGAGTGAGAAGAGGGCCGTGATCCCGTTCAGCACCAGGGACAGGGGCTGCACCTCGTGCACCAGGTCATGCAGGAAGAGCCCCAGGAAGGGCACGGCGGCGAAGGCCACCCCCAAACCCAGCATGCCCGAGGCGATGGACAGGACCGACAGTCCCAGGGCCATGATCATCAGGTCACTCATCGTTGGTCTCCTCGCGGGCGTTGTTCCTGATGCGGTCTGGCGGAGACAGGGGCGGGAGGCGGCCGCCGCGCCCTGGGGTCCCCGGAGTCCATCGGCCAGCCATTTCAACCAGCACTCTTAAAGGGGCCGAGCGGCGCTTCAGGGTCCGCGTAGAACGTAGCACGCGAACCAGGCCCTCTTCCAGCTTAGCCCTTCGCGACGAGGGTGGCGTTACGCGGGTGCCAGGAGGCGGCGACCCCCCTTGGTTGAGAGGGGGCCCCCAGGCACGGCTACGGCTTGCCCGGGGCGGGGCTAATGACATAGCCTGCAGGGTCTGGCACCGGTAGGTCCATGGAGGCTGGAGATCTGTTGGGGCTGGGCATTCTCGGTTCCTGCCCGCTATCGCCGAATTTTTTGCACACGCGGTTGAGCCAATTGCAAAATTGCCGGTAACGACGGAAGACTGCCGGGCGCTGGGCAAGAATCACTGCTTCTTGCCCCTTTCAGCGCTCACGACGTCAGATTCCACGAGTCGGGAATGGTTTTAGCCGGTTTCCAAGTAAAAGGATGACGCGCCGGATGGCGTCTACCGCTTCGTCGAGGGAGCGATGCGGTTAATTGAGCAGGCGCAGGATCTGCTCTGCCGCGATCACCAGGATGCCGAACATCAGGTGGGTGTACACCTTGGCAGGCCCGCGCACGCGCACATGACGCCCGCCGTGGTTGTCCTTCAGTTGGCTGTTGGTCCGCTCGACTTGGCTGCGCGCCTTGTAGCGCTCGGCCTCATGCGGCGCGAAGTCGATTTTCTCGCCCCGCCGCGGGTTGTGATCGATCAGCGGGACATGTCCCAAGCGGCGCGACTCCTCGCGTAGGATCGGGCTGCAATAGGCCGCATCCGCCAAGTCGTAGAGGTAGGTGACGCGTTGACTGGTTTGGCGCATCAAGGGGATGGCCACCTGGCTATCATGGACCGAAGCGGAGGTCAGGATCGCGTTGACCGGAATGTCGCCATCGGCCGTGTCGATGTGCAGCTTGTAGCCGATCCAGGTCTCCTTGTACCCCTTGCTGTTCTTCTTGCTGCCCACGTCGCAGGCGGTGGGGAGCTCCGCGCGGCTTTGCTCCGCCGTCTGGGCTACCTGGCGTTCGAGGCGCGTCGGCGCCCTGGGTCGTTCCTCGCCCTTCTTGGGACGTCCGCGCTTCTTGGGCTCGGCGGGCGCATCGGAAGACGGCACCGGCTTCGCCTTGGGAGCCGGCTTCTCGCGCGCCGCAATCTCGGTGGCGTCGCGCGCGATGTGTCCGATGATCCGATCCCCCAACTGGCTGCGGATCAGTGCCTCATGCACCCGTGCCGGCAACTCCAAGGCGGTGAATTGCGCAAACACGCGCGAGAAGCGCGAGGCGTCGGGAATACTGCGAAACCGCTCGAAGCCGCAGATCCGCCGCAGCGCCCGATCCGCCTTGAGCCGATCGATCAACGCCTCGGTGGTTGGCAGGTCCAGTACCGCCTTGGCGACGAAGGCCCGCGCCAGGGCCACCCGGTCCTTCGGTGGACGTCCGACCAACCCTCGGCTGGACGGGATGAAGCGATCGACCTGCGTGAACTCCAGGACCCGGATCACAGTCTCCAACGCCGGACTCAATTCCATGTGGTCCTCTTCCCGCAGAAAGGGAAACAGCTCGTGCTGGAGGTGATTCCAGAATTGCGACAGGCGGGACTTGCAGGTAGTATTCATGCTGGGTATCGGAATGCATCGTTGCTAACCGATTCAATTTACCAGCTTTTCGCTGGCGATACCCCCTCCTTCGTTCCCCCTGCGGGACCGAAAATCCCTGCACCGCTCAGTTTTGCAATTGGCTCGGTTGATAGGATTAAGGTTAGTTCGTCGTCGGGGGGTCCGGTGGGCATGCGACCTTTCTCTGGGGGACTCGGGAATCGAGACCTCGCGCGCGCCGCGGGATGGCTGCTGATTCTGAGTTGTGTGGCCGCGGTACCCAGTCACATCTGGGCCGACGCCAGGAGCCGGGTCGCGCAGACGGCCTCCGCAGGGACGACCGCGCAGGGTCGCCGCTATTCCCTGGACGAGCTGATCGCTTACGCCCTCGCCCATAACCACGAGGTGGCGGCGGTCGGGCTCGACGGAGAGGCGGCGGTCGCCCGCACCGAGGCGGCGCGGGGGGCGCGCCTGCCACGCCTCTCCATCGAAGGTGGCTACACCCTGTACGGTGAGGACCTGCGTCTGACCGCGGCGCGCTACAACGGCGAGCCTGGTGTGTTCGGCGACAACATCTTCACCGCCGACCTGGTTCTGCGACTGCCTCTCTACGCCGGTGGGCGGCTGGTCTCCGAGATGCGTGCGGCGGAGCTTCTCCAGGCATCGGCGGATCAGCGCCTGTCGCGCTCGAAGGGTGATCTCGTCTTCAACGTCTCAAGCCTCTACTACGGGCAGCTTGCGCAGATGCGGTTGATCGAATCCCTCGGCCTCTCCGCCGAGTCCCTGGCGGGTCAGCTCGGGCGAGTAAACGCCCTCATCGCCGGCCGCAAGGCCGCAAAGGTGGACGCCCTGAGGACCGAGGTGAAGCTCTCGGATCTACGCCAACGGCTGCTGAAGGAGCAAAACACCCTGGCCATTCAACGCCAGGCCCTGCTCAACCTGCTGGGGGGCGAGGGGCCGGGGGACGGTTTCACTCTGGCAGGGACCCTGGAGCCACCCGCCGCGGAATCCCGCAGCTTGGAGACCCTGACCGAATCGGCCCTAGAGAAGCGCCCCGATGCCCGGGCCGCGCGCGCCGAGCTGGAGGCCCAGGGGGCCAAGGTCGAGGTCGCTCGCGCGGCCTACCGGCCGACGGTCAATCTCGTGGGCGCCGTTGGCAATCACTCCATGGCCAACCCGACCCAGCAACCCCGGGGACTCGACAACAGCGACGACAACTGGCGCGTCGGCATCACCTTCGAGGTGCCGCTGTTCGATGGCCGCACCGGCGCTCGGGTGGGTGAGGAGAAGGCCAAGCTCAGCGCCCAGCGGGAGCGGCTGCTCAAGCTCCAGTTGCAGATCCGCCTGGAGGTGGAGACCGCCTATCTCAACCTCGCCTCGGCCCTGGAGCGGCTCGCGGGCACCCGCAAGGCCATCGACCTGGCCACCGAAAGCCTGCGCATCGAGCAGGAAAAATATGCCCTTGCCCGTGGCACCGCCCAGGACGTGCTGGATGCCCAGTCAGGGCTGCTGGATGCGCAGACCAACCAGATCCAGGCCCTGGCCGATGCCAATACCGCGGCGGCCCAACTGGCCCTGGCCACAGGCGAGAATCTTCCATGAAGGCGAGCCACCCTCCCGGTCACGTGCTGCATGCCCTAGGGCTCGCCTGCTTGCTTGCCGCGGGCGCTTGCGGCAGCGCCGACCCGGTGGCCGAGCCCGCCAAGGTCGGCGAGAAGGCCGCGCCGGTGCGGGTAGAGACCGTAAAGCGGGGGCCTCTGGCGCTCACCTTCGCCCTTACCGGCTCGGTGGAGGCGGGGCGCATCGCCCAGCTCGCCTCACCCGCGGAGGGGCCCATCTGCTGCACCAAGGTCCGGGAAGGGGACATCGTGAGCAAGGGCCAGACCCTGCTCAAACTCGGTCGCCGGGAGGGCGTGGCGGCTTTGGAGACGTCCCTGAACGAGGATCTGAAGAAGGAAGAAGACAACCTCACACGCACCCGCCGCCTGGTTGAGATCGGCGCTCTGCCGGGCGAGGATCTCGACATCGCCACGGCCGCCGCGCTGCGTGCCCGGGCCCAGCTCGCCAAGGCCCAAGAGACCTCGCAGGATTACGCCGTGGTGGCCCCCTGGCCCGGGATCGTGTCGAAGCTGAAGGTGCGCGACGGGGATTTCGTCGCCCCCCGCGCGCCTTTGGTGGAGATCTATGACCCGACCAGCCTCATGGTCAAGGTTGCGGTACCGGAGCAGGAGGCCGCCGGCCTAAGCCTGGGCATGCGGGCTGAAATCGAGCTCGATGCCTACCCCGGGCAGACCTATGCGGGCAGCATCACGCGGCTCTATCCCTATCTCGACGGCCACACCCGCACCCGCACCACCGAGATCACCCTGACCGACCCGCCCGTCTTGCTGCCCGGCATGTTCGCCCGCGTCAAACTCGTGAAGGAGACTATCGCCGACGCTGTGACGGTGCCGGCCTATAGTCTGGTCGCCGCCCCCGGCGGCGGCTACGCGGCCTTTGTCGCGCAGGACGGCAAGGCGGTGCAGCGCACGGTGCAGACCGGTATCGAGGTGGAGGGCCGGGTACGTGTCCTCGCCGGCCTCGAGGCCGGCGACAGGCTCATCATCGCAGGTCAGGAAAAGCTCAAAGACGGCGCGGCGGTGAAGGCGGTGGAGGTGGATGGCAAGAAGGTGGGCGGCGAGGGGGCCAAGCCGCAGGCCCAGCCGCCGGTGCCAGGCCAGGGCGCACCGTCATGAGGGTTACCGAATACGCGGTGCGCCGGCGCTTGGCGACCAGCGCCATCGTTCTGGCCCTGACGGTGTTGGGCCTATACGGGTTCCTGCGCCTGCCGGTGAACTTCCTGCCGGACATGACCTACCCCATGGTCAAGCTGTTCATCTATTGGAGTGGCGCCACACCGGAGGAGATCGAGCGCAGCATCGCCGAGCCCATCGAGCGCCAGATGATGACGGTGGACGGGCTCGACACGCTCGAATCGTCCTCCATCGAGGGCATGTACAGCCTGATCGCCAACTTCGGCTATGGCGTCAACATCGACATCGCCTACCAGGACGCCACCGCCTCCCTGGCGCGGGTGGCGCGCAAGCTGCCCAAGGACATCGACCCGCCGGTGATCTTCAAGGCCGACCCGTCCCAGATTCCGATCCTGCAACTGACCGTACGTTCCGACCGCTGGGATCTGGTGAAGCTGCGCACCTGGACCGACGAGTGGCTGCAAGACCAGATCCTGGCGGTTCCCGGAGTGGCCGGTACCGAGATCGTCGGCGGCCTGGTGCGCGAGATCCGCGTCCATCTCAAGCCCGACACATTGGAGAAATACGGCCTCACCATCAGCGCCGTGCTCAAGCGATTGCGCGAGGAGAACGTCGAGCAGTTCGGCGGTCGCATGACCGTCGGCCCCCAAGAGATCATCGCCCGCACCATGGGGGACTTCGCCTCCCTCGACGAGATCCGCAACCTGGTCCTGCTCCATGAGGCCAACTCCACGGTCTTGCTGCGCGACGTGGCCGACGTGGAAGACTCGCACCGCGAGGCGCGGGTCATCACCCGGTTGGATCGGCAGCCGGCGGTCAAGCTGTCGGTCCTCAAGCAGGCCGACGCCAACACCGTCGAAGTGGCTCGTGCCGTGGACCAACGTCTGGCGGAACTCAAGGACAGCCTGCCGGCCGGGGTCGAGCTGGGCATGGTGGAAAACCAGGGCACCTATGTGGTGGATGCCCTCAGGGGCGTCCAGACCGCCGCCATGGAGGCCGCGGTGCTGGTGGTGCTGATCGTCTGGCTGTTCCTCGGCTCCTGGCGCCAGGTGGTGGTCATCGCCGTGGCCCTGCCGCTGATCCTGATCATGAACTTCGGCCTCATGCAGCTCGCTGGCTTCTCACTCAACATCTTCTCCCTAGGCGGACTGGTGATCGCCATCGGCGTCCTGGTGGACAACTCCATCCTGGTGATCGAGGCCATCTCGCGGCGGCGCGAGGAGTACCCGGAGCAACCGATCAACGACGCCGTGATTGCCGCCACGGCGGACATAGGCCCGGCGGTGGTGGCCTCGACCCTGGCCTTCCTCGCCCTGTTCGTACCCTTCCTGCTGGTGCCGGGCCTGGTCAGCCTGCTGTTCCGGGAGCTGATCCTGGTGATCGCCGGCATCGTGCTGGTGAGCCTCGCTACTGCCGTCACCCTCACACCCATGTTGACCGCCGTCCTGCTCGGCAGCGCCCCCCAGGGCCAAGCCAAGGGCGGCTTCGAGCGCTTCTTCGACCGTGTCACCCAAGCCTACGGCCGTCTGCTGGGACGTCTGCTCGACCATCGCTATCTGGTACTGACCGTCTTCGTCGCCGCCGCCGTGGCAGGCGGCTACGCCATGACCCGCCTGGGCAGCGAGTTCCTGCCCCAGATGGACGACGGCCGCATCCTGGTCAAGGTCAAGCTGCCCACCGGCGCCGCCCTGGCGGAGACCGACCGGGTACTGCGCGACATCGAGGCACGCATTGGCGAGGACCCGCGCATCGAGAGCCTGTTCGCCATGGCCGGCGGCAAGGCGGTCGGCACTGTCACCTACGAGATCGCCAACGAGGGCGAGATCAACATCCAGTTGCGCCCGCCCGAGGCGCGCGGCATCAGTACCCCGGACTACCTCGCCGAGGTGCGCCCCATCGTCGCCCAGGTGCCCGCTCCAGGGGGCAAGGTCACGGTGGCCCAAACCAAGGTCAAGGGCCTGCGCAAGCTCGGCGACGCCGACATCGAGGTGAAGATCCGGGGCGCCGAGATCGGCCAGCTCTTCGACCTGGCGCGGCAGATCGCCCAGACCATGAACGGCCTCAAGCACTTCACCAACGTCTATGTGGCCATGGACCTGTCCAAGCCGGAGTACCAGGTCCGGATCGACCGTGCGCGCGCTGCCGAGTTGGGCGTGTCGGTGGCCGAGGTGGCGGACAGCCTGCGCACCCTGGTGGCGGGCTCGGTGCCCACGCGGCTGCGGGAGGGGGACAACGACTACGACATCCGCGTCATGGTGCCGGAGACACGGGTCAGCCATCGCGGCGACCTGGAGAACCTGCGCATCAGCACGGCGAAGGGCGGCTCGGTGCGGCTCTCCGAGCTGGCTCGGGTAGAGCCCGCCACCGGACCGGTGGAGATCGTGCGCGAGGACCAGGTACGGGAGGTGATCGTGCGCGGCGACGCCGCAGGCGTGAGCGTCGGCGAGGCCCTGACCGAGCTCCAGACCGCCATGGCCAAGGAGACAGTGCCGCCGGGCTACCAGTTGAGCTACGGCGGCCAGGCCCAGATGATGGGCGAGATGACCCGGGCGGTGCTGTTGATCCTGGGTTTCGCGCTGTTCTTCTCCTTCATCGTGTTAGCCGTGCAATTCAACAGCCTTAAGCTGCCGGCCCTGATCCTGGGCAGCGTGCCCTTCTGCCTGGCCGGCTCGGCCGGCCTCCTGCTCCTCACCGGAAAGCCGCTCGGGGCCACCGTCATCATCGGCGTGCTGGTGGTCCTGGCGGCGGTGGTGAACGCCGGGGTGCTGTTGTTCACGTACGCCCGCGTGCTTCAGAACGAGGAGCATATCCCCGTTCGAGACGCCATTCTCAACGCGGCGAAGATCCGCCTGCGACCGCGCATCATGGTCACCACCGCCATTCTGATTGGCCTGGTGCCGCTGGCACTGGCGCTGGAGGCCGGCGGCGACATGCTGCAACCGATGGCGATTGCCGCCATCGGCGGCCTGCTAATGGAGAATTTTGTGTCCCTGTTTCTGATGCCCGCCCTGTATCTGATGGCGAACCGGGAGCAGCTCCCAGCGCCGGTCCCACCGATCCAGGCGCCCGAGGCAAGCGGGCAGCCCTTGTGAGCCGCGTCCCGCAGGTCGCTGGGCCCTTGGGCGCGAGCTCTCACCATCCATTCATCCATCAAGGACAATGCCATGAAAAAACTCGTCATTCATATCTTCCACGTCCAAGAGGACTCGGCCACCACCGGCGCCAAGCTGGCCGAGCGCGTGCGCCAGGTGGCGGGAGAGCGGGGCGTCGAGCTGGAGCTCTTCATCTTCGGCGCCGCCATCGGGGCCCTCGCCGACCCCTCCCAGGCCGAGCTCCGCGATGCCCTCGCGGCCTTGGCGAGGGAAGGTGTCCCCGTACACGCCTGCCGCCAGGCGGTGGAAGGCATCGGTCAGGCCGAGGCCCTGCAGGCCCAGGGGTTCGAGCTGGAATACGCGCGGGACGCCTTTATCCGCTTTGCCCTCGAGGGCGCGACGGTGATCAGCCTCTGATGTCGGCCGACTCAACGGCAGAGTCTGGCCTACTGGTCGAGCCTGCCTTCATCCTCCTGTTCTCGGTCCGTTTGAGAGGGATGCTCCAGGGCCTTGCCCCGGCGCATCAAAGCGTGACGCCCACGTGACCAAGCAGAAATCCGATCGCCATGCGTATCGGCTGCCCAGGCTGCGCAACGTGGCATTGACGGCGCCCTATTTCCACAACGCCTCGGTCGCCACCCTGGATGAGGCCGTGCGGCCGTGCGCCATCGGGGGAACAAACCACGACCTCACGGCGGGCGAAACCGAGGCCATCCTCGCGTTTCTCGGCGCCCTGAGCGGGGAGCTCCCCGAGCAGCAGGCCCCCGAGCTGCCTTGAAAGCTGCGCCTCCCCCAGCCGGCAGCGAGATGGCGTCTGCGCCGGCCATCGGCCGGGTCGCCGAGATCCACGGACCTGTGGTGGACATCGCCTGCGAGACCCTGCCGCCGCTGCATCGGGCGCTGACGGTGGCCATCGGTGGTGGCGGGGCGGTGCTGGAGGTGCTGCACCATCTCGATCCGCACCAGGTGCGGGCCATCGCCCTGTCCCGCACGGCGGGGCTGCGGCGCGGCACGCCCGTGTTCGACAGCGGCGCGCCGCTGCGGGTACCGGTGTCCGCCGCCTGCCTGGGTCGCCTGCTGGATGCCTTCGGCCAGCCCCTGGACGGCGGGCCACCCCTGGTGCCGGATGCGTTCCGCAACCTGCTCTCGCCCCCGCCGGCACTATCTGACACCCTGCCTTCAGCGGGCATCCTGGAGACCGGGATCAAGGTCATCGACCTGCTCTGTCCCTTTATCCGCGGGGGCAAGACGGGGCTCTTCGGGGGGGCCGGGGTGGGCAAGACGGTGCTCATCATGGAGTTCATGCAGGCGGTGGCCTCCCTGCACGGCGGGGTGTCGGTGTTCGCCGGGGTGGGCGAGCGCATCCGCGAGGGCCACGAGCTGTGGCATGAAATGGCCGACAATGGCGCACTCGCCAACGCACTGCTGGTGTTCGGCCAGATGGACGAGTCCCCCGGCGTGCGTTTTCGCGTGGGCCTGGCGGCGCTGACCTATGCGGAGTATCTGCGCGACACCCTAGGCCGTGAGGTCCTGTTCCTGATGGACAACGTGTTCCGTTTCGTCCAGGCGGGCTCGGAAGTATCGGGGCTCTTGGGGCGTATGCCCGCCACCGTCGGCTACCAGCCCACCCTGCCCTCGGAGGTGGCGGAGCTGGAGGATCGCATCGTCTCCAGCCGGGCAGGCAACATCACCTCGGTGCAGGCGGTCTATGTCCCCGCCGACGACATGACCGACCCGGCGGTGGGCGCCATCCTCGCACACCTCGACAGCCGGGTGATCCTGTCCCGCGCCCAGGCCGCCAAGGGCATCTATCCGGCGGTGGACCCGCTCGCCTCGGGCAGCAATCTCATGGACCGGCACTTCCTCGGCGACCGCCACTATCAGGTGGCCCACGACGTGCGCGAGCACCTGGCGCGCTACCGGGAGTTGGAGGACATCATCACCATGCTGGGGATCGAGGAGCTGTCGGAGGCCGACCGCCTGGTGGTGCAGCGCGCCCGCCGGCTTCAGCGCTATCTGACCCAGCCCTTCCACGCCATGACGGTGCAGAATGCCGCCAGCGGGGTCTCGGTGTCGCTGACGCAGACCCTGACCGACTGCGAGGCCTTCCTGCGCGGCGCCTATGACGCGCTGCCCGAGGAGCGCTGCTACATGCGCGGGGCGATGGAGACGGCGCCATCATGACCTTTACCCTGCATCTGTTCGCCGCCGACCGCACCGAGACCGTCGGCGATGTGGTGAGCTTCACCGGCGAGGACAAGAGCGGCAGCTTCGGCCTGCTGGCGCACCATGAGCGCTTCATGACCGCCCTGACCTTCGGCCTCGCGCGCCTCACCCTGGCGGACGGCCGCCGAGACTACCTGGGCTTCCCGGGAGGGCTCCTGTATTTCGTCGACAACGCGCTGCGTATCTCCACCCGGCGCTATCTGCACGACACCGACGTGGGGCGCATCACCCAGGCCCTGACCCGCGAGCTGCTCACGGAGGAGCAGGCCCTGGAGCAGACCCGGCGCAAGCTGCACCGGCTGGAGGCGGAGATGATCCGGCGCCTGGCGCAACTGGGGGCACGATTGGGGGCAGAGTGATGAACGACAACGGCGAGCGCCTGCGCAGCAACATCGAGAGACAGGCGCGGCGCATGGCCCAGGCGGAGCGGGACAGGCCGACACTGCTGGCCCAGACGGTCTTTCTCGGCACCCTGGCGCTACTCTTCGTGCTGCCGCTGGTGGGGGGCGCCTACCTCGGCCATTGGATCGACAGCCAGCTCGCGGGCTTCTCCTACCGCTGGACGCTCAGTCTGATCCTGGTCGGCGCCTTCGTCGGCGGCATGAACGTCTATCTCTATATCCGGAAGAACTGACCATGGGGAAGCCGGAGGCTCTCGAGTGGCTGGCCTTCAGTCTCGGCCCGATTCACATCGGCACCACGGTGCTGACCACCTGGCTCCTGATGGCCCTGCTCGCCGGGGCCGCGCGGCTCGGCACCCGGAGCCTGAGCGTGCAGGCCCCCTCCCGCGTGCAGACCCTGCTGGAGGGGACCGTGCTGGCCCTGCGTCAGGCGATCGCAGACGCGGCCCCGGGGCACGCCGAGCGGCTCCTGCCCTTTATCGGCACCCTGTGGCTCTTCATCGCCGCGGCCAATCTGGCGGGTCTGGTGCCGGGCCTGCGCTCGCCCACCGGGGACCTGTCCCTGACCGTCGCACTGGCCCTGCTGGTGTTCGTCTCGGTGCACTGGTTCGGGATCCGCATCGACGGCGCTCGCACCTACCTCAGGCACTATCTGGAGCCCAACCCCATCTTGCTGCCCTTCCACCTGCTGGGTGAGGTGACCCGCACGCTGGCGCTGGCGGTGCGTCTGTTCGGCAACATGATGAGTCTGGAGATGGCGGCGCTGCTGGTGCTCCTAGTGGCCGGCTTCCTCGCCCCGATCCCCATCCTCATGCTGCACATCGTCGAGGCCCTGGTGCAGGCCTATATCTTCGGCACCCTGGCCCTGGTCTATGTGGCCGGCGCCCTGCAATCCCACGAGCTCAGACATCGCGAGCTCCCACAGGAGGACTGACCGATGGACAAATTGACCTGGTTCACCCTGCTCTCCACCGGCGGCGCGCTGCTCGCCATCGCCATCGGCGTGATCTTCCCCGCCATCGCCATGGGACGGGCCATCGCCCAGGCCCTGGACGCCCTGGCGCGCCAGCCCGAGGCGGAGAAGTCCATCACCCGCACCCTGTTCATCGGGCTGGCGATGATCGAGTCGCTCGCGATCTACGTGCTGGTGATCGTGCTCATCGTGCTGTTCCGCAACCCATTGCTCGAATACATCCTGAAGTAGCCGAGCCGGAAGAAGCCCCGTCATGGAATTCGATCTCACGACCTCCGTCCTGGAGGTGCTCAACTTCCTGGTGCTGGTGTGGCTCCTGAAGCGCTTCCTCTACCAGCCGGTGCTGGCGGTGATCGAGCGGCGTCAGGCCGCCACCGCCAAGCTCGTCGCCGACGCCGAGGCCCTGCGGGGCGAGGCGCAGGGGCTCAAGCGGGAATACACCGCGCACCTCGCGCAGTTGGACGGGCAACGCGCCGCGGCCAAGGCCCGCCTGGAGGCGGAGCTCGCGGCCGAGCGGTCGCGGCGCTTCGCGGCCCTGGACGCCGAGCTGGCCGCCGAGCGGGCGCGGCGGGAGGCCCTGGCGGAGCGGGCGCTCCGGGACCGGGAGGCCGCCCTGGAGCGGCAGGCGATGACCATCGCCGCCCGCTTCGCCGCCCGCCTGCTGGATCGGCTGGCCGGCCCGGAGCTCGACGCGCGCCTGGCGGACCTGGCGCTCGGGGATCTCGCCGGCCTGACGGGCGATCAGCGCGACGCCCTGCGCGCCGCCCTTAGCGACCCCGGGGCCAGCATCAAGGTGGTGAGCGCCTATCCGCTGGATGAGGGTCGGCGCGCGGCCTTCACCCAGGCCCTGGGGGCCCTGACCGGCCGGGCGGTCACGCCCGAGTTCGCCGATGACACCCTGCTCAAGGCCGGTGTCTGCATCATGGCCGGCGCCTGGGTGCTGATGGCCAACCTGCGCGACGAGCTCGGCTTCTTCAGCGGGAGCCTCGCGCATGGGGGCTGAGGCGGGCCCCCTGGAGCTCCTGGCGCGGCGGGTCGATGACTACCGCTTCGCCCTGCGGCTGGGGGAGAAGGGCCGGGTGGCCTCGGTGGGCGATGGCATCGCCTGGGTCTATGGCCTGCCCTCGGCGGCGGCGGAGGAGATCCTGCGCTTCGAGGACGGCAGCCGCGGCATGGTGTTCGACCTGCAGCGGGAGCGCCTAGGGGTGATCCTGCTCGACCCCGAGGCCCAGGTGGCCTCCGGCTCCGTGGTCTCCCACACCGGGGAGCGGCTGGAGGTCGCGGTGGGCGATGGGCTCCTCGGGCGGGTGGTCGATCCCCTGGGCAAGCCCCTGGACGGGTTGCCACCGCCCGAGGCGGAGGCCTATGGGCCCCTGGAAGGCGCCTCGCCCCCCATCGTGGCGCGGGACTTCGTCAACCGTCCGCTCTACACCGGCATCAAGGTGGTGGACACCCTGATCCCCATCGGCCGCGGCCAACGCCAGCTCATCATCGGCGACCTGGGCACGGGCAAGACCTCGCTCGCCCTGGACACGGTGGTGGCCCAGGCCGGCCAGGGGGTCAAGTGCGTCTATGTCATGATCGGCCAGAAGCGCTCCGAGGCGGCCCAGGCCATCGACCTGCTGCACCGCCACGGGGCCCTGTCGTACACGACCGTCGTGGTGGGGGAGGCCACGGCGACACCGGGCATGCGCTATCTGGCCCCCTTCGCCGGTTGTGCCCTGGCCGAGGGCTGGATGCGCCGCGGTGAGGACACCCTGGTCATCTATGACGACCTCAGCACCCACGCCCGGGCCTACCGGGAGCTGTCGCTGCTGATGCACCGCCCGCCGGGGCGCGAGGCCTATCCCGGCGACATCTTCTACCTGCACGCGCGCCTGCTGGAGCGCTCCACGCGGCTCGCCCCCGAGCATGGGGGCGGCAGCCTGACCACGCTGCCGCTGGTGGAGACCGAGGAGGGGGAGATCGCCGCCTACATCCCGACCAACCTCATCTCCATCACGGACGGCCAGATCTACCTGGACCGGCGGCTCTTCGCCGCCGGCATCCTGCCCGCGGTGGACGTGCCCCTGTCGGTGTCGCGCATCGGCGGCAAGGCCCAGCACCCGCGCATCAAGGAAGAGGCCGGGCGGATGAAGCTCGATTATCTCCAATTCCTCGAGCTGGAGGTCTTCACCCGCTTCGGCACCAAGCTGGAGGCCGGGGCCGAGGCCAAGATCCGGCGCGGCCGCCTGCTGCGGGAGATCCTCAAGC
>Ga0272446_1001264_pt1 | contig 37245 bp, 36 predicted proteins | sample YNPCB0061_FD_194587 | JGI IMG/M metagenome (GOLD analysis project Ga0272446, IMG submission 194587) | Hot spring microbial mat communities from Yellowstone National Park, WY, United States - YNP-CB-006-1 | ecosystem: Environmental > Aquatic > Thermal springs > Hot (42-90C) > Sediment | place...
CGGCCGAATACCTGCCAGAAATCGGTTCGTTCAGGTTCCGTCATGGTTCTGGACCCGGGATTCATGAAAATGTCGGGTTTTTAGAGGTGCCCTGATGAAGGAGTTTCTAGTTCAGGCCCGGACGGAATCCAGGCTCTTTCCTTCGGCTTCCAGGGCCACCACCCAGGCGGGACGACGTCCCCGTCCACTCCAGGTCTTGCCGCTCACCGGATCGCGATATTTGGTGGCGATGGAAGCCCCTTTACTTCTGGCTTTGCCGCCACGGCCCCTAAAGCCCAGATCTGCCGGGGTAATTCCGAATTGCGCCATGATGCGCTTGATTTCGGCGATGGCGCTGGCCTGTTCCTGCTTGCGGGCTTCTTCGGCCTGCAGTTTGAGGGCTTCGATCTGATTGATGATTTCCTGATAAGACGCCATGAATACGCTCCGTGTAATGAGGGACTCGGGACTTCGATGAAACGCATACTAATATGCCGCGGAAAAATCGTAAATAATCCCGTTTATTAAATACAACCTGATTCTGCGTCCCACCGTCTATGACTGATGCTGAATATATGGCCATGGCCATTGAATTGGCCCGTGAAGCCTGGCAGGCCGGGGAAGTACCGGTGGGCGCCATTGTCGTGCTGGATGGGGAAATTGTCGGCCGGGGATTCAATCAACCCATTGCGCGACATGACCCCTCGGCCCACGCGGAAATCATGGCCATGAGAGATGCAGGGCAGCGTATAGGCAATTACCGTTTGCCGGAATGCACTCTGTATGTCACCTTGGAACCTTGTGCCATGTGTGCCGGGGCCATCATGCATGCCCGCATGAAACGCATCATTTTCGGCGCGGCCGACCCGAAAACGGGCGCGGCCGGTAGCGTGGTGAACCTGTTCCATGAAAGCCGTCTCAATCATCACACCCATATTCAGGGCGGCATACTGGCTGAGGAATGCGGCGAACTGATCAGCGGTTTTTTCCGGAAACGCAGAACAAAATCCGGCATGTCTTCCCAATAACATGAACATCAACATCAACTTATCATCACAAACCCTTGTTTTATATGATGATTCCGGAAATGTTCTGCGCTCGTATCCGGTCTCGACCGCGTTGCGCGGGGCTGGTGAATGCCGTGGAAGTCTGTGCACGCCCAGAGGACGCCACATCATCCGGGCTAAAATCGGCAAGGGGTTGCCCGTGAATACGGTATTTGTCGGTCGGCGGCCCACAGGAGAGGTCTATTCCCCGGAGTTGGCTCAAAAAACTCCGCAGCGGGATTGGATACTCTCAAGAATTCTCTGGCTATCCGGTAAGGAGCCGGGATTCAACCGCCTGGGCGAATGCGACACCATGCGCCGTTATATTTACATTCATGGGACGCCGGATGATGTCTTTACACAAGCGCCTGCATCCCATGGCTGTATCCGGATGCGCAATGCGGATGTGGTCGAGTTGTTTGATCTGGTGCCTGTCTATACGCCCGTAATGATCCAGGCCTGAAATAAAGTTTGCATCCTTTCTCCTTTCGTCATCGATGCGTGCCTTTCAGCAACACGATGACGGCACCACTACCGCCATCCACTGGCCGTGCCTGAACATAGGCAAGCACCGCTTCCTGCTGCATCAGCCAGTAACGCACATGCTGCCTGAGCACGGGTTCCCGGTTTTTCGAGCGCAGACCCTTGCCGTGAATGATGCGGATACAACGAGTACCCCGTCGCCTGCATTCGTGGAGGAAGTGCACTATTTCCCCTTTGGCCTCCAACTTGGTCAGGCCATGTAAGTCCAATTCGGCTTGGATGTGCCAGTCGCCCCGGCGGAGGCGCCGTAGTGTGTAGCGCGCCAGGCCAGGTCTTATGAACGACGCATCGGATTCATATTCGGCATCCTCATCCCAGCGGATGGGGTCTTCGAGGCTGGCAAGAACTGCCGCCCTTTCATCCTGTAAGAGATGGCGTGGCAGGGGGGGTAGGCGAGGGCTGTTATGAGGGATGCGGCCATGAGGCGGCAAAGGAATGACCCCCTCCATGGCCTCACGAAACTCTGACACATCCTTATCAGGCGTTCGCCCATCCTTGGCGGGATGTTTTTTCCCGCTATTTTTCATGGCATTGCGTAAATGGGTTACGCATTGCTTTCAAGATAGCGCTCTGCATCCAGGGCAGCCTGGCAACCGGACGCAGCACTGGTAATGGCCTGTTTGTAAATCATGTCCTGGACATCGCCGGCGGCGAATACACCGGGGATGCTGGTCTGGGTGGCATTACCCAGGCGGCCGCCGCGAGTGACCAGATAACCATGGTCCATTTCCAGCTGACCTGCGAACAGCTCGGTATTGGGCTTGTGGCCAATGGCGATGAACACCCCCGCAAGGCTCAATTCCTTGGTTGCTCCGGACTGGTTATTCCTGATGCGAATACCGGTAACACCCGATTGGTCGCCCAGCACTTCATCAAGAACACTATTCAATTCAAGGACAATCTTCCCTTCTTTAACGCGCTCCATGAGGTGATCCACCATGATTTTTTCGGCCTTGAAGACCTCGCGCCGATGTACCAGGGTCACCTTGCTGCAGATGTTGGAAAGGTAAATGGCTTCTTCGACGGCCGTATTGCCGCCGCCAATGACGGCGACTTCCTGGTTCTTGTAAAAGAAACCATCACAGGTGGCGCAGCCGGAAACACCCTTGCCCATGAACTTCTGCTCGGACTCAAGGCCCAGATACATGGCGGAAGCCCCCGTGGCGATGATCAGGGCGTCACAGGTATAGGTCCCGGCGTCACCGATGAGGGTAAAGGGTTTTTCCGTCAATTTGGCCGTGTGGATGTGGTCGAAAATGATCTCCGTATGGAACCGTTCCGCATGCTGTTGGAAACGGGTCATCAGCTCCGGTCCCTGAACGCCATTCACATCAGCGGGCCAGTTATCCACCTCGGTAGTGGTCATCAATTGCCCACCTTGTTGCAAGCCGGTGATCAGAACAGGTTTCAGATTGGCGCGTGCGGCATAGATGGCTGCGGTGTAACCGGCTGGTCCAGACCCGAGGATCAGCAGGCGGGCGTGCTTGTTGGACATTTCAACTCCTTAATGGGGTTATTTATCTTGGTTGGGAGAGATGGGGACGAGGAGGCATTTTACCAGTGGAGGAGACATGTCCAGGTTTCGAGCATGGCATAGCCGTTGTTATTTTACATAATATACATTCTGTATCTTTTTCCGGGGCCGGGGTGGAATATCCGATCCCCCCGATGCGATCTCCCCGATGCATGGAGGGATTGGCCACCTTAATTTATAGTGCGCGCCATGTTTGCAAAGAACTCCCGGCGCGGCGCGGCAAGCAGGATGGTCGTGCGCAAAAAGACCTTGGCCCCACGAATGGTTGCCCTGCTGAGGGAAGCTTGGTGGCTGGCGGCGGTTGGCTTGGGGTTGTATCTGGGCATGATCCTGATGACCTACACCCCCAGGGACCCGGGATGGTCCAGGACGGGTACGGGTGACACGATTTCCAATGCAGGGGGCGAATTTGGCGCCTGGCTGTCCGACCTGTTGCTTTATCTGTTCGGCCTGTCCGCTTGGGCCTGGGTGGGGCTCGCGCTGTTCCTCATCTGGTGGGGTTATCGACGCATTGGCGAACCCCGGGACGAATCGGAACATCACCACGGACTGACCATCACCCTGACGGGCTTCCTGCAGTTCCAGCTATGCAGCAGCGCCTTGGAGGCCATGCGATTTCATAGCCTGCGGATCACCCTGCCCCTTGGGCCGGGGGGGGCTTTGGGTGATGCCCTGTCCACGCTCGTGCAACGCATTTTCGGCTTTGATGGTGGCACGGTCATTCTGCTGCTGGCCTGGGGCGCAGGCCTTTCACTGTTCACCGGGCTGTCCTGGCTGACCCTGGCCGAACGGGTGGGGACCTGGCTGGAACGCATATCCGTCGCCGCGCTTAATGCATGGCACACCCATCGGGACAGAAAAGCGGGTCTGGAGGCCATCTCGGAACGGGAAGAAGTGGTGCGGGAGGAACGCAAGCGCATGCGCAAGGAGGCCCCGGTCAAGATCGAGCCGCCGCCTGTGATCATCGAAAAATCCGAACGGGTGAACGCAGAACGCCAGACCTTCCTGTTCCATGACACCCCCGACTCCATGCGCCCCCCCTTGCGCCTCCTGGACGAGGCCAGCGTGGCTGCCACCCAGATCGATGGGGCGGGACTGGAGGCCACTTCCCGCCTGATCGAGCGGAAGCTCCGGGAGTTCGGCGTGGAGGTGCAGGTGCTGGCCGCCTACCCCGGCCCGGTCATCACCCGCTATGAAATCGAGCCTGCTTCCGGGGTGAAGGGCAGCCAGATCACGAACCTGGCCAAGGACCTGGCCCGCTCCCTGTCCGTGGTGAGCATCCGGGTGGTGGAGACCATTCCCGGCAAGAGCTGCATGGGCCTGGAGCTACCCAACACCCAGCGCCAGGTGGTGCGCCTGTCGGAAATCCTCTCCGCCAAGGTGTACAACGACAACCCCTCTCCCCTCACCCTGGCCATGGGCAAGGACATCAGCGGCAACCCCATTGTCGCCGACCTGGCCAAGATGCCCCACGTGATGGTGGCGGGTGCCACGGGCTCGGGCAAATCCGTGGCCATCAACGCCATGATCCTGTCCCTCATCTACAAGGCCACCCCGGAGGACGTGCGTCTCATCATGGTGGACCCGAAGATGCTGGAACTATCCGCCTACGAGGGCATCCCCCACCTGCTGGCCCCGGTGGTCACGGACATGAAGCTGGCCGCCTCGGCCCTGAACTGGTGCGTGGGGGAGATGGACAAGCGCTATCGCCTCATGTCGGCCTTGGGGGTGCGCAATATCGCCAGCCTCAACCAAAAGCTGGCCGAGGCCCAGAAGGCGGGCCAGCCCCTGACCAACCCCTTCTCCATCACCCCGGAAAACCCGGAGCGTCTGGAGCACATGCCTTACATCGTCGTGCTCATCGACGAGTTGGCGGACCTGATGATGGTGGCGGGCAAGAAGGTGGAGGAACTCATCGCCCGCCTGGCGCAGAAGGCCCGGGCCGCAGGCATCCACCTGGTGCTGGCCACCCAGCGTCCCTCCGTGGACGTGATCACCGGTCTCATCAAGGCCAACATCCCCACCCGAGTGGCCTTCCAGGTGGCCAGCCGCATCGACTCCCGCACCATCCTGGACCAGCAAGGGGCCGAATCCCTGCTGGGCCAGGGCGACATGCTCTATCTGCCCCCTGGCCACGGCGTGCCCACCCGGGTCCACGGCGCCTTCGTGTCCGACGACGAGGTACACCGGGTCTGCGCCTGGCTCAAGGAACTCGGGCCGCCTCAATATGACGAAGGCGTATTGGCCAGCGCGGACGAGGAGGAAGGCGGCGAGGATGGCGACAACGACGCGGAAGCCGACCCGCTCTACGACGAGGCCGTGGCCTATGTGCTCAAGTCCCGCCGCGCTTCCATCTCCTCGGTGCAGCGGCAACTGCGCATCGGCTACAACCGCGCCGCCCGTCTCATCGAAGCCATGGAACGGGCCGGCCTGGTATCGCCCATGCAGAGTAACGGCAACCGCGAGGTGATCGCCCCGCGCAGTGAGACGTAACCGAAAGACGACTTAAAAATGTTTCGCAACCTGTTGATCTCCCTGGCCATGCTGGCCACCGCCCTTCCCGCCCAGGCCGATGCCCGTACCCGCCTGGACAGCTTCGTGGAAGGCACCAAGGGCCTCAAGGCCCAGTTCAGCCAGGCCGTGTTCGACGCCAAGGGCCGCAAGACCCAGGAAGCCAGCGGCACGCTGTTCCTGTCGCGGCCCGGCAAATTCCGCTGGGTTTACACCAAGCCCTACGCCCAACTCATCGTGGGAGACGGCAAAAAGCTGTGGATCTACGACGAGGATCTGGACCAGGTCACCGTGCGCAAGCTGGACCAGGCCATAGGCGAGAGCCCAGCCGCCCTGCTGGCCGGCAACAACGACCTGGAAAAACTCTTCAACCTGAAGGATGCCGGTGAGAAGGATGGCCTGGCATGGCTGGAAGCCACCCCCAAGGGCAAGGAAGGCAGCTTCGAGAAGGTACGCATGGGGTTCCGCGGTAACGACCTGGCCGCGATGGAGCTCCAGGACAACTTCGGCCAGACCACCCAGCTGCGCTTCTCCGGCCTGGAACGCAACCCCGCCTTGGGAGCCAGCCTGTTTCGCTTCACACCACCCAAGGGCGTGGATGTCATTGGTGACCGCTGATTCCTTCGACCTGTTCACCACGCCAACGAGCACGCCCAACGCGGGCAACACGCCCCTGGCCGAGACCCTGCGCCCGGCCAACCTGGACGAGGTCATCGGCCAAAGCCATCTGCTGGGCCTGGGCATGCCCCTGCGCCTGGCCTTCGAGGCCAAGCGCCTCCACTCCATGATCCTGTGGGGCCCGCCCGGGGTGGGCAAGACCACCCTGGCCCGCCTGACCGCCCAGCATTTCGACGCCGATTTCATCCAGATCTCCGCCGTGCTGGCCGGGGTGAAGGAAATCCGCGAAGCGGTGGAACGGGCACGCATCAATCGGGACCGGGGCCGCCAGACCATCCTCTTCGTGGACGAGGTACACCGCTTCAACAAGACCCAGCAGGACGCCTTTCTACCCCACGTGGAATCCGGCCTGGTCACCTTCATTGGCGCCACCACGGAAAATCCCTCTTTCGAGGTGGTGGGGGCCCTCCTCTCCCGGGCCCAGGTCTATGTGCTCAACGCCCTCGACGAAGAAGAGCTGGCCGCCCTCCTCGATCGCGCGCTGGAACGCGGCAAACTGGGACTGGAATTGAATGACGAGGCCCGCAAGCTGCTGGTGGCCTACGCCGACGGCGACGGCCGCCGGCTGATCAACCTGACCGAACAATTGGCCGTGGCCGCCCGCACCTCCGGTATTGTGCAGGTGGACGCCGCCTTCGCCGCCCGCGCCCTCTCCCCTTCCCTACGCCGCTTCGACAAGAGCGGGGAGGCCTTCTACGACCAGATCTCCGCTCTGCACAAGAGCGTGCGCGGCTCCGACCCAGACGCCTCCCTCTACTGGTTCACCCGCATGCTGGACGGCGGCGCCGACCCTCACTATCTGGCCCGGCGCATCGTGCGCATGGCCTGGGAAGACATCGGCCTGGCGGACCCCCGGGCCACCCGTATGGCCCTGGACGCCGCCGAGACCTACGAGCGCCTGGGCAGCCCGGAAGGGGAACTGGCCCTGGCCCAGGCTGTGATCTACCTGGCCTGCGCCCCCAAGTCCAACGCCGGCTACATGGCCTACAACGCCGCCCTGCGCTTCGTGAAGGAAGACGGTACCCGTCCTGTGCCCTTGCACTTGCGCAATGCCCCCACCCATCTCATGAAAGAACTGGGCTACGGTCATGCTTACCGCTATGCCCATGACGAGCCAGACGCCTACGCCGCCGGGGAAACCTACTTCCCCGACAACCTGCGCAATCCACCCCGCTTCTACAGCCCAACCCCCCGGGGACTGGAGGGCAAGATCGGCGAACGCTTGCAATATCTGCGAGGACTGGACGCCCGGGCCAGGGGAAAAGACGGGAAATAGCCCGGTTTACCTTGTCCTGGCAATCTTCCGGCTGCTAGAATCCGCGTGCTTTGTGTCCAACATCCTGTTGGATCAGCGAAATCCACACATCCGCGCAGTTAAGGTGCTCCGACAGATACGGAGTTCTTCGCGGGTGGCGGCACAACCTTAACCAAGGAGTTTTCATGTCCGTGACCATGCGTCAGATGCTGGAAGCCGGTGTTCATTTCGGCCACCAGACCCGCTACTGGAACCCCAAGATGGCCCCCTTCATCTTCGGCCATCGCAACAAGATTCACATCATCAACCTGGAAAAGACCCTGCCGATGTTCAGCGAGGCCGCCAAGTTCGCGCGCCAGCTGGCTTCCAACCGGGGTTCCATCCTGTTCGTGGGCACCAAGCGCCAGGCCCGGGACATCATGGCCGAAGAGGCCACCCGCTGTGGCATGCCTTACATTTCCCACCGTTGGCTGGGCGGCATGCTGACCAACTTCAAAACCGTGAAACAGTCCGTCAAGCGCATGAAGGACATGGAGGCCCAGCTGGCTGACTCCACCCTGAGTAAGAAGGAAACCCTGCGTCTGCAGCGTGAATACGACAAGCTGGTCACCAGCCTTGGCGGCATCAAGGACATGGACCGCCTGCCCGACGCCCTGTTCGTGGTGGACGTGGGCTACCAGAAGATCGCCATTACCGAGGCTGGGAAATTGGGTATTCCCGTGATCGGCGTGGTGGACACCAACAACAGTCCCGAAGGCGTGGACTACGTGATCCCCGGCAACGATGACTCCGCCCGTGCCATCCGCCTGTATGCCCGCGGCCTGGCGGATGCCATCCTGGAAGGCAAGGCCAACATGGTGGAAGAGCTGGTGGCCGCTGCCGGTGAGGACGAGTACGTCGAAGTCGAAGTCGATGCCGGCGAAGCCGCCGCGGAATAAGACGCTGAAAAAAACCGTGGGGCCGGGCCCCTTGATTACAGAAATTTGACGCCCCGCACCCCGGGGCGTTTTTACAGACTCTAGGAGAACGAAATGGCTGAAATCACCGCATCCATGGTGAAAGACCTGCGCGAGCGTACCGACGCCCCCATGATGGACTGCAAGAAGGCACTGTCCGAGGCCGGCGGTGACATGCAGAAGGCGGAAGAGATCCTGCGTGTGCGCTTTGGCAACAAGGCCGCCAAGAGCGCCGGCCGCGTGGCCGCTGAAGGCGTGGTGGCCATCCGCATCGCCGACGACGGCAAGTCCGCCGCCATGGTGGAAGTGAACTGTGAGACCGACTTCGTGGCCAAAAACGACGATTTTCTGGCCCTGACCCGCGCCCTGGCCGAGATGGTGCTGAACCAGAACCCTGCCGACGTGGCCGCGCTCTCCGCCCTGCCCTATGGCGGCAAGACCGTGGAAGAGGCCCGTACCGAGCTGGTGGGCAAGATCGGCGAGAACATGACCATCCGCCGCTTCGTGCGCCTCACCGCCACCGGCAAGTTCGCCAGCTACATCCACGGCAACAAGATCGGCGTGCTGGTGGATGTGTCTGGCGATGAAGGCATCGCCAAGGACATCGCCATGCACATCGCCGCCTCCAAGCCCAAGTCCCTGGATGCCTCCGGCGTACCCCAAGCACTCATCGACACCGAGCGCCGCGTGGCCATCGAGAAGGCCAAGGAAGCCGGCAAGCCCGAAGCCATGCTGGAGAAGATCGCCGAAGGCACGGTGCAGAAATTCCTCAAGGAAGTCACCCTGTTGTCCCAGCCCTTCGTCAAGGACGACAAGCAGACCGTGGAGCAGGTGTTGAAGTCCAAGGGCGCCCAGTGCCATGGCTTCACCATGTACATCGTCGGCGAGGGTATCGAGAAGAAGGTCACTGACTTCGCCGCCGAAGTGGCCGCCGCCGCCAAGGTTTGAGGATAGGCGCATGACTGCCGTCACCCGTGTGCTGTTGAAACTTTCCGGCGAGGCCCTGATGGGGCCCGATGCCTTCGGCTACCACGCCGATACCCTGGCTGGCATCGTCCGTCAGATCCAGGAAGTGGTGGAAATGGGTACGGAAGTCGGCATCGTCGTGGGGGGCGGCAACCTGTTCCGCGGCGCCACTGGCGCCCTGTCGGGCATGGACCGGGCCACGGCGGATTCCATGGGCATGCTGGCCACGGTCATGAACGCCCTGGCCCTGAAAGACGCCCTGATGGCCGCCGGCGTGGAAGCCCGGGTGCAGACCGCCGTCACCATCGCTCACGTGGGAGAGGCCTTCGAGCGGGATAGCGCCATCCGTCACCTGGAAAAAGGCCGTGTGGTCATTTTTGGTGGCGGTACCGGCAACCCCTTCTTCACCACGGATACCGCCGCCGCCCTGCGCGGTGCGGAAATCGGGGCGGACCTCATGCTCAAGGCCACCAAGGTAGACGGCGTGTATACCGCCGACCCCAAGAAGGACCCCGCGGCCACCCGCTTTGATCGCCTGACCTTCGACGAAGCCATCGCCCGCAACCTGGGCGTGCTGGATACCGCCGCCTTTGCCCTGTGCCGGGAGCAGAAATTGCCCCTGGCCGTGTTCAGCATCTTCAAAGCCGGTGCCATGAAGCGTGTGATCATGGGCGAAGCCGAGGGAACACGCGTTGTTCCCTGACTGGACTGCTGATTAGGAGAGAGACATGATTGCCGACATCAAGAAATCCGCCGAAGAAAAAATGAGGAAATCCCTGGAAGCCCTCAAGGCAGACTTCGGCAAGGTGCGTACCGGCCGGGCCCACGCCGGCATCCTGGACCACGTGAAGGTGGACTACTATGGCAGCCCCATGCCCATCAACCAGGTGGCCAACATCTCCGTCATCGACGCCCACACCCTGGGCGTGCAGCCCTGGGAGAAGCCCATGGTGGCCAAGGTGGAAAAGGCCATCCGCGAGGCCGATCTGGGGCTGAACCCCGCCGCTATTGGCGACGTGATCCGCGTGCCCATGCCTCCCCTCACCGAGGAGCGCCGCAAGGAGTTGGTGAAGCTGGTGCGCAGCGAGGCCGAGAACGGCAAGGTGGCTGTGCGCAACATCCGTCGGGACGCCATCGCCCACCTGAAAGAACTGGTGAAAAACAAGGAGGTCTCCGAGGACGAGGAACGCCGCGCGCAGGACGAGGTGCAGAAACTGACCGACAAGTACATCGCCGAGATCGACAAGGCCACGGCCGAGAAAGAAAAAGACCTGATGGCGGTCTAAGCCAGGTGGTCAGTCGACGGTTCCGTTTCCGCGCCTATGGGGCGCCGATACCCCCTCACGTCGGACGACCGCATACCGACGACTTGTGATGATCAAACGCTTCCTGAGCTCTACCGCCGCAGTCCCGGAGGTCGCCCCTGTCCCCAGGCATATCGCCATCATCATGGATGGCAACGGCCGCTGGGCAAAGAAGCGCCTCATGCCCCGGGTGGCCGGCCATGCCCAGGGCGTGGAACGGGTGCGGGACATGGTTCAGGCCTGCATCGAAAGGGGCGTGGCATACCTGACGCTGTTCGCCTTCAGCTCAGAAAACTGGCGCCGTCCCCAGGACGAGGTCAACCGCCTCATGGAGCTCTTCGTCATGGCCCTGGAACGGGAAGTGGGCAAAATGCACCAGAATGGGGTGCGCCTGAAAGTGGTGGGCGACCTGTCCCGCTTCGATGCCCGCCTGCAGGAACTCATCACCCAGGGGGAAGCGGTCACCCAGGACAACGAGCGCCTCACCCTCACGGTCTGCGCCAACTACGGTGGCCGTTGGGACATCCTGAATGCCGTCAACGCTTGGCGCCGCGACCATCCGCACAGCCGGGAATTAAGCGAGGATGTCCTGGCCGGCTACTTGAGCATGGCTTATGCCCCTGAACCGGACCTGTTCATCCGCACCGGCGGCGAAAAGCGCATCAGCAATTTCCTGCTCTGGCAACTGGCCTACACCGAACTGTATTTCACCGACACCCTTTGGCCGGACTTTGACGCCCGGGCGCTGGATGCCGCCATCTCCTCCTATCAGCGGCGTGAACGCCGCTTCGGCCGCACCAGCGAACAACTCCTGGAAAACTGAGCACGCCTTGCTCACCCGCATCCTCACCGCCCTGCCCCTCATCGCCGGCTTCCTGATCGCCCTGTTCCTGGCTCCCGGCCCGGTCTGGACGGGGATCATGGCGCTCGCCCTGTTCCTGGCCGGCATGGAATGGGCCGGCTTGGCGCGGCAGGGAAAAGCCATGGGCGTGGTTTACGGTGGTGCTTTGACCCTGGCGGGCGTCGCGGCAGCCCTGTATGTCGTTGATTTTTCCTGGGCTTACACGGCGTCCCTGGCGTTCTGGCTGGTGGCGGCAGCCTGGTTGTTGCGGCGTGGCGTGACATTCACTTCGATGCCCCTGTTGCTTGCCCTGGGCGCGCTGGTGCTGCTGCCTACCTTTTTCGCCATCATCCAGCTGCGGGCCCAGTCGCCCGGTCTGTTGCTGGCGGTGGTGGGGCTGGTGGTCATCGCCGACAGCGCCGCCTACTTCAGCGGCCGGCGTTTCGGGCGTCACAAGCTGGCCCCCCGCATCAGCCCGGGCAAGACCTGGGAAGGAGTGGCGGGGGCCTGGTTGGGCGTGTCGGTTTATGCCTTGCTGCTGGCGCGCACCTGGCCCGATGCCCTGGCGGTTTCATGGCTGATGGCCTTGTCCATGGCCTGGGCCTTGCTGCTCCTCTCCGTGCTGGGCGACCTCATGGAAAGCTTCATCAAGCGCCAGGCGGGAGTCAAGGACAGTGGCACGCTGTTGCCAGGCCACGGCGGGGTGCTGGACCGCATCGACAGCCTGACGGCCGCCCTGCCCGCTGCCACCCTTTTCGCCCTGTATATGCAATGAAGACCCTGACCATCCTCGGTGCCACCGGCACCATCGGCGTCAACACCCTGGACGTGGTGGCACGCCACCCGGACAAGTTCCGCGTGATGGCCCTCACCGGCCAGAACCAGGTGGAGAAGCTGGCTGAGCAGTGCCGCCGCTTCCGTCCGAAATACGCCGTGGTGATGGATCCGGACAAGGCCCTGGCCCTGCGGGATCGGCTGCACGGCCTGGACACGGAGATCCTGGCGGGTGTGGAAGCCCTGGAATACGTCTCCGCCCTGCCGGAGGTGGACAGCGTCATGGCCGCCATCGTTGGTGCCGCCGGACTGCGTCCTGCCCTGGCGGCGGCCCGGGCGGGCAAGCGGGTACTGCTGGCCAACAAGGAAACCCTGGTCATGGCAGGCCGCTTCTTCATGGAAGCAGTACGGGTCCACGGCGCCACACTCCTGCCCATCGATTCCGAGCACAACGCCGTGTTCCAGTCCATGCCCCCTCACTACGACGGCAACCTGGCGGCCCACGGCGTGCGCCGCATCCTGCTCACCGCCTCCGGCGGCCCCTTCCGCACCCGTGCCGTGGACACCCTGGGGGAGGTGACCCCGGAACAGGCCGTGGCCCATCCCAACTGGGTCATGGGGCGCAAGATCTCGGTGGACTCCGCCACCATGATGAACAAGGGCCTGGAGGTCATCGAGGCCAGTTGGCTGTTCAATGCCCGCCCGAACCAGATCGAGGTGGTCATCCACCCCCAGAGCATCATCCACAGCATGGTGGAATACCTGGACGGCTCGGTGTTGGCCCAATTATCCAATCCGGACATGCGCACCCCCATCGCCCACTCCCTGGCCTATCCGGAGCGGGTGGAAGCCGGGGTGAACTGGCTGGATCTGGCGAAGATCGGCACCCTCACCTTCGAGGCGCCCGATTTCGCCCGTTTTCCCTGCCTGAAACTGGCCTACCAGGCTTTGGAGGCTGGCGGCGCGGCCCCCGCCATCCTCAACGCCGCCAACGAGGAGGCCGTGGCCGCCTTCCTGGACCACCGTCTGCCCTACCTGGGCATTGCGGCCACCCTGGAGACGGTACTGGCGAAGTTGTCCGGTCATGGCACCGACAGCCTGGAGGAATTGATGGCTGCGGATGAGGCGGCCCGGGCTGCGGCACGGGAACGCATCGCCGCCGGGTGAAGTCCTTATCGGACCGACTCTCCCCCACGTGAAGACATGACCACCCTCCTCGCCTTTCTCTTCACCCTGGCTGTACTCGTCATCTTCCATGAATTCGGGCACTACCTGGTGGCCCGTCTGGCGGGCGTGAAGGTATTGCGCTTTTCCGTGGGGTTCGGCCAGGTCATCGCGCGCCGCAAGGACCGGTGGGAGACGGAGTGGGCCTTGTCCGCCATTCCTCTGGGGGGCTACGTGAAAATGCTGGATGAGCGGGAGGGTGAAGTGCCCCGGGATCAGCTGCACCAGGCCTTCAACCGCAAAAGCGTGGGTATCCGGGCCGCCATCGTCGCCGCCGGGCCCTTGGCCAATTTTCTCCTGGCCATACTCCTGTTCTGGGGCCTGTTCATGGCCGGTGTGCCTGCCACCAAGCCTGTGTTGGGCAAGCCCCCTGCGGACACCCCCGCCGCCCGAGCTGGTATCCAGCCCGGTGAAACGGTCGTGGCCGTGAATGGCGAGCGGGTCCAGAGTTGGCAGGATCTGCACTGGCGTGTGCTCAAGGGGGTGGTGCGCAAGGAAAGCGTGACCCTGGAAACCATGGACACCGCCCGGCATTACCACTACCGCCGCCTTGCGCCCGGGGACTTGGAAAGCGAAAGCCTGGAAAAGAATCCCCTCCGGGGCCTGGGCCTGGTGCATGACCTACCGCCGCTTCCGCCGGTACTGGGCGATCTCATGCCGGACAGCCCCGCCCAGCGGGCCGGCCTGCAAAGCGGTGATCGCATCCTGGCGGTCGACGGCCAGCCCATCACCCTGTGGGAAGAGCTGGTGGGCCGGGTACGGGAGGCACCAGGGCAAGACCTGCTATTGCTCGTGGAGCGCAGCGCCGGGCCATTGGAAATCCTGGTGGTGCCCGAGGCGGTGGCCGAGGGCGCGGCCCGGACCGGTCGCATCGGTGCGGCCCCCAGAGTGGATCCGGCCGTGCTTGCTCCTTATTGGAGCGTGGTGAGCTACGCCCCATGGGAGGCCCTGCAACGGGCAGGCCATCGCACCTGGGAGCTGTCCGTATTCAGTCTGGAAATGCTGGGCCGTATGGTCCTGGGACAGGTCTCCCTGCAAAACCTTTCCGGGCCCATCACCATCGCCGACTACGCGGGGCAGTCCGCCCAGGGTGGGTGGGCCAGCTTCATCGGCTTCCTGGCCCTGGTCAGCGTCAGCCTCGGCGTGCTCAATCTCCTGCCCGTGCCATTACTGGATGGAGGGCACTTGCTGTATTATTTCGCGGAATTTTTGACCGGCCGTCCGGTGCCTGAAAAGGCACAGGAAGTCGGCCAGAAAATCGGCATGGGACTGCTGGCGCTGCTGATGTTCCTTGCCCTTTATAACGATTTACAACGTCTCTTCGCCGGATGACCGACCCCATGCGCGCTTTCCGCCCCAATCTGCTCGCTCTTGCCCTGTGGGGTTCCGTCTTCTCATCCATCCAGGCCCATGCCCAGTCCTTCCAGCCTTTCGAGGTCAAGGACATCCGTGTCGAAGGCATTCAGCGTACCGAAGCCGGCACCGTGTTCAGCTACTTGCCCGTCAAGGTTGGCGAGACCCTCACGCCGGAGAAGGCTTCCGGCGCCATCAAGGCCTTGTACGCCACAGGGTTCTTCAAGGATGTCCGACTGGAAGTATCCGATGGCGTGCTCATCGTCATGGTGGAGGAACGGGCCGGCATCGCCAGCGTCGATTTCACTGGCATGAAGGAGTTCTCCAAGGAAGAGATCCTCAAGAGCCTCAAGGACCTGGGACTGGCCGAAGGTCGCATCCTGGACCGTTCTCTCCTGGACAAGGCGGAGCAGGAGCTCAAGCGCCAGTATTTCAACCGCGGCATGTACGCGGTACAGATCAAGGCCACCACCACCCCTCTGGAGCGCAACCGGGTGGCAGTCAACTTTGACGTCACCGAAGGGGAAATCGCCAAGATCAAGGCCATCAACATCGTGGGCGCCAAGGCCTTTCAGGAAAAGGAACTGCTCAAGCTGTTCAATCAGGGCACCACGGGCATGATGTCCTGGTGGACCAAGAACGACCAGTATTCCAAGCAGAAACTGACCGGCGATCTGGAAACCCTGCGTTCCCACTACATGAACCAGGGCTATCTCGAATTCAACATCGAGTCGACCCAGGTCTCCATCACGCCGGACAAGAAAGACATTTACATCACCATCAACATCAAGGAAGGCGAGAAATATACCGTCTCTGACTTCCGCTTCGCCGGCACCCTGCCCGTGCCGGAAAATGAGTTGAAAGAACTGGTTTCCCTCAAGGTGGGGGAGGTGTTCTCCCGGGAAAAACTGACCGAATCCACCAAAAACATCGGTGACCGCCTGGGCAACAACGGTTACGCCTTTGCCAACGTGAACGCTGCCCCCGAACTGGACCCGGGCTCCAAGACCGCCGCCTTCACCTTCCTGGTGGACCCGGGCCGCAAAGTCTATGTGCGCCGCATCAACGTCACCGGCAACACCCGCACCAAGGACGAAGTGGTTCGGCGGGAGATGCGTCAGATGGAAGGCGGCTGGTATGCCGCCGACAAGATCAACCGTTCCCGCGAACGGGTGGATAGACTGGGGTTCTTCAAGGATGTGACGGTGGAAACCCCGCCCGTGCCCGGCACCACGGACCAAGTGGACGTGAACATCAACGTGGAGGAGCAGGCCACCGGCAACCTGCTGCTGGGCGCCGGTTTCTCCAGCTCGGAAGGTCTGGTGTTGTCTGGCTCGGTCTCCCAGAACAACCTGTTCGGCACCGGCAATCGCCTGTCCCTCAACCTCAACAGCGGCAGCGTCAACACCCATTACGGCCTGTCCTTCACCAACCCCTACTTCACCAAGGACGGCGTCAGCCTGGGCTACGACCTGTACAAAAAGAAGGTGGATACCACCAGTTCCAGGCTGTCGGCTGTGGCGGACTACAGCACGGATACCCTGGGTGCGGGTTTGCGCGTGGGAGTGCCCATTACCGAATACGACACCATCCTGCTGGGTGCCGTGTATGAACAGACGACCCTGGGTTTGACCACGTCGGCACCCAACCTCTATTTCCAATTCGCCAACGCTTATGGCGCCACTGGCTGTGGCGCAGCGCCCCCCTTCTCTGCCTGCGATGTCACCACCGATACCCTGCGGCTGGAGGCGGGGTGGTCCCGGGATGCCCGAGACAGCCTGCTTTATCCCACCAAGGGCACCTATCAGCGGGCCTTCGCGGAGTGGGGTACGCCCATTGGTGATTTGAAGTATTACAAGTTGAGCTACCAATATCAGTGGATCAAACCCCTGTCCCGTAACGTCAGCCTGTTGCTGAATGGTGAGGTGGGCATTGGTGGTGGATTAGACGGCAAGGACCTACCCATCTTCCGCAATTTCTTCGCGGGCGGTATTGGGTCGGTGCGAGGTTTCGACTCCAGCGCCCTGGGACCCAAGCAATTGAACTCTACGGGAGCCTCATTTTCCATCGGTGGCGATACCCGGGTGGTGGGCAATGCGGAACTGCTCTTTCCCTTCCCGGGCATGGGCAACGACAAATCGGTGCGCCTGTCCGCATTCGCAGATGTCGGACAGGTATTTGGCCCGGGTGATTTGAGCGGGCGTTACAGCAAATTTTCCGTGTCCGATCTGCGTTACTCACTAGGCATGGCCGTCACCTGGTACTCGCCCATGGGCCCCATCAAGCTTTCCATTGCCCAGCCCCTCAACGCCGCCTCAGATGATAAGAAACAAACCTTTCAGTTCCAGTTGGGCAATACGTTCTGATCCAGGAGTTCACATTGATGCGATTCATTCCCCTCTTCCTTTCCACACTGTTTCTGTCCGGTGTCGTCAGCGTTCCCGCTTGGGCTGAAACCAAGATCGGCTTCGTTAACACCGAGCGCCTGTTCCGCGATTCCCAATTGGCGGTCAAGGCCCAGAAAAAACTCGAGAAAGAATTCCAGGGGCGTGAGCAGGATATCCAGAAACTGGTGAAGCAAGCTCGGGACCTCCAGGCCAGCCTGGAAAAGGAAGGCCTGACCATGTCCGAGGCGGATCGCAATAAAAAACAGAAGGATCTGGCCAATCTATCCCGGGACATCCAGCATGCCCAGCGGGAATTCCGCGAGGATCTGAACCAGCGCAAAAACGAGGAATTCGCTGCCGTGCAGGACCGGGCCCGTAAGGCCATTCTGGAAATTGCGGAAAAGGAAAAATTCGATCTGGTCCTGGAAAATGTGATTTATGCCAGCCCCAAGATCGATATCACCGAGCGCGTCCTGAAGGCCTTGGAGAAGTAACCCACTCCATGCCCGCCCTGACCCTGGCCGAACTTCAGGCCCATCTGGGGGGCACTATCCGGGGCAATCCGGACAAAACCCTCATCGGCGCGGCCTCCCTGGAAAGGGCGGGGCCGGAGCAACTCAGTTTCGTCGTCAGCCCCAAATACCTGGCCCAGGCCCAGGCCTCTGCCGCAGGCGCACTCATCGTGTCCGAGGCCCTGGCTCCATCCCTGCAGACGGATAGCCTGGTGGTGGACAATCCTCATGCCGTTTTTGCCCGGGCGCTGGTTCTGCTCCATCCCGAGCCTCGTCAACCTGTGGGCATCCATGCCACGGCCGTCATTTCCCCGGACGCGGAAATCGGCCCTGGGGTCAGCATCGCCGCCGGTGCCGTCGTGGCCTCCGGTGTGGTCATCGGCGCCGGTTCCAGGATCGGTGCCCATTGCTACATCGGCCCCAACGCCCGCCTGGGCAAGGATTGTCTGCTGCATCCCCGCGCCATCGTCCAGCACGGCTGCCAGATTGGCGACCGTGCCGTGCTGCAGCCCGGCTGTGTCATCGGCAGCGACGGCTTCGGCCTGGCCTGGGAGGGCGATCATTGGGCCAAAGTGCCCCAGGTGGGCCGGGTCATCCTGGGTAATGACGTGGAGGTGGGGGCCAACACCACCATAGACCGGGGCGCCCTGGACGACACCCTGATCGAGGACGGGGTCAAGCTGGACAACCTGATCCAGATCGCCCACAACTGCCGCATCGGCCGCCATACCGCCATCGCCGCCTGTGTCGGCATCGCCGGCAGCACGAAGATCGGCGCCTATTGTCAGATCGGCGGCGCGGCCATGATCATCGGCCATTTGGCTATCTGCGACCGGGTCACCATCTCCGCCGGCAGCTTCGTGGCCAAGGACATCAGGACGCCAGGGGTGTACACCTCGGTGCAGCCTCTCATGGCCCACGCGGACTGGAAACGGAACGCTGCCCATCTGCGCCACCTGGACCACCTGTCCGAACGCATCAAGGCCCTGGAAGAGTCATTGAAGAATCAACGCAAAATCAAGGAATGAGCAGATGGAAACCATGGACATTACCCAGATCATGAAATTCCTCCCCCACCGCTACCCCTTCCTGCTGGTGGACCGAGTATTGGAAATCGTGCCCCACGAGCGCATCGTCGCCCTCAAGAACATCAGCATGAACGAACCCCAGTTCCCGGGCCATTTTCCAAACCACCCGGTCATGCCCGGTGTGCTCATGATCGAAGCCCTGGCCCAGACCGCAGGTCTGCTGGCCTTCAAGAGCGGCGGCGCGGAAGTGAACGAGCATAGCGTCATCTATTTCGTGGGCATCGATGGCGCCCGCTTCAAGCGGCCCGTGGTGCCGGGGGATCAGTTGCGCATGGAGGCCTCCATCCTCAAGGTCACCCGGGGCATCTGGAAATTCGCCGCGCAGGCCATGGTGGATGGCCAGTTGGCCTGCGAGGCGGTGCTCATGTGCACCCTGAAGCAGCTGGACTGAGCATTCATGGCCCGTATCCACCCTACCGCACTGATTTCCCCCGGCGCCCGACTGGGGGAGGACGTGGACATTGGCGCCTATACCCTCGTGGGTGAGCATGTGGAGATCGACGAGGGCACCCGCGTCGGCCCCCATGCCGTCATCACCGGCCATACCCGTATTGGTCGGGACAACCGCATTTTCCAGTTCGTCTCCCTGGGCGAGGAACCCCAGGACAAGAAATACGCCGGCGAGCCCACCCGCCTGGAGATCGGCGACCATAACGTGATCCGCGAGTTCTGCACCTTCAATACCGGCACCGTGCAGGATCAGGGCGTCACCCGCATCGGCCACCACAACTGGATCATGGCCTACGTGCACATCGCCCATGACTGCGTGGTGGCCAACCACACCATCTTCGCCAACAACGCCTCCCTGGCCGGCCACGTCCATGTGGACGACTACGCCATCCTGGGCGGCTTCACAGGCGTGCACCAGTTCTGCCGGGTGGGCGCCCATGTCATCACCGGCATCGCCACCGTGGTGCGCCAGGATATTCCCCCCTATTTCACGGTGGCCGGCTCCCCCGCCCAGCCCCACGGTATCAATTCCGAAGGTCTCAAGCGGCGCGGCTTCAGCCCGGAGGCCATCAGCGCCATCAAGCGCGCCTACAAGACCCTTTACAAATCCGGCCTCAGCCTGGCGGATGCCCAGGCCGCCATCGCCCGGGAAGCGCAGGATATCCCCGAGCTTGCCCGTCTGGCGGAATTCCTGGCCCAATCCGGCCGCGGCATCGTCCGCTAGGAGCCTGTCGGAGTTTGATGGTGCGTGATGAGTAGCCCCGGGCACGGTGCGGACGAGGCCGCGGCGAAGGCCGTCGCCATCGTCGCCGGCGAGGCCTCCGGTGACCTTTTGGGCGGCCTTTTGATCCGTGCCCTCAACAGCGCCGGCGTGGAGGCGGACTTTTTTGGCATCGCCGGGCCGAAAATGCAGGCCGCCGGCGCCCGTTCCCTTTTCCCCATGGAGGCCCTTTCCGTACGGGGCTACGTGGAGGCATTGGGCAGCCTGCACAGGATCCTGCGCATCCGCCGCGAGCTGACCCGTTTGCTCAAGGCCGGCAGGCCCCGGCTCTTCATCGGTGTGGATGCCCCTGACTTCAACCTCTCCCTAGAGGCCCGGCTGAAGCGGGCCGGCATCCCCACGGTGCACTTCGTCAGTCCTTCAGTATGGGCCTGGCGTCCCAAACGCATCCGCAAGGTGAAGGAGGCGGTGGATCACGCCCTGCTGATCTTTCCTTTCGAGGAAGAGATTTACCGTCAGGCCGGCATCCCAGCCACCTATGTGGGCCATCCCCTGGCCCACGCCCTGCCCGAGCCCCATCGAAAGGCTGCCAGGGAGCGGCTGGGCCTGAACCAGGACGCCCAATGGGTGGCCCTGTTGCCCGGTAGCCGTCCGGGCGAACTGAAGGCCCTGGCGGACCTGTTCATCAACACCGCCCGGAAACTGGTCGAACAGCGCCCCGATGTGCGTTTGCTGGTGCCCCTGGTGAACCGGGAAACCCGCCTTGCCTTTGAAGAGGCCATACATCGGGCCGAGGCCCACGACCTGCCCATCCGCATCCTGTTCGGCCACGCTCACGATGCCCTGCAGGCGGCGGACTGCGCCCTCATCGCCTCGGGCACCGCCACACTGGAAGCCCTGCTGCTGGACTGTCCTCACGTCATCACCTACAAGGTGCCCTGGCTCACTTACCAGATCATGAAACGTCAAGCCCTGCAACCCTGGATCGGCCTGCCCAACATTCTCGCCGGGCGGGGCCTGGTCCCGGAGATCCTGCAGGACCAGGCCACACCGCAGTCCCTGGCCCAGGCCTTGGACAAACTGCTGGGGGATGAGGATGCCCGCCGGGCCCAGGTGGAGGAATTTGCCATCCAGCGGGCCCGTCTGCGCCGGGACACCCCCCGGCTCATCGTCCAGGCCCTGCGCCCGTTTCTGGGGGAATGAGGATGGCAGATGGGAAAGGAGAACCGATCACGTGACAGAAACCTTGCCCCCTCTGTCCCCTCCCCTCCCCCATGCCCGCCTGGTCTGCGGCGTGGACGAAGCCGGGCGTGGCCCCCTGGCCGGGCCTGTCTTTGCCGCTGCCGTGATCCTGGACCCCCAGCACCCCATTGCGGGTCTCAAAGACTCCAAGAAGGTTCCCGAGCCCAAGCGGTTCCTGCTTGCCGGGGAAATCAAGGCCCATGCCCTGGCCTGGCACGTGGCCTGGGCCACGGTGGCGGAAATCGAGGAACTCAATATCCTGCACGCCACCCTTCTGGCCATGCGTCGCGCCGTGCTGGGCTTGCGCCCGTTGCCCGAGGTGGCCCTCATCGACGGCAACCGTTGTCCAGATCTGCCCATGGCCAGCCGCGCCATCATCAAAGGGGATGCGCTGGAACCCTGCATCTCGGCGGCCTCCATCCTGGCCAAGACGGAAAGGGATAAAGTTATGCGCGCCCTTGCCGATAAGTACCCGCAATATGGCTTTGATCGTCATGCGGGGTACCCGGTGCCCGAGCACTTGGCCGCCCTCGCGGCCCACGGGCCGTGTCCCGAGCACCGCAGGCGTTTCGGCCCAGTTAAACAACTTCTTCAAAAGAAGCAGATTCAATAGGAGATCCGCAACATGTTCGTGATTATCGGCTGGGTGATCGTCATGGGCTGCATCTTTGGCGGCTATGCGCTGGCCGGAGGCCACCTGGGCGGTCTATGGCAACCGCTGGAGGTATTGATGATCGCGGGGGGCGCCATTGGCGCCTTTGTCGCCGCCAATACCATGCCCGCCATCAAACACACCATGGGCGGCTTGGCTGCCTGCTTCAAGGGGTCCAAGTTCACCAAGACCTACTACATGGAACTCATGGGCCTGCTGTTCGAACTCCTGGCCAAGGCCCGCAAGGAAGGCCTCATGGCCCTGGAAGCCGACGTGGAGGAACCGGAGAAGAGCGCCATATTCTCCAAATACCCCAACATTGCCTCCGACCACCATCTGGTGGATTTCATCACCGATTACCTGCGCATGATGGTGGGCGGCAACCTGAACGCCATGGAAATCGAAAATCTCATGGACGCGGAGCTGGAAACCCATCACCACGAGGAGATGCACCCCTCCCACGCCATCCAGAAACTGGCGGATGCCACCCCGGCCTTCGGTATCGTCGCGGCGGTCATGGGCGTGGTGCACACCATGGAATCCCTGCACCTGCCCCCTTCGGAACTGGGGGTGCTCATCGGTCATGCCCTCGTGGGCACCTTCCTCGGTATCCTGATCTCCTACGGCTTCTTCGCTCCCCTTTCCACCCTCATGGAAACCAAGGCCGGCGAGGCATCCAAGCCCTTCCAGGTGGTCAAGGTCGTCCTGCTGGCCTCCATGAACGGGTATGCCCCCCAGACCTGCGTGGAGTTCGGCCGCAAGGTGTTGTTCTCCGGTGAACGTCCCTCCTTCAAGGAAATGGAGGAAGACATCAAGAACCGGAAAGGCAAATAAGACACAAGCCGGGCGTCGCGCGTGAAGCCCTCCGTTTCTTGGGTCTCCCCGCCCGATTCCCGGCGCTCGACGCTCAATAGAGGTTGAAATGGCTGACGACTCCCAACGCCCCATCGTCATCAAGCGCATCAAGAAGGCTGGCGGCGGCGCCCACGGCGGCGCCTGGAAGATCGCCTACGCCGACTTCGTCACCGCCATGATGGCCTTTTTCCTGCTCATGTGGCTGCTTGGCTCCACCACCAAGGCCCAGATGGAAGGCATTGCCAACTACTTCAAGACCCCGCTCAAGGTGGCCTTGTCGGGCGGATCGGGCGCGGGGGATGCCACCAGCATCATCAAGGGCGGCGGTCAAGACCTCACCCGCAAGGCCGGCCAGGTCAAGAAGGGTGAGACCGAATCCAAGACCCAATCCCCCCAGTCCAAAGCCGAGCAGGAACGCGTGGACGCCGCCCGTCTGCAGGAGCTCAAGGCCAAGCTGGACAAGGCCATCGAGAGCAACCAGAAGCTGAAGCAGTTCAAGAACCAGCTCAAGATCGACATCACCCAGGAAGGCTTGCGTATCCAGATCGTGGACGACAAGAACCGCCCCATGTTCGATTCCGGCGGTGCGGTGATGAAGCCCTACACCCGGGACATTCTGCGGGAAATCGGCAAGACCCTGAACCAAGTGCCCAACAAGATCAGCCTCTCCGGCCACACGGACGCGGTGCCCTATTCCGGCGGCGAGGCGGGCTACAGCAACTGGGAGCTCTCCGCCGACCGGGCCAACGCCTCCCGGCGGGAGCTGGTGGCCGGCGGCCTGGAAGACGGAAAGGTCCTGCGGGTGGTGGGCCTGGGCTCTGCCATCCCCTTCGACAAGGCCAACCCCAACGCCCCCGTCAACCGTCGCATCTCCATCATCGTCATGAACAAGAAGGCGGAAGAAGCCATCACCCAGGAATCCCGGCAAATCGAAGCGGAGACCGCCCAGGAAGTGGCGGACAAGCTCAATGTCAAGCAGTGACGCCTTGACGATGGGCCTCATGCGGCGCCTGCCCCCGGCCCTGGCGGCCCTGGTGGCCCACCTGCCCGCCCTGGCCTTGGGCGCGCTGCTGATCGCTGCCGGGTTACCCCTTACCCCGGCATTTCTGGTCGTGGGCGTGCTGGCTGGTCTGACGGCCTGGTTGTGGAAGCTGCCGATCTGGTGGTGCCTGATCAATCTGCTGTTCGTACCCGGCCTTTGGCTGGCCCTGGGGGCCGGTATCAATAGAGCGTGGTATCTGGTCGGCTTCGCGCTGCTGGCCCTGACATCCCTGGGCGCGGTGCGCACCCGGGTGCCCCTCTATCTGTCCAGTCCACGGGCTGCCCAGGTCCTGGCCGACAAACTGCCCCCCCACGCCGTTTTCATGGACCTTGGCTGCGGCCTGGGGGGGCCCCTGGCCCGCTTGGCCCGCCTGCGTCCTGATGTTCACCTGCACGGGGTGGAAGCCGCACCCCTGAACTGGCTCATCGCCCGCCTGCGCCTGGGACGACGGGCAACGATCCGGCTGGGCAGCCTGTGGGACGCGGACCTGTCCCGCTTCGACGCGGTCTATGCCTACCTGTCCCCCTCCCCCATGGCCCGCCTGTGGGACAAGGCTCGCACCGAGATGCGGCCTGGCAGCTTGTTCATCAGCAACACCTTTCCCGTGCCGAACGTCCCGCCCACCGAAAATATCGAACTGCATGACCTTTCCCAGGCCAATCTGATGATCTGGAGGCTGTCATGACCCTGGACCAGTGGCGGGAAAAACTCCGGCCCGGCGACATCCCCATCTTCCGTCACACCCAGGCGCAGCTGCGGGCTTTGTCACCCCGCCGTGATGAGATCGGCGCCCGGGACGTGGCCACCGTGTTGCTGGCCGACCCTCTGGCTACCCTGCACATCCTCCATGCACTGAACAAACGGGTGATGGAACGCTACGGCACCGAGGTCCTCACGGTGGAACACGCCCTCATGATGCAGGGGCTGGGGGTTTATTTGGACGCCGCCCGGCATCTGCCGGTGCTGGAGGACACCCCTGCCGGCAAGGATGTGAAGTGTCTGGCCGCCCTTCAGGCCCTGACCCGCCGGGCCCAGCATGCCGCATGGCAAGCCCGGGATTTCGCCGTCCTGCACGCGGATATCCGCGCCGAGGAAGTGGAAGTGGCCGCCCTGCTGGCCTATGCGCCGGAATATCTGCTCTGGTTGCGTGCCCCGGACACCGCCAAGGCTCTGCGCCGGGAGCGACGCCGCATGCCTGCCCAGGAGGCTGAACAACAAGTGCTGGGCCTATCCATGAAGGCCCTGCGCCTGGCTGTGCTGGAAGACTGGAGCATCCCCCCCACCACCCTGGACCTCTTGGACGACAAGAACGCGGGAAGGGCGCGCCAAGTGATCCTGGCCGCCTGCCTGGACATGGCCGACCGCAGCGAACGGGGCTGGTGGGACGAAGGCCTGCTGGCCGATTACGCGGCACTGAGTGGCGTGGAGAACACCCCCCTTGAAGTAGTGATCGCCAATGCCCATGCCAACGCCGCCCGGGTGGCGCGCCATGGCGACTGGCTGCCCCAGCCCCCTGCCGCCGCCTGGGGGCCTATGATCCCCGGCCCCTGGCCGCCAGAGGCGGACGAGGAAGAGATCCAGCCGACCCAGACTACCCAGACCACCCAGACCACCCAGACCACCGTATCGCCCCCCCCCGCAGCCGCTCAGGCTGAAGAGGAACACGCCATCTGTCCCATGCCGGACAAGCAGGTCCTGCGGGAAGCCCTGCAAGGCATCGAGGGCCACCTGGACGGCTCTCTGACCCTCAACCAGATGTTCGCCATCATCCTCAAGGGCCTGCACACCGGCCTGGGCCTGTCCCGCATCCTGTTCGCCATGGTCACCCCGGACGGCCTGAAGGTGAAAGCCCGCTTCACCCTGGGGATCAAAGCGGAAGATCCCCTGCGCCACTTCGAGTTTCCCCTGGCCGGCAAAGACCTGTTCTGCCAGCTCATGGGCAAGATGCAGGGTGTGTGGGTGAACGAGGGCAACCGGGAAAAGCTCTGGCCCATGATCAGCCCTGCCTTGCAGAAGGTGATCGGCACCGGCGACTTCTATGCCATGAGCCTGCACGTGGACAACAAGCCCATCGGCCTGATCTATGCTGACCGGGGCCACGGCCAATGCGGCCTGGACCCTCTCACCTATACCGATTTCAAGATGCTGTGTCTCCAGGCCGCCCGGGGGCTGGGAAAAGTCAGGGGATGAGGGCGCACCCCATTCCCCATCCCCCGCGGTTCACGCCGCCAGTCTGATCGCATCCTCCACGTCCACCGCCACCGGCCTGGAAACACCGGGTTCTGGCATGGTCACCCCCACCAGATGCTGGGCCATCTCCATGGTGATGCGGTTGTGGGTGATGAACAGGAACTGGGTCTCGGCGGACATTTTTTTCACCATGGCGCAGTAGCGCTCGGTGTTGCTGTCGTCCAGGGGGGCATCCACCTCGTCCAGCAGGCAGAACGGCGCTGGGTTCAGGCGGAAGAAGGCGAACACCAGGGATAGCGCGGTCAGGGCCTTCTCGCCGCCGGACAGCAGCTGAATGGAGCTGTTTTTCTTCCCCGGGGGCTGGGCCAGCACGGTCAGGCCCGCGTCCAGGATCTCTTCCCCGGTCAGGGTCAGCTCCGCATGGCCGCCGCCGAACAGCTCCATGAACAGGCTCTGGAACTCCCGGCTCACCTTGTCGTAGGTCTCTTTCAGGCGGGAGCGGGTCTCCGCGTCGATGCGGCGAATGGCCTCTTCCAGGGTGTTGGCGGCGGTCTCCAGGTCCGCGGCCTGGGCATCCAGATACTGTTTGCGTTCCTCGGCGGCCTTGAGCTCCTCCAGCGCGGCCATGTTCACCGCCCCCAGGGCGGCGATGTCCGACTCCAGGCGGTCCAGCTCGTTCTTCAGCCAGGCGTCGCCCCGGGTGGTAATGCCCGCCTGCTCGGCCGCCGTCATGAGGGCGGGCTCATCCACCCCGTCCAGTTCCTCGCTGTAGCGGGCCTCGTTGAGCCGGGCCTCCTGGAGTTTCAGCTCCAGGGACTGGGCCTTCTCTTTCAGGGGCTCCAGGGCATGTTCGGCCTTGAGCCGGTCCCCTTCCAGGCCCCGCAGTTGTTCGTTGGCCCCCTCCAGGGCATCCCGGGCGGCGGTGAGGGTGGCCTCGGCCGTCTGACGCTGGGCCAGGGCGGCCTGGAGACTGGCCTCCACCGGTGAAGGCTGGGCCTGAGCCAGTTCCGCCTCCAGGCGGGCTGCCTCCCGCGCCAGCTCCCCCAGGGTGCGCTCGCCCCGGGCCACCCGTTCCGCCAGCTCCTTCAGGCGGCTGGCCAAGGCGCGCACCTGGAAGGCGGCCTCCTGGGCTTCCCGCTCGGCCCGGCGCTGGGCTTCCCGCACGGTCTGGAGCTTCTGGTCCAGGGCCTGGCGGGCCTGACGGGCCGCGTCCAGGCGCTCCTTGGCCGCGTCATAGGCCTCTTGGGCGGCCATCTGCCGCTCGCCCGCGTCGTTCCAGGCCTCTTCCTCCCGGGCCATGTGTTCGTAGATTTCCTCCAGGTCCTGTTCTACCTGGGCACGACGTTCGCTCACCCGCCGGGCGGCCTCCTGGCCCCGGGCCACCTGGGCCCGCAACTGGCCGGCCTGGGACTGGGTCTGGGCGATCTGGGCCTGAAGGGCCTCCACTTGGCGGCGGCCGGCCTGAAGGGCCTCTTCCGCCCGGGCCACCTCCTCCTGCACCGCCTCCAGGCGCTCCTGGGCCAGTGCCACCGCCTCTTCCAGACCCTCGATCTCCCGCACCCGGGCGATGAGGCCCTGATGGCCTTTCTCCGGAGCGTTGAACACCAGGCTGTCCCGGCTCACCCGGTGACCTTCCCGGGTGGCGATGAAGCCGCCGGGGGGCAGCCGGTGGCGCTGGGCCAGGGCGTGCTCCAGGCTGTCCGTGGCATAGGCCAGGGCCAGTCGGTCCGCCAGAAAACGGGCGATGAGGGGATTGTCGGTGTGGATCAGCTCCACCAGGGGGTTGAGATCCTCCTCCCCCCCTGAGGGATGGGTTAGGGGTGAGGGAACCCCTTTTTCAACTGTTGCTCCCTCACTCTGGCCCTCCCCCGCAGGGGAAGGGAGCAGTAGCTCAAAGCGAGCCTCGGGGGGCTGTGCCAGCCAGTCCGGCCGGGCCTCGACGGCCAGGGCGGCCATGGCCTCCCCCAGAGCGGCTTCCACCGCCGTCTCCCAGCCCGGTTCCACGCGCATGTCCTGCCACAGGCGGGGGGCGTGCTCCAGGCCCACCCGGCTGAGCCAGGCGGCGCCCTCCCCCTCGGATTGCCGGGCGCTGTCTTGGAGTTTTTTCAGGGCCGCCAGCTGGGCCTCCAGCCGGTGCTGCTCGCCCCGGGCGCCGTCCAGCACCTGGCGGGACTGGCGCAATGCGGTTTCCAGGCCCGGCAGTTCAGCCCGCGCGTTTTCCAGATATTCGCCCAGACTCTCGGCTCGCTCTTCCAGGGCCTCCAGCTCCCGCTGTTGGCGCTCCACCTGTTGGATGTCCTGGGCGGCCAAGCTGTCCTTCTCCTGCATGAGGCGCAATTCCCGGGCCTTGAGCTGGTCGATGGCCCGCTCGGCGTGGCCCCGGTTGGCCTCTTCCAGCTGGATGGCCTGTTCCGCCTGGGCCATCTCCTGCTGCACGGCGGCCACGGCGGCCTGGGCCTCCCGCCAGGCGGCATCCACCTCGGGCATGGCCTCGCTGGCCATGACCGCCCGCTCGTGCAGGATTTCCGCCTGTTCCTTGCCCCGGTCGTGCTCTTCCTGGCGCAGGCCGATCTCGGTATGGGTCGCCTCCAGTTCTGCCCGGGCGGCTTCCTGACGGGCGGCGTTGAGCTGCAATTCCTGGGTCAGGCGTTCCCGGGTGGCCCCCAGGTGCTTGAGTTCCTGCTCCACCCGGGCCACCTCGGCGCTGGCCTCGTAAAACCTTGCCTGGGCCTGGTTCAAGGCCTCGGTGGCCTCGAACTGGGACAGCCGGCGGGTTTCCAGCTCGGATTCGAGGCGGCGCAGTTCGGCGATCTTGGCCTCGATGTCGTTGCGGGCCGCCTCCATCTGGCGTTCCAGCTCCGCCTGGCGGGCCTGGGCATCCCGGCGCCGCACCAGGGACAAAAAACGGGTCTTGAGAGTCCGCTCGGCGTCCAGGGCGAAGAAGCGCCGGGCCACCTCGGCCTGCACGGCCAGCTTTTCCAGTTGCCGGCCCAGTTCTTCCCGGATGTCGGACACCCGCTCCAGGTTTTCCCGGGTGTCCCGCAGGCGGGCTTCCGTCTCCTTGCGCCGCTCCTTGTACTTGGACACCCCCGCCGCCTCTTCCAGGAAGCCCCGCAATTCCTCCGGCTTGGCCTCGATGATGCGGGAGATCATGCCCTGCTCGATGATGGCGTAGGCATCGCCCCCCAGGCCCGTGCCCAGGAACAGGTCCGCCATGTCCTTCTTGCGTACCTGCACGTTGTTGATCCAGTAGCTGGACTCCCCGGTGCGGGTGAGCACCCGTTTCACCGCGATCTCCGCGTACTGGGACCACTGGCCCGCGGCCTTGCCTTCGCTGTTGTCGAACAGCAGTTCCACCGAGGCCCGGCTGGCGGGCTTGCGGGCGACGGAGCCATTGAAGATGACATCCTGCATGGAGGCCCCCCGCAGCTCCCGGGCCTTGGACTCCCCCAGTACCCAGCGCACGGCATCGATGACATTGGACTTGCCGCAGCCGTTGGGCCCCACCACGCCGGTGAGCTGGGCGGTGGCGGGAATGGTCACCGGGTCCACGAAGGATTTGAAGCCGGCGATGTGGATGTGCTTGAGGCGCAAGGAGGTGGGGCAGTGAGATTTATAATTCGCCCGGATTTTATCTTCTGAAGCTCAAAAAATGCCCAGCCAACCCACCAAGGCCCTGGAAACCTTTGCCAATCCCCAGCCGGCCCGGGACTACCACATCCACATCGAGATCCCCGAATTCACCTGCCTGTGCCCCAAGACGGGCCAGCCGGACTTCGCCACCCTGTTCCTGGACTACATCCCGGATGCGCGTTGCGTGGAGCTGAAGAGCCTGAAGCTCTACATCTGGTCCTTCCGGGAGGAAGGCCATTTCCACGAGGATGTCACCAACCGCATCCTCGATGATCTGGTGGGGGCCACCGACCCCCGTTTCATGCGTCTGACCAGCAAGTTTTATGTGCGCGGCGGCATCTTCACCAACGTGGTGGCGGAACACCGCAAGCCCGGCTGGCAGCCCGCCCCCCGGGTGGAACTGACACAGTTCTCGCCCAACTCGAACACGCGCGGATAACGGACTGTTAATAAAGAACAAATGTAAAAAGCCGCCCCGCTTTTGGCGCTCTGTTTGGCCACGTACAGCGTCAGCGACCCAACCCTTCCCTGATGCCGGGTAGCGCGGCGCTCACGGCCCGCCGGCCCTCGTCCATGGCCTCCCGGGCCTTGTGGAAATCCAGCAGACCCAGACGGGCCAGCTTGGGCGCCACGATGGCGTCCGGTGGATCGCCCGCCATACGGCTGCGGCAGATGCGCACCTGCATGATGTTGATACTGGAGGCCACTACGTCCAGCATGGATGGCAGGCGCGGCGATGTCTCCCGTTCCGGCATGAAGGCACTCAGGTTCTCCCGCAGTTTGCGCATCCACTCGCTCACTTCGCCTGCGGGCTCAGCCGGAGAGGATTCCATCCCCGGGGACTTGGCAAGATGGCGGCCCAGCAAGTCGGTGTTCAGGTCTACGGCAATCACCATGTCCGCCCCCATGGCCCGGGCCAGGGACACGGGAACGGGATTCACCAGCCCCCCGTCCACCAGCATCCGGCCTTCCATCACCACGGGCGTGAACAGGGCGGGCAGGGCGATGGAGGCCCGCACGGCATCGATGGTGGATCCTTCCCGCAGCCACACCTCCGCCCCGGTATGCAACGCCGTGGCCACCACCCCCAAGGGCATGTCCAGCTTCTCCATGGGGCGGTCGAGGAAATTGCGGCGGAAGAACTCCATGAGACGCTCGCCCTTGATCAGGCCCCCATTCAGCCGCACGTCCATGAAGGCAAGCACATCCGCCATGCCCAGGCCCAAAAGCCATCGTTCGAAACGATCCAGTTCCCCCGCCGCGTAGGCAGCCCCCACCAGCGCCCCGATGGAAGTGCCACAGACCAGGTCCGGACGGATACCCGCCTCTTCCAGGGCGCGGATGACCCCCACATGGGCCCACCCCCGGGCGGAGCCGCTGCCCAGTGCCAGGCCGAGGCGGGGCTTGTGTCGGGATGTCATGGGTGACGGGACCTTTTGGAGGGATTTCAGCCTTTTCATCGTTGATATCTCATCGGATGGGGGTGGCTTGACCGTTCCCACTGTACCGGCGCCTTGCACCGATGAATCAAACCCATTGATGGAAGCCTCCTGTGCGCCCCTACGGCTTTGCCGCACCCCCTCCACCCCCAGTGAGCAAGAAAATGCCAGACGCCCTTTTTTTGAGAGTGCAGGAACCTGGCAGGACACACCTCACTCCCACTCGATGGTGCCAGGTGGTTTGCCGGTAATGTCGTAGGTGACCCGGTTGATGCCGCGGATCTCGTTGATGATGCGGTTGGAGACCTTGGCCAGAAGCGAATACGGCAGTTCGGCCCAGTGGGCCGTCATGAAGTCCTGGGTCTGCACGGCGCGCAGGGCGATGACGTAATCGTAGGTGCGGCCATCGCCCATCACGCCCACGGCCTTCACCGGCAGGAAGACGGCGAAGGCTTGGGATGTCTTTTCATACCAGCCACTTGCGCGCAGTTCTTCAATGAAAATGTGATCCGCGCGACGCAGCAGATCGGCGTATTCCCGCTTCACCTCCCCCAGGATGCGCACGCCCAGGCCGGGGCCCGGGAAGGGATGTCGGTACACCATGTCGTGGGGAAGCCCCAGGGCCACGCCCAGCTCCCGCACCTCGTCCTTGAATAGTTCCCGCAGGGGCTCCAGCAGCTTGAGGTGCATGTCCTCCGGCAGGCCACCCACGTTGTGGTGGCTTTTGATGGCGTGGGCCTTCTTGGTCTTGGCCCCGGCGGATTCGATCACATCCGGGTAGATGGTGCCCTGGGCCAGCCACTTGGCGTTCTTCAGCTTGGCGGATTCGGCCTGGAACACGGCCACGAACTCCGCACCGATGATCTTTCGCTTTTTCTCGGGGTCGGCGACGCCGGCCAGCTTGGCCATGAATTGTGCCGAGGCATCCACATGGATGACCTTCACCCCCAGATTTTTCGCGAAGGTTTCCATCACCTGCTCCGCCTCGTTCAGACGCAACAGGCCCGTGTCCACGAACACACAGGTGAGCTGGTCACCAATGGCCCGGTGGATCAGGGCCGCCGCCACGGAGGAATCCACGCCGCCCGAGAGGCCCAGGATGACCTCGTCGGAGCCCACTTCCGCACGGATTCTGGCCACCGCTTCGGAGATGTAGTCCGGCATGTTCCAGTCCTGGCCGCATCCGCAGATGTCGTGCACGAAGCGGCCCAGCATGGCCTTGCCCTGGATCGTGTGGGTGACTTCGGGATGGAACTGGACGGCGTAGAAATGGCGTTCGCCATCGAACATGCCGGCGATGGGGGTGGAGGCGTTCTCGCACATGACCTTGAACCCTGGGGGTAGGCTCTCCACCTGATCGCCGTGGCTCATCCATACATCCAGCCAGCACTTGCCGTCCGGATCCTGGCGGTCCTGGATGTCGGCCAGCAGGCGGGAATGGCCATGGGCCCGCACCTCGGCATAGCCGTATTCATGGTGGGTGCCGTTGATCACCTTGCCCCCCAGCTGGGCGGCCATGGTCTGCATGCCATAGCAGATGCCCAGCACCGGCACCCCGAGTTCGAACACCACGTCCGGGGCCCGGGGCGTCTCCTCCTCCGTCACCGAGGCGGGCCCGCCCGAAAGGATGATGCCCGCCGGTGCGAAGTCGCGGATGAACTGCTCGGACACGTCGTAGGGGTGCAATTCGCAGTAAACATGGTGCTCCCGCACCCGTCGGGCGATGAGCTGGGTGAACTGGGAACCGAAGTCGAGGATGAGAATTTTCTTGTGCATGGCGTGGCCTCAATGAAAAAGGAGGGAGGGTACGCACACCCGCCCTCCTCTTTCCGGGATTGGACGATCAGACGTGGTAGTTCGGGGCTTCCTTGGTGATTTGCACGTCATGGACGTGGGATTCCTTGATGCCGGCGTTGGTGATTTCCACGAACTGGGCCGTCTCATGGAAACGGGGGATGCTGGCAGCGCCCAGATAGCCCATGGAGGAACGCAGCCCGCCCATGAGCTGGTGCAGCACGGTGAGCACGCTGCCCTTGTAGGGCACCCGCCCTTCGATGCCTTCCGGCACCAGTTTGTCGGCGTTGGACTCGTTGTCCTGGAAGTAGCGATCCTTGGAACCCTTCTGCATGGCGCCCAGGGATCCCATGCCGCGGTAGGACTTGTAGGAGCGCCCCTGGTACAACTCGATCTCGCCCGGCGCTTCCTCGGTGCCGGCCAGCAGGCCGCCTAGCATGACGCAGTGGCCGCCGGCGGCAATGGCCTTGGCGATGTCGCCGGAATAGCGGATACCGCCGTCGGCGATGAGGGGCACTCCTGTCTCGGCCAGGGCGGCCGCCACGTTGGCTACCGCGGAGATCTGGGGCACGCCCACGCCGGCCACGATGCGGGTGGTGCAGATGGAACCCGGGCCGATGCCTACCTTCACGGCGTCAGCGCCGTGGTCTACGAGGGCCAGGGCCGCCTCACCGGTGGCGATGTTGCCGCCGATTACCTGCACGTTGGGGTAGCGGGCCTTGGCCCACTGCACCCGATCCAGCACGCCCTGGGAATGGCCATGGGCGGTGTCCACCACGATGACGTCCACGCCGGCTTCGGCCAGGGCGGCGATGCGTTCCTCGTTCTCCGGGCCCACGCCCACGGCCGCGCCCACCAGCAGACGGCCCAGGCCGTCCTTGTTGGCGGCGGGGTGTTCGCTGGACTTGCGGATGTCCTTGACGGTGATGAGGCCCTTGAGCTCGAAATCGTCGTTGACCACCACCAGGCGCTCCAGGCGGTGCTTGTGCAGCAGGGCCACCACTTCTTCCTTGCTGGCGCCTTCCTTCACCGTCACGAGTTTCTTACGGGGGGTCATGATGTCCCGCACCCGCTGGTCCAGGTTGGTTTCGAAGCGCAGATCCCGGTTGGTGACGATCCCCACCACTTTGCCGGACTTGTCCACCACTGGCAGACCGGAGATGTGATAGCGGTGAGTGATTTCCAGCACGTCCCGCACGCTCATGTTGGGGTTGATGGTGATGGGATCCTTCACCACGCCGGATTCATAGCGCTTGACTTTGGCGACTTCGCCGGCCTGCTGCTCCACGCTCAGGTTCTTGTGGATGATGCCGATGCCGCCTTCCTGGGCCATGGCGATGGCCATGGGAGCCTCGGTGACGGTATCCATGGCGGCGGAAACCACAGGTATGTTGAGGGAGATTTCGCGGGTCAGCCGGGTTTTCAGGCTCACATCGCGGGGAAGAATGCCGGAATAGGCGGGGACGAGCAGAACGTCGTCGAAGGTCAGGGCTTTTTGTAGGATACGCATGGGGGGCCTTCTCGCGCAAAACCGCATTATACAGAGGGCTTGGACTTCTTGCTCCGCCCCCGTGGCGAGGGAATACCGCATAAACCAGTACAGCCCGCAGCCAAACTCTGGTTTTTAATTACCAAATCGCATATTCGGCATTGACGATACGGCGAAGCGGGCCGTAAGTTCCCTCCGCCTGACGTGAAAGACGATCAGCTTTCAAGAGATCCACCAGAGGAGATCATGCAACATGCAAACCAAGTTCGCTTCCATCGCTGCCGTTGGCCTGCTGGCCTTCATCCTTTCCGGCTGCGGCAGCGCACCGGCCAAGACCGCCACCGCCGAACCCGCTAAAGCCGCCGAACCTGCCAAGCCCGCTCTGACTCCCGAAGCCCAGCAGGCTCTGGCTGCCGCTGAAGCAGACTGGAAGGCGGCCAAGGCCAAGTTCGCCCTGTGGACCACCACCGACAAGGCCTATAAGGATGCCCTGGAGGCCGCCAAGGCAGGTGACAGCGCCGCCGTGATCAAGCTGGCCAAGCGCGTGACCAGCCAGGTGAAGCTGGCCATGGAGCAGCTGAACTATCCTTCCACCGAAATGAGGTGATGCCTCCCGGGCAAGGGCGGAGATCCCGCTCCTTGCCTAACCGAGGCCCGGCTATTCGGCCGGGATGTCCCCTCCCCCCTTCTTCATCACCTTTCCCTCGGCAGCCCGTTGCCGTCGCACCTCCTTCGGGTCGGCGATCAGGGGCCGATAGATCTCCACCCTGTCCTTGTCCCGCAATACCGCGTCCGCCTTGGTCAGTTTGTTCCAGATGCCCAGCTTGTTTTTGGTCAGGTCGATTTCCGGAAATTCCGCCAGCAGACCGGAACGCTCGATGGCCTGTTGCACCGTCGTCCCTTCAGGCAGGTTCAGGGGCACCACTTTTTGCCGTTGCGCCAGGGCATACACCACTTCCACTTGAATCTGGCTCATCGCTGTCCGTACACCCTTTCCGCCCGGTGCACGAAGGCATCCACCAGGCCGTTGGTCACCAGGCCGAATACCGGGCCCAGGGCCTTTTCCAGCAGACTGCTGGAAAACTCGTAATGCAACATGAACTCCACCTTGCAGGCGGATTCCGCCAGGGCCTTGAAGCGCCAGTAGCCTTCCAGCCGGCGGAACGGGCCGCTTTTCAGACGGATCAGCATTTCCTCGCCGGGGATCTTGGTGTTCTGGGTGGTGAAATGCTGTCTGACATGCAGGTAGCTGATGTGGATGGTGGCTTCCGTGATGGTTTCATCGCGCAACAGCAACTCCGTTCCGCCGCACCAGGGTAAAAACTGGGGGTATTCCTCCACCTTGTCCACCAGCTCGAACATCTCGATGTTGGAATAAGGCACCAATACGGACTTAACGACTTCGGCCATTTCTGCGGGGTCTGTAAAATTGCCGTCATTCTATCCCGGACCCATCCATGAGCATCATCGACAACAAAAAGGCCTTCCACGATTACTTCATCGAAGAGCGCTACGAGGCCGGGCTGGTGCTGGAAGGCTGGGAGGTGAAGGCCATCCGCGCTGGCCGGGTCCAGCTCAAGGAGGCCTACGTGGTGCTGAAGAAGGAAGAGGTCTGGCTGGTGGGCTGCCACATCAGTCCCCTGGCCACCGCCTCCACCCACATCAAGCCCGATCCCACCCGCTCCCGCAAGCTGCTGCTGCACGCCCTGGAGATCAAGAAGCTCATCGGCAAGGTGCAACAGGCCGGCTATACCCTGGTGCCCCTGAACCTGCATTACACCAAGGGGCGCATCAAGCTGGAGATCGGCTTGGCCAAGGGCAAGAAACTGCATGACAAGCGGGCCGCCGAAAAGGACCGGGAGTGGCAACGGGAGAAAGCCCGGATCATCCGGGACAAGAACGCGTGAGTTCCAGCCGATGAAGTGCGCCGAGGCCCCTGTCCCCAGACGCAGGGAAGGCGTCGTCACCCTCCAAGAGCTAGCCGGGGACACGGAACGGTTCAGCGAGATCATCGACGCCCGCTCCCCCGCCGAATTCGCCGAGGACCACCTGCCCGGCGCCATCAACCTGCCGGTACTGGATGATGAGGAACGGGCCCGGGTGGGCACCCTGCACAAGCAGGTATCCGCTTTCGAGGCCAAGAAGGTAGGTGCGGCGCTGGTTTCCCGGCGCATCGCCGCGCATCTGGAGACCCATTTCGCCGACAGACCCAAGGACTACCGGCCCTTGGTCTATTGCTGGCGCGGCGGCAGCCGCAGCGGCAGCTTCACCACGGTACTGCGGGCCGTGGGATGGAATGCCGCCCAGCTGGAAGGAGGCTACAAGGCCTATCGCCGCCACGTCATCGGCCAGCTGGACCAATTGCCCCCTTGCTTCACCTACCGAGTGGTCTGCGGTCCCACGGGGGTGGGCAAAAGCCGCTTTCTGCGAGCACTGCGGCAGTGCGGTGGCCAGGTTCTGGACCTGGAGGAGATGGCGGCCCACATGGGCTCCGTCCTGGGGGCCTACCCTGACCGGCCCCAGCCCAGCCAGAAATACTTCGAAACCCTCATATGGGATGCCTTGCGCGGCTTTGACCCCGGCAAACCCGTGTTCGTGGAGTCGGAAAGCAAGCGCATCGGCAAGCTGCAAACACCGGAAGTGCTGCTGGAACGGATGCGGGCAGCGACATGTATCAACCTGGCGGCGGATATCCCCGTGCGCGTTGCCCTCCTGAAGGAGGAATACGCCCATTTCCTCGCCGACCACGTGGCCCTGGGCCGGCAACTGGAGTGCCTGACCCAGCTC
>Ga0272446_1001265_pt1 | contig 37230 bp, 35 predicted proteins | sample YNPCB0061_FD_194587 | JGI IMG/M metagenome (GOLD analysis project Ga0272446, IMG submission 194587) | Hot spring microbial mat communities from Yellowstone National Park, WY, United States - YNP-CB-006-1 | ecosystem: Environmental > Aquatic > Thermal springs > Hot (42-90C) > Sediment | place...
GCTCGCCGTCCATCGCTTCGTCGTCCTCATCCGCTGCCTCCGCCCGGCTCCGTCCGTCGGCGCCTGAACCCGAGTTCAGTCGGATTTCAAGATCCCGTCAGGGTACGCTCCGGCGGATAGGTACAGGCGAAGAGGGGCGACTGCGAGAGGGTCTTGCCCCCGAAGTAGTTTCGATTGTCGCTGTAAAAGGCCCCGCTCGCGGTGACGTCCAGCGTGAGCGCTCCGAAGGCCTTGGAGAATCCGAAGTCGGCTCTGATCGACCAGCGGTTGGTGCCGAGGTTGATCGCCTTGCTCGAATCATAGTCGCCCGACGGAACGGAGAGCTGGACGCTCGCGCCGATGACCAGATCCCGCTTGTAGCGACGGAACTCCCGCACCGACAGCGCGGGCGCGCCAACCAGGTTGACCGAGAGGCGGAACCGCAGGTCACCGAAGCCGCTCGCCTGGCGCTGCGCGACCTGTCCAGCCACCGTCCCGGTGCCCGACAGATGGACAGCGGGCAGCACGACCTCGATCCGGCCGGACTTGCCGAGCAGGTTCAGCGCCCGCGAGTAGGCGAAGATGCCGGAGTGAATCTCGAGCGCGGCATTTTCCAATTCGATCGAGGGATCCACCGACAGGCCGCCGTGGGAATAGGTAAATCCCGAGATGAAAAAGTGGGTCCCAATCGGTGAATTCGAATAGGCCCTCGGCTCCAGCTCCTGTGCCCTGGCTCTCGTCGGCGCGGCGAGGAGAGCCAGCCCCACGACGGCTGCGAGTTCCAGACGCTGTTTGGACCCCTGGCACATTGGACCTTCGTCGTGGGACACGCATCGTCCATACCGATCGTCGTCGCGTTCGGGGCCTATGCTCTCGACCATCCGCCATGGAGCAGCAGCCGTCCGTCGAAGAGGAGCAGGGAGGCGAGCGAGCGCTCGTCGCCCCCGTCGCCTGGGATCTCGCCGATGCGCGGCTGCTCACCAACCGAGAGCTCTCCTGGCTCGACTTCAACGAGCGGGTGCTCGACGAGGCCTTCGACGAGCGCAACCCGCTGATCGAGCGGGTGCGTTTCCTCGCCATCGCCGCCAACAACCTCGACGAGTTCTTCATGGTCCGCGTCTCCAGCCTGCGGCAGAAGCTGCGCGCCGGCGTGGCGACGCGCACGCCCGACGGCCTCAACGCGCGCGAGGAGCTGGCGGCGATCGCGGCGCGCCACCGCCGCATGCTCGGCGAGCTGGTCCGCGCCGAGGAGCTGCTGCTGCCGCAGCTGCGCGCGGAGCACGTCGGGATCGTCGACTGGCAGGAGCTGGATCAGCAGACGCGCGACCAGCTGTCGGCGCGCTTTCTCGAGACGATCTTCCCGGTGTTGACGCCGCTCGCCGTCGACCCGGCGCACCCATTCCCCTTCCTCTCCAACCTCAGCTTCAACCTCGCCGTCGAGCTGCGCGATCCCGAGGACGCGCGCCTCCGCTTCGCCCGCGTCAAGGTGCCCACGCAGCTGCTCTCCCGCTTCGTCCAGCTGCCCGACCGCGTCGAGGCGGTGCCGCTCGAGCAGGTGGTCGCGGCCCACCTGTCGCTGCTGTTTCCCGGGATGGAGATCGTCGGCTGTCACGCCTTTCGTGTGACCCGCGGCGCCGACCTGGAGCTCGAGGAGGACGAGACCGAGGATCTGGTCGAGGAGATCGAGGACGCGCTCCTCGAGCGGCGCTTCCGCTCGGTGGTGTCGCTGGTGGTGTCGCTCGACATGCCCGCGCACCTCAGGGAGCTGCTGTCCACGGAGCTCGAGGCAGAGGAGGTGATCGAGACGCCGGGCCTCCTCGGGCTGGCCGAGCTGTCGGAGCTGCCGGCGCTCGAGGACGGCTCCATCCGGCCCGATCTGCGCTTCGCCCAGTGGACCCCACGCACCCCGCGCCGGCTACGCACCGTCGACGGTGCGCCGGTCGATCTCTTCGCCGTGTTGCAGCGCGGTGCAGCGCGGTGATCTGCTCGTGCACCTGCCGTACGACTCGTTCGCCGATTCGGTCGAGGCGCTGATCCTCGCCGCCGTCGACGATCCGGCGGTGCTGGCCATCAAGCAGACGCTCTACCGCACCACCGAGAACTCGTCGATCATGGCGAGCCTGGTCCGCGCCGCCGAGGCGGGCAAGCAGGTGGTCGTGGTGGTGGAGCTCCGGGCGCGCTTCGACGAGCAGCGCAACCTCCAGTGGGCGCGTCGACTGGAGGACGCGGGCGCTCACGTCGTCTACGGCGTGATGGGGCTCAAGACCCACGCCAAGGCCCTGCTGGTGGTGCGGCGCGAGGGCGACACCATTCGCCGCTACGTGCACCTCGGCACCGGCAACTACAACGGCGCCACCGCGCGGCTGTACGAGGATCTCGGGCTCTTCTCGTGCCGCCCCGAGCTCGGCGAGGCGGTGAGCGAGCTGTTCAACCTCATGACCGGCTACTCGCGACAGCGCGACTTCCCGCTGCTGTGCGTCGCGCCCTACGGGCTGCGCGACGCGATCACCGGGCGCATCCGTCGCGAGATCGCGCACGCGCGCGCCGGTCGCCCCGGTCGCATCGTCATGAAGATGAACAGCCTCGTCGACCCGCTCATGATCCGCTCGCTGTACGCGGCTTCACAGGCGGGCGTGGAGATCGACCTCATCGTGCGCGGCATCTGCTGCCTCGAGCCGGGGCTGCCGGGCGTCAGCGAGCGCATCCGCGTGCGTTCGTTGATCGGGCGCTTCCTCGAGCACTCGCGCATCTTCCAGTTCCACAACGACGGGCAGACCGAGTACCTGATCGGGTCGGCCGATCTGATGCCGCGCAACCTCGATCGGCGCGTCGAGGCGACGGTGCCGGTGCTCGACTCCGAGCTGCAGGCGGAGCTGCAGCACGTCCTCGAGCTCTGCCTCGAGGACACGCGTCAGGCGTGGGAGCTCCACGGCGCGACCTGGACGCGCGTCTTGCCGCACGGCGAAGGCGTCGTCCCCGCGATGCAGGTGCGGCTCATGCACGAGGCGCTCGACCGCCGCCAGAGCTCGTGACCACGCGCGCGGGCGCACGCCGAAAGTCATATCACGAAATCGGAATGTGGTAATGTGACCGCGTTCGCCCGAGGAGGTGCCGTGCGCTACGCAGCCGCTACCGTCGAGGTCGCCCCCGTGACGCGCCTGTTCAAGGCGCTCGGGGACGAGGTCCGTCTCCGCATCGTCGCCCTCCTCTCGCACGGCGAGCTGTGCGTCTGCCACATCGAGGAGGCGCTCTCGCTGACGCAGCCGAACGCGTCGCGCCACCTCGGCATCCTGCGCGCCGCCGGCATCGTCGCGCACGAGCGCCGCGACAAGTGGGTCTACTACCGGATCGCGCCGCAGGACGACGAGGAGTGCCGCCGTCTCCTGAAGGTGCTGGTGTCGACGTTCTCGAAGAGGGAGCTCCTCCGCAACGACGTCGAGCGCCTCCTCAAGGCGCGCGGCCCGGGAGCCTGCAAATGACCACCGTGATCTTCGCCTGTGTTCACAACGCCGGCCGCTCGCAGATGGCGGCGGCCTTCTTCAACCGCTGGGCCGACCCTCGGAAGGCGCGCGCCGTCTCCGCCGGGACGAACCCCGGCGAGCGCGTCCACCCGGAGGTCGTCGAGGTGATGCGCGACAGGGGCATCGACCTCGCGACGGCGAAGCCGCAGAAGCTCACCGTCGAGCTGGCCGCCACCGCCGAGTGGCTGATCACGATGGGGTGCGGCGACGACTGCCCGGTGGTCCCGGGCGCGCGGCGCGACGACTGGCCGCTCGAGGATCCGAAGGGCAAGCCGCGCGCGCGCGTCGGCGAGATCCGCGACGACATCGAGGGCCGGGTGAAGGCGTTCATCGCCGCCCACGGGTGGTCATGACCGCGGTCACGAAGAAGCTCTCGACGATCGATCGCTTCCTCCCGCTCTGGATCTTCCTGGCGATGGCGCTCGGGATCGGCCTCGGGCGCGTGTGGCCCGGCATCGGTCCGGCGCTCGACCGCGTGAAGCTCGACACGGTGTCGCTGCCGATCGCGATCGGCCTCCTGTGGATGATGTACCCCGTCCTGGCGAAGGTGAAGTACGGCAAGCTCGGCCACCTCACGACGCGCGGCAAGCTCCTCGGGACGTCGCTGGTGTTCAACTGGGTGATCGGCCCGCTCGTCATGTTCGCGCTCGCCTGGATCTTCCTCCCCGACCTGCCGCACTACCGCACCGGGCTCATCCTCATCGGCCTCGCGCGCTGCATCGCGATGGTCCTCATCTGGAACATGCTCGCCTGCGGCAGCGGCGAGCTCGCCGCCGTCCTCGTCGCGCTGAACTCGGTGTTTCAGATCGCCTTCTATTCGGTCCTCGGCTGGCTCTTCATCACCGTCGTGCCGGGCTGGTTCGGCGCGAACGTGACCGAGTTCCACGTCTCGATGGCGGCGATCGCCAAGAGCGTCGGCATCTTCCTCGGCGTGCCGCTCCTCGCCGGGGCGCTCACCCGCGTCCTGCTGGTTCGCCGTCGAGGGGAGGAGTGGTACGAGACGAAGTTCCTGTCGCGCATCGGGCCGACCGCGCTCCTCGGCCTCCTCTACACGATCGTCATCATGTTCGCGATGCAGGGCGACAAGATCCTCGCCCACCCGTTCGACGTGTTGCGGATCGCCATCCCGCTCGTCGTCTACTTCGCGATCATCTTCGTGTCGTCGTTCCTGGTGAGCCGCAAGCTCGGCTTCACGTACGAGGAGACCGCGGCCCTGTCGTTCACGGCGGCGGGGAACAACTTCGACCTGGCCATCGCCGTCGCCATCGGGCTCTTCGGGATCCAGTCGGGCGAAGCGCTCGCCGGCGTCGTCGGGCCTCTGATCGAGGTCCCCGCGCTGGTCGCGCTCGTCTACGTCTCCTTGTGGCTGCGCGACCGGCTCTTCGCGCGCAGCCGTCCGGTCACTCCCTAGCGGCGGAGCGCTGCGGCGCCCAGGCCGGCGCGGCGTCTCGATGCCGGTCGCCGCGTCCTGCGCGCGGCGCGCGTGGAGGCGCGGCCGTCCACCGACGAGCGGATCGCGACCGAGCGCATAGGACTGCGCGCGCGCGATGGCGAGGGCGACGCGATCGAGCGCCAGCGCCCGCCGCGGCGACGGCATCACCAGCGTCGAGATGTCGCGCGCCAGCGCCCGCCGCATCTCGGGGCGCACGGTGCCATCGCGACCGAAGAAGCGCCGCTCGACTTCTTGATTGACACGATAGTCGTCGCCGCCGCCCACCTGCGCCAGCCAGTGCGCGTACTCGCCCTCTCCGTCGGAGCGCCGCGGCTCGGCGACGCCCTCGAGCCCCCGCTGCGACGGGTGCGCCACCCGTCGACGCCGCCCAGCTTGCGCGCGAAGCTGAAGGTCGCGTCGGCGGTCGCGCCCACCCCGCCGTGGCAGCCCACGCAATAGGCGGTCTCCTCGACGGTCTGCGGCCGCAGCGCGCCGGTCGCGTCTTCGATGAAGCCGCCGATCACCCAGCCGTTCCCCGTCGCCAGGCCTCGGCTCGCGTCGCCGAGGAGCTTGCGGGTGGCGTCGGGGCGCTTCTGCTTCTCGCGCGCCTCCGCCTCGGCCGCGGCCTCCAGCTCGGCGTAGGTGCTGTAGCGGACCTTGCGCAGATAGCGCAGCTCCTTCATGCGCGCCGCCATGCGCACCTTGCCGTCGACGACGTCGAAGTAGCGCAGGCTGTGGAGGAATTCGGTCCCCAGCGGGAAGAGCCCGGCGACCGGCGGCCGCTCGCTCCGCGCCGCGCCCACCCATGGCAGGGTCCGCGCGGGCCAGGCGAACGACACCCACCGCGCCATCGCCAACTGGCCATCTCCTTCGAGATCGACGCCGAGCGCGCGCTCGTCGACCGGCTGATCGAGCGCGACGTCGGCGCGGCGGAGCATCGCCTCGAGGATCGCCAGATTCGTGCTATACACGATCTCCGTCGCGCGCCCGCTCTCGTCGGTGCGGAAGGCGGCCGGCAGGCGGATCATCACGTCACCCGCCGAGCCGTTGGTGGGCCAGAACATCCCCGGGAAGGGCGTCGAGCGATAGGCCCGCCATCCGGTGAGCGCGCCGTCGGGCGCGCGATCGAAGCCGCGCGCGTCGAAGCGGAAGCGGCAGTCGGGAGTGAACCCCGCCACCGCGCCGATCGCGCGCGGCGCGCCACCGTCGTCGAGGTAGTTCGACCTGCGCACCCAGGCCAGCAGCGCGGCGTCGGAGATCGCCGCCGGTGGCACCGGCTTCAGCGCGTTGGCCCAGCGATTCTCCGTCGCCGCGCGGGCGAAGCTGAGCGTCGTCTGCACCGCCGCGTCGTCGGTGAAGTTGGGCGCACGCGGCGTCTGATGGCAGGCGAAGCAGCCGTTGTGCGTGCGCCCGCGCTCGACCGTCTGCGCGTAGCACTGCGGCGGGATGTAGGCCGTCGGGTTGGCGACGGGCGGCGCGGCGAACGCGCCGGCGACGACGATCAGCGCCAGCATCGGTCGGCTACTGCATCGCCGGGAGCGGACCGATGTACCCGACGTAGGCCTGCTTGGCGTTGGCGTCGGGCGCCTTGTCCTCGTCGCTCTCGCCGTACGGGTGCTGCACCTGCGCCTTGATGTACGCGTGCCCGCCGAGGTTCGGATAGAAGTAGATGCCGGTCGTCTCGGCGCCGTAGGGCGTCGAGAAGATGCGCGTCATCTCCCGCGTCGTCAGGTTGAGCGCCCACACGACGTCGTTCTGGTGCCCGTCGGTGGTGTCCTCGCCGATGAGCAGCGTGTCGTACCCGGTGATGAAGGTGAGGTTGTCCGGGTTGGCGATGCCGCCGATCGAGCAGACGTTGGTCGTCACCGCGTTGCCGCCGATCTTCGCGGTCGCGTCGTACCACGGGCTGTCCGTCGGATAGAGGCTGTTCGCCGGATCCTTCAGCCACACACCCTCGACGATCGACTCCATCGCCTCGCCGACGAAGTCGCTGCCGATGGCGGCGTTGGGCGCGAGCACCATCTCGTAGACGGCGCCACAGTCGTTGCGGGCCAGCCGGATGTGGTTCGGCCCGCCGAGGTCCTTGCCCGTCAGGTCGCTGGTCATGCCCTGATTCACGTCGCTGAAGGCGACGTAGAGGCGATTCGTCGCCGGGTTGTAGGTGATCCCCTCGGTCTTGCGGAACTCGGTGGTGGCGCCGACGTAGGCGGCGTAGCGGCGCGACTCGAGGCGCGAGGCGCCGAGCTCCTGACCGGCCTTCAGCTTGAGGCACTCACGCCCGCCGCTGTCGGTGTTGATGGCGCGGAACCCGCTGGCCGCGCTCGGGCAGGTCCCGTCGCTGGCCTGGGCCTCGACCTCGAAGAGATCGCTGAACTTCACGCCGCCGTCGATGAGCGCCTTCACCTGCGCGTCGGTGGCGCTCGGTCCGAGCGCGATCCAGTAGAGGTCGGCGCGGCCGTTCGGCGCGCCGGCTGGAACCAGCGCGCCGCGTACAGCTGGCCCTCGGAGAGATCGCCCGCCGTCTTGGCGACGAACATGTAGAGCCCGTCGTTCGAGCCGTCGTCGGAGAGGTAGACCGTCTTGCGATCGGGCATCACGTAGGCGAGCTCGAGCGCGCGGCGGCCGGCGGCGTAGTGCTTCTTCACCGTCGTGGCGCCGCCCGCGTCGACGGCGACCTCGACGAGGAAGCCGTAGCGATAGGGCGTGTAGACCGCCTTGGCCTGCGCGATCGTCGCCGTCGCGGGGTCGAGGTCGAAGTAGCGCAGCATCCCGCGGTCGGCGCTGCCGAGCTGGCTCACCTGCGTCGCGTTCTCGAAGGCGCGCGCGTCCGACGGATACTCCTCGCTGCCGAGGTGCGTGTTCCACGGCGAGACGCTGCCGGCGCACGGCGTCCACAGCCCCTCGACGGAGGAGAAGTCGATCGGGCGCGTCGAGACCGGCGTCAGCGCGCCGTTCGCGTCCTGCGTGAGCTCGGTGAGGTACATCGCCGCCGGCGTGGTCTCGAAGTGGGTGACCTCGAAGATCTTGGTGCCGACCTTGAGCAGCGACGAGAAGTCGGCGTAGTTGGAGATGAACTGCGAGTTGTCCGCGGCGAGGACCGGCTGCCCGTTCTTCTTCACCAGGCGGCCGAAGATCTCGTTGCCCAGGCTCTGTCCGCTGCGGAGCTCGGTGCGGTAGGCGGTGGTGATCTCGCGACCGTCGATGGTGATCTTCGGCGTGGCGTAGACCGACTGCTTCTCCGTCGGCGAGAGCGCGGCGTTCACGGGCGTGAAGGCGAGCGTGCGCGCGCTCCCCGAGGGGCCCTGCGGCCCGACGGCGCCGGGTGCGCCGGGTGCGCCGCTGCTGCCGGGCTGGCCGGTGGCGCCGGTCGCGCCGGTCGCTCCCGTGGCGCCGGTGGGACCGACGGGCCCCTGTGGTCCGATTTGCGGGTCCTGGCCGCCACACCCGACGAGGGCGAGGGTGACCGCGAACACATGAGCGGTTCGCTTCGACATGGCCGAACGCGATAGCGAATCTCGAGAATCGGGGTCAATCGAACGCATGCGCTGGCACGATCAAATGGCCGGCGCGTGACCTGCCGTTCGAACTCCGACGGCAAGCGCGACCATCATTCGAACCACGGGTGTCATCGCTGCAACACGAACACCGTCGCTGGGCGACAGACTATTTTCGGAATTGCCGTCCGCTCTTTTCGCTCGCCGCGGCACGATCCGCCGCATGAGCCCCGAGTTGCGCAGCGTCGTCTGGCGTTTGTTGTTGCGGGATGTCCGTGAGCTCGTCGACGAGTCCCTCGAGCTCGGACGCCTGCCGGACGCGCCGGTGGTGGTCGACACTGCGCTGTCGAGCTACCGCCTGCGCACCGTCGACGCCACGGACTTCCGATCGCTCTTGGTGGGGGACGTGGCGAACTACATCGCGGAGCAGCGACGCGCCTCCACGGCGCGCGATTATTCGTCTAGCGAGATCACGCGCTCGACGCGCGGGTAGGCCGATCCGGCGGTGACGTGGAGGAAGCGGCGCCCCGGCACCTCGCGCCCCAGGCCACCGTCGAGACGCACGCGCGCGCACCCGTCCGCCTCGACGACGCCGCGCGCGACCGCCCACTCGAAGAAATCGTCGACGAGGAGCGTGGCCTCGACGAGGGCACCAGGCTGCGCGACCCCGCGCCCGTCGGTGACCTGCACCTCGAGGAGGAGGCCGTCGGCCCGCTCGATCACCGTGACCTCGGCGCGCCAGAGCTGAGGGTCACGCGCGACGGTGCGAATCGCGTCGCTCCCGTCGAGCTGCGTGATCAGCGCGTCGAACCCCTCGACGGTCGCGACCAGCCGATCGAGGTCCACCTTGTCGGCGGTGTCCTCGACGGTGTGGTAGTAGGGCGAATCGACGGCGGTCGAGAGCGCGGGGGTCCCGTGGCGATAGAGGCCCTGGATGTCCGTCGGGATCACGCCGCCGAACAGCTCGGGCACGAGCTCCATGGGGAGCGTCATCGCGAACAGCTCGTCGAGCCCGACCGCCCGCACCCCCGCGTCGAGCGGCGCGTGGTTCGAATGCGTGAGCCCATAGGCCTGCGCGCCGTGCGCCGACGGCGTCTCGAAGTTGAGCACCGCGAGGATCGGCTCGCGCGCCACGATGACGTGGTGCCGGAGGAAGTGATATCCGCCGTAGAGCGCGACCTCCTCGCCGTCCCAGGCGACGAAGGTGAGGGTGTGGCGCAGCCGCCCGCCCGCGGCGCGGCGCTCGGCGAGCGCGATCAGGGCCGCGACCCCGGCGGCGTTGTCGGTGGCGCCGCCGAACCAGGCATCGAAGTGCGCGCCGACGACGATCTGCTCGCGCCGCTCGCCGCGCACCTGCCCGATGACGTTGGCCCCCGTCGCCGAGGTCGCCGTCACCGCCAGGCTCAGCTCGACGACGATTCGCTCGCCGGCCTCGAGCGCCCGCTTGAGCTCCCGCCCGTCGAGATGGCCGATGGCGATCGCCGGGATCGGCCCGAACGCCTCCCAGGCGCGTCGCACCGATCCCACTTGACGCAAATTCGACGGCGCCTGCGAGACGACGATCATCGCCGCTGCGCCGGCGCGCGCGACGTTCTCGTACTGCGTCGATCGATGGTAGAGCGGGTTGCGCTCGACGAGGGCGACGCAGCCCGAGAGGTCGACGCGCGACAGCTCCTCGCTCCCGGCGAAGCCGACCGCGACGAGCGGCGCGGTGAGCGCCCCCGGGCCGGCGCCCTCGAGCACGTCGTAGCCGACGTCCAATCGCTCCCCGCCGACGAAGAGGGCGAGGTGCGACGAGTCGACGTCGTGACGAGGGAAGGCGAAGGGCTCCTCCCGCACATCGGCGAGACCGGCGGCTTCGAAGCGCGCCCGAACGGCGGCGCGGGCGAGCTCCCCCCCGACGGTGCCGACGCGCTTGTCGCCGATGCGGACCAGATCCTCGATGGTCTCGAGGAGCGCGCTGCGGAGCGTGCGCGACGACACCGTCAGCGCGCGGCGAAGAGGGAGAGCTCTTCGTAGAGGAGCGTGGCGGCGAGGTGCGCGGTCACGTCGGCGTGATCGAGCTCGGGCGCGACCTCCACCAGGTCGGCGCCGACGACGCGGAGGCCGGCGAGCCCGCGCAGGAGCGTGATCGCCTCGCGCGCCGTGAGACCGCCGGCGACCGGAGTGCCGGTGCCCGGCGCGAACGCGGGGTCGACGGCGTCGATGTCGAAGGTGACGTAGAGCGGCGCGTCGCCGACGGAGGCGCGGATCGCCGCGATCACGGGCGCGATGCCGCTGAGCTCGATCGTCTCGATGGGGTGCACGACGGCGCCATGCGCGCGCGCGTAGAGCCCCTCCTCCGGCGACGACCAGGGGCCGCGCAGCGCGACCTGGTGCAGCGCGCCGTCGCGAATGAGATGCTCGTCGAGCGCGTGACGGAGCGGCGTGCCGTGGTGCCACGCGTCGCCCCAGACCTCGGCGCCACTCGTGTCGGCGTGCGCGTCGATGTGGACGACCGCCAGCGGCCCGTGCGCGGCGGCGAGCGCGCGCATCACCGGCAGCGACACGGTGTGATCGCCACCGACGACGAGCGGAGAGGCGCCCGCGCGCACCACCGCCGCGACCTCGTGCTCGATGGCGCCGCGCACCGCGCCCGCGTCGAACGGCGGAAAGACGACGTTGCCCCCGTCGACGCAGCGGAGCTTCTGGAAGGGATCGACCTTGTGGACCGGATGCCAGCCCTGGACGAGCGCCGACACGCGGCGGAGGTGATAGGGCCCGAGGCGCGCGCCCGGGCGATAGGTCGTGCCGCCATCGTAGGGAACGCCGAGGAGGACCACGTCGCTGTCGGCGTACGGGGCGACCGACGCCAGATCGGCGATGGGGAGACGAAAGAAGGGGGTCTGTCCGTGGCGCAGGTACTCGGCGGCGCTCGCTTGCCTGGTCTTCGCGGTCATTTCGGTCTCCCGAGGAGGCGGTCGACGGCTGCGCGCGCGGCGGAGGCGAGCTCCTCGGCGCGCTGGCCGCTGGTGGGGGTGATCGGTGCGCCGACGCGGACGTCGACGACGGTGCGTGGCGACGCGGCGACGCGGAGGAAGTGCGGCAGGAGGGACGAGGCGCCGTGCCAGACGCGATCGAGCTCGTGGTAGCGCAGCGCGACGGGGACGATGGGGACGCGCGCGAGCTGCGCGAGACCGAAGAGCCCGCGCCGGAACGGGAGCAGCGGTGACCTGCCGTCGGTGGTGGTCCCTTCGGGGAAGGCCAGCACCGGCACCCCGTGCGCGAGCACCCGCTGGGCCGAGCGCAGCGCGACCGCGCCCGAGAAGGGGTCGCCGCGCTTGACAAAAATGACGCCGAGGCCGCGCGCGTGCGCGCCGATGACCGGCCACCGGGCGACCTCCTGCTTGGCCAGAGGGACCGCGGCGATCTGCCCGAGCAGCACGGGGACGTCGATCCACGACAGATGATTGGCGCAGATCAGCGCCGGCCCGTCGGGCCAGGGCGCTCCCGAGCGGCGCACGTCGTAGCCGTTCTCGTCGGAGAGCCGGGCCATCGAGGCGCGCAGTCGCTCCGCGCGCGCCCGGGCCAGGGCGGCCCCGTCGAGGCCGCGGACGTCGAGGCGGAGGTGGCCGACGCTCTCGAGCGTCGACACGCTCGTCGCGAGGAGGCGCCGGGCGGCCAGCCAGGGATCGCGCGCGCCGCCGTCGACACGTCGGGTGGAGTCGAGCCGCGCGGCGCGGACCTGCATCAGGCGGCCTCGTGCGCCGCGCTCGGCACCACGTCGCCGGCGAGCACCGGCGCAATCTTGTCAATCAGGCCGAGCCGCTCGTAGCGCGAGCGCAGCTTCTCGAAGGCGATCTTGTCGATCTTCGACACGATCCGGCTGTCGCCAGGGCCGTAGAAGTCCTCGCGCGTCTCGAGCTCGTGGGCGCCCAAGGTCGCGTGGAGCGCGCGGGCGGCGGCGTTGTCCTCTTTGACCGTGAACCAGCAGGACTCGACGCGCTTTCCGAGCAGCGCGCGGACGAAGCCCTGCAGGAGCTGATGGACGACGCGCGTCCCGCGATAGGCGGAGTCGACGCCGAGCGTGGTGCAGTAGGCCTCGCCGTCGCGAACGAAGCTGAGGATGTAGCCGACCGGACGGGCGCTCTCACCCGCGCCGTCGAACGCGATCAGGCACGTATCGGCGAAGAACTCGCAGCAGAGGCGAACGTAATAGGGCCCCAGGACCTCCTCGCCGTCGCGCCCGAAGATCTCCTCTTCGAGGCGCATCAGCGTCGCGAAGTCGTCCTGCCGAAGCGTCCTCACGGTGTAGCGCGACATGGCTGCCTCCTTCCGTCTCGTTGGGGCGACGATAGCGGCGGCCGGTGAAGGAGTTGAAACGGCGAGGCAAGGAGTGAGTCGCGTTTGCGAACAGGACGCGCGACCGCCCCGCGACACCGCGGCGCTTGGCGGATTCGTGGCGTCGGATGGCGCCGGTCGGGCGCTCGCGTCGGCTATCGAGAGGACATGCGCTCTTTGTTCATGGCCCTGGTCCTCTCGCTCGCCGCCGCGTGCGGCACCCCACCGACGGACGGTGACAACCCCGGCGATGGCGTCGACAGCGTCGAGGCGACGCACCAGGCGATGTGCTCCACCTTCTGCTGCGGTGACAAGTGCTGCGAGTGGGGTGGGAAGTGGACCGACTCGACCTTCACCTGGTGCTGCAAGACCGACCGCGACGGGTCGAAGATCTGCACCAACGCGCCCGACCTCATGCTCGATCGCAACGCGGGCGGCGGGAAGACGCCGAAGCCGGGCGTGCCGACGGGCACGGTCTCCGGCGGCGGGACGCTCGCGCCTGAGGCGCCTCGCCCCCGAAGCCGGCTAACCGTTCTCGCTAGACGACAACTCCGACTCGAGCGCGCGGCCGAGCGTCTCGAGGCAGCGCATCCCGCAGCCCACCAGCTCCCGCGCCGCCTCCAGCGCCCAGGCCCGCACCGCCGCGCGCTCCGCCTCGCTCATCGACCAGAAGCGCGGGTCGCGCGAGCGCGCGTCCTCGGCGACGTGCCCGGCGATCCCCGCGCAGGCGCCCAGCCGCGCCGCCCGCGCCTCCCACGCCGTCCCCGCCGTCATCAGCGCGAGGTAGGCGCCCCACTGCCGCCCGGCGATCGCCTCCCCGACGGTGCGGTAGCGCTCGGCCGTCCACTCCGTCGTGCGCACCTCGACCTGCTGCTGCGCCGCCGCCAGCGCCAGCTCGCGCCCGCAGCGCGCCAGCGCCTCGGGCGCCACCGCATCCGCCGCCGTCGCCACGAAGAGGTTCTGCAAGAGATACTGCGCGCCCGGCGCCAGCCGTACCGCCGGCGTGAGGTAGTCGCAGTCGCCGTCGATGAGGTCGTCGGCCAGGTTCCCCGCCGCGTACGAAAACAGGAGCGCCGTCCCGCGCCGCGCGATCGCGTCGCGCGCCAGGCCCGCCTCGGCGGCCGCCGCCCACAGGAGCTGCAGCGCCTCGCGCCGCGTCGCCTCCAGCGCAGCGACGAGGTCGCGCTCGGCCTCCTCGGGCAGCGCGAGCCGCCGCAAGGTCCGGAGCGCCTCCTGGAAGAGGACGCCGGCGCTCACCCGCCCCCCTCGATATTCGATATATTGGGAACGTGGGGAAATTCGTTTTCGCGCGCGCGGCGACTGTCCCAAACGCTCCGAGCGACCCGATTCAGGAGCGCCACGCGCGCGTGATCGACTGGTACGAGCGGAAGACCGATTTTCTGCTCGACAAATACGGCGGCCGCGGCCGCGTCCACTACCACACCGGGCTGGCGCCGCCCGACCTCGTGGCGGCGCGCGACCTCGACGGGCTGCGCGCCCAGCTCTGGGAGTCGCAGGAGGCGATGCTCGACCGCGCCGCGCGCGCCTGGGACGCGCCGCGCACGCTCGGCGGCGAGCTCCTCGACGTCGGCTGCGGCCTCGGCGGCGGTCCCATCTACTGGGCGCAGCGCACCGGCGCGCGCGTGACCGGCGTGACGCCCGTCGCCGCGCACGCGCCGATCATCGAGCGCCTCGCCCGCGAGGCCGGCGTCGGCGATCGCGTCCGCGTCCTCGTCGCCGACGCCCACGCCGTCCCCGCCCCCGCGCGCGCCTTCGACGCCGCCGTCGCCACCGGCGCCTCGAACTACTTCGATCGCGCGCGCTGGTTCTCGCACCTCGCGCACCTGCTCCGCCCCGGCGGCCACGTCTGCATCGAGGACACCTTCTGGGTGTCCCCTGAGCTCGTCGCGCCCTTCAACGACTACTGGATCTCCAACGTCGGCCACGAGCGCGAGTACCTCGACGCCGCGCGCGCCGCCGGCCTCCGCCTCGTCGGGCGCGAGGACGTCACGCGCGACGCCGCCGGCTTCTGGCGCCTGTCGGTCGCCTGGTCCGAGGCGCTCCTCGCCGCCGAGCCCGACGCGCGGAAGCGCGACGAGCGCCGCCGATCGATCGCCTGGCAGTCGCAGGTCCACGACGCCTACCTCGACGGCGGCTTCCTCAATTTGTTGCTGCAATTCGAGCTGCCTCCATCGCCGGCGACTCGAACGCCAGCGGCAGCGTCACCGTCACGCGCGCCCCACCCTCGGCGCGGTTCTCGCGATCGATCCGCCCGCCGTGCGCGCTGAGGAGCTTCGCCGACGTGAACAGCCCGAGCCCGGTCCCTTGCGCCTTCGACGTCGAGAAGCCGGTGATCGGCTGCTTCAGCATCTCGGGCGGGAAGCCCGGCCCGTCGTCCTCGACGAACAGGCAGAGGAGCCCGCCCGTCTCGTTGCGCTCGACCCGCACGACGACCGTGCGCGCGGCCCGCTTGCCGTCGCCCTCGCAGGCGTTGACCAGCAGATTCTCGACGACGCGCCGGAGCGTCGTCGCCCCACCCTCGAGGCGCACGGCGTCGACGCGCTCGCCCATCTCGAGCTTCACCCGCACCGCCGGGAAGCGCCGCTGCACCGTCGCCGCGAGCTCGCGCACGAGCGGCTGCACCTCGGTGCGCTCCCCCGACAGCACCGACATGCGCCCGCGCCGCTTGGTCTCCTCGAAGATCTCGCGCACGCGCTCGGTCGCGTCGCGCATCTCCTGGATGAGCAGGTAGAGCTCGTCGCGATCGACCTCGCCCTCGCTGGAGGCGATGGCGTTGAGCCCGTCGATCGCCAGCAGCATGGCGACGAGCGCGTTGTTGGCGTCGTGCTGCGCGGCGACGACGTGCGAGAGGCTCTCGTGCAGCTCCTCGACGCGGCGGTTGCGATCGTCGAGCGCCTGCGCCTGCAGCGCGGTGGTCATCGCCGCCGAGCGCTGTCGCGCGCGGAACCCGCGCATCGACACCGCGCCGACGATGAGCATCCCCGTCAGCGTCGCCAGCCAGACGTAGGCGAGCACCGCCAGGTGCGCGCGATCGGGCGCCAGGAGGCCCGCCGCGCCGACGGCGAACGTGAGCACGCCGAAGAGGAACGGCTCCCGCACCGTCGGACGCGTGATGTGCGCGTGGTAGACCGCGGCGAACAGGAGCAGCGAGCTCAAGCTGAGCGCGCCCTCGATCCGCGAGAGCGCCACCAGCGACGCGAGGAAGAAGTACAGCGCGGCGGTCGGCACCATCGCCACCGACAGGAACAGGCGGTCGAGCTCGGGCCGACGCGCCGCCCACGCCGACCAGGCGATCGCGGTCACGAACAGCGGGACGAACGTGAGGAGCGCCGTCGTGAACGGCAGCCCGGCGAGCGCGCGCAGGTGCGGCTCCCAGCGCAGCGCCGCGAACAAGAGCGCGACGAACACGAACGACGGCGCCCACCCGCGACGGAACGACGCTAGCGTCCGCAGCGCGGCGGAGTCCTGATGCTGGAGCCAACGAGAGAGCGCCCCGCCGGGGCGGCCGCAAGGCGACACGGCTACGAGAGCGTGACGTAGAACCCGCTCTTCTTGTTGATCTCGTTCGCCTCGGCCTGCGCGGCCTCGAGGCGGCGGCGGAGCTCGTTCACGATGTCGGGGTTCCCGCGGTGGGTGGTTTCGATCGACACCTCGCCGCCGGCGAGCACCTGGTGCAGCGCCTCGACGACCTTCGCCACCTGCTCGGTGAGCTTCATGTCCCCGATCGCGCCCTCGAAGACGCCGAGGTCGATGAGCCGCATCATGTATTCGTACGTCTGCGATGCGAGCTGATATCCGACGAGGCGCGGACCGACGGTCGAAGGCGTGTAGCTCATAGAGACCCCCTCGATACGATTTTACTATGTCGTCATTTCATCGATCAGCAGTTTCAGTCGATCGGTGTTGAAGGGCTTATGGAGGAACGCCTGGCGCGGCGGATCGTTCGAGTAGCCGACGGGCTGCCCGAGCCCGGTGAGCAGCACGCGTCCGACGCCGGCGCGCTCGGTCTCGACCCAGCGCAGGAACTCGATCCCGCTCTCGTTGTCCTTGAGCCCGAGGTCGCTGATGACCAGCCGCACGTCGGGGTTGTCGCGCACGTGCGCCTGCGCCTCGGAGATTCGCTGCGCGACGAGGACCTCGTGCCCCATCGCCCTCAACACGCGCGTCAGCGCGCGCGCCACCAGTCCGTCGTCCTCCAACAGCACGATCTTCATTCCGCCCACCTCCGTGCGCGCTCGGCTCCGTCGCGCAACCACCCCCCATCCGGCGGAGCGACATAGAGCCCGCCCGAGACCGCGCTCACGTACCGCGTGAGCGCGTCCGCGCCGCCCTCGTTCGTCTCGCCGTTCCCCACGAATCCAACGAATGCGTCGAAGGCGCGCACCAGCTCCTCACGCCCTCCCGACACTGCAATGAACGCCAACCCCTCGCTGCCCGCCCATCGATATGGAAACCCTCGCCGCACGAATCGTCCCCATCGACGGGCGTGTACCACGTGCGCCTCTGCCGGCGCATCGGAGATCGACGCGCCGTCGGGCGTTCGCCCCATCACCCGATCGCGCCGCGTCGCCGGCAGCGCCGCGAAGCGCGCCAGATCCTGCTCGAACCGCACCCACGCCACCAGCCCGCAGCCGGCGAGCGGCCCGTCGGCGACGATGGCGTCGCGGCGGATCTCCTCCTCCGTCGGTGGGCGCAGCCCGTCGCGATACCCGAAGGGCTCGCGCCCGTCGCCGATGCGGCCACCGACGACCTCCTCATCGAGCGTCGCCACCTCGCCGAGCTCCGCCGCCACCCGCCGCACCGCCGCCAGCAGCTCCTCGCGGGTCGCGCCCGCGCACTGCACGAAGAGGTCCGCCTGCGTCGACGGCACGCGCCCGCCCGCGCCGGCCCGCGGGAAGATCGCCGCCGCCGCGACGTCGCGCGCGGCGATCAGCGTCCGCCCGTCGGCGCCGAGCGCGTCGAGCAGCGCGGCCGCGCGCTCGAACAGCGGCGAGACCCGTCGCCCGCGCGCGCGCCACACCTGCGCCGCGGCGAACTGCCCCGGCCCCTTCAGCAGCGCCGGCTGAATCGCGACCGCCACCCAGTCATTCTATCGCGTCTTCCGCGAATTTTGCGGACAATCGCGTCTAGCGCTCAATCCCGATCAGACGCCGCCCACCGACGACGCCATCGTCAACGAAGTGCACACGCACGGCGCGTCCCGGCGCACGGTCGCCCGCGCGCGCCACCGCGATCGACGCCACGCGATAGCCTCGCCCGTCGGTGAGCGGCGCGCAGCGGGTGAAGCCATCCCCCTCGTCGACGACCGGCCCGCGCACCGCGCCCGTCGCCAGATAGCGCGTCGCCGCCGCGCCGCCGAGCCCGCGCTTCAGCCACCAATCCTCGAAGCAGAGCGCTCGCCCGCGGAAGGCGAAGCTCTCGAGCGGCGGCGTCTCGGCGAAGTAGGTCCGCGCGATCCGCTCGCGCCGCCCCTTCAGCACCGACGACAGATAGGCGGCCGCCTCGGGCCGATAGCGCCCCGCGCGCACCGCCCCGTCGAGCTCGTCGTCCTCGAGCAGCGCCACGCGCTTCGCCCCCCAGTAGGTGTCGCGCCGCGTGCGGCGCACGAACGCCGGGTTGTGGAGGACCGGCGTCCACTCCTTCGGGTCGAAGTGCTCGACGTCGAAGAAGCCGATCTCCGGCCAGCGCGCCAGCGCCACCGCGCGCGCCGTCTTCAGCTCCGCCCCCTGCCACGAGCGCCGCAGCAGCCCCAGCGTGAGGATCGACTCCACCATCTCGAGCGGGTCGAGGTAGATGGTCCGCCCCATCCAGTAGGTCTGCGGCCCCGTCGCCCGCGCGCCGAACGAGCCGCCGACGTCCTGCTGATAGTGGACCACGTGCCCCTCGCCCGGCCGCCCGACGTACATGTCGAGCGTGTTCGTCTCGAGCGCGTCGGTGTTGTTGATGAGCGCGTACACCGGCTGCAGCCCGCGCAGATCGCGGCGCGCCTCGTGCGGCACGCGATCGTTGGGATCGTCGTCGCGGCGGCCGAAGAAGGGCGCCGGCCCGACGTTGTGCCCCGCGATCCAGCGGCTGGCGAGCGCGCGCATCCGCCCGTCGGGGAGCCGCGGCACGCGGGCGAGGATCGCCGCCAGCGCCGCGCCGTCCATCGCCACCTCGTCGCCCACCGGATCGGTCATCGACGCCGTCGGCGAGAGGCGCAGCTCCTCGGCTGAGAGGTCGCAGATCTCGACGGCGGGGACGTTCCACCCGAGCGACCAGACGATGCGCGCGGCCACCGCCTCCGTCGAGGTGTCGAGCCCGACGAGGCCGGCGTGATCGAACTTGAACAGCCACTTCTGCCCGGTCGCGTCGCGGACCTGGAACCCGGCGTTGAGGCCGTACGTCTTGCCCTTGGTGACGACGAACGGCGGCGTCGGGTGCGCGTAGCCCGCCATCGGCCCCTCCTCGACGCGCGCGCCGCCGAGCGGCCGCCACCACACGCGCCCGTCGGCGTCGACCACGCGCCGCGGATCGCGGAACCACGTCGAGTCGCCCACCTCGTCGAGCGCGTTGGGGTTCTCCGACTCGGCGCCATAGTCGAGGCCGAGGGCGCGATCGGCCGGCAGGAAGATGGCGTCGCGCAGCCCGACCCAATCCGAATAGAAGGCGCGCGTGCGCGGCTGCGGGATGGGCTGCGCGTCGCGCTCGTCCCACAGGATGCCGCGGTCGACGAAGCGCACCGACGGCGGCGCGCAGCCCGCCAGCGCGGCGACAATCGCGATAGACAACAATGCGCGACGCGGCGTCGTCGTCATCAGAAGGCGCTCGCGGTGAAGGTGACGACGGTCCCCTCGCCCGCCCAGCCGTAGGCGAGCTGCAGCCGCATGATCAGCTGCTGCGAGGTGCGGACGCGCAGCGCGCCTCCGACGGCGGGGATCATCTTGTCAAACGAAAATCCGTCGAAGTGCGGCCCGAACACGCCGCCGTAGTCGACGAACAGCGCCGCGTCCATCCACTGCGCGATCGGCCAGCGATACTCCGCCGTCGCCAGGAACAGCGACGCGTCCCGATAGCGCCCGAAGCGCACGCCGCGGTGGAGCTCGGGCAGCCCGAGGACGTAGAGCTCGGTGAACGGGACCGGCGAGCTCCCCTCCGTCGGCAGCACCGTCCCCGCCTGCAGCCGCACCACCAGCACGCGGCTCCGCTGCCAGAGGTCGAGCGCCGCCTCGAGGATGCCGTGCAGCCGAACGTAGCTCGAGTGATCGTCGCCGAGCCCGTGCGAGTAGTCGGCGCGCACGTCGAGCGCCACACCCTGCGACGGCGCCGAGAAGGAGTCGCGCGTGTCGACGTGCATCCCCAGCGTCGCGCGGAGGAACTGTGTCCCCTCGTTGAACCCCGGCACCTCCGCCTCGGAGACGTGCGCGGTCAGGCAGCGCCCGTCGAACTTGGGCGTGCAGTAGACGTCGGCGATCGGCGGCACGCCGTAGATGTCCCGGCCATTGCCGAAGCGGCGCAGCCCGAACGCGCCGTCGCCGTAAAAGCTGACCAACGGGTGCGCGTCGAGGCGGACCACGTTGTGCACGTCGACGACGTTGGCGGCGTAGCGCCCCACGCGCCCCTGGTTCGCGGGCTCGAAGCCGATGCCCGAGTAGACGAAGTCGTCGCGATAGGTGTAGTCGAGATCGAGGATGTACTGCGCGCTGCCCCACAGGCTCGTCGGGCGCATGAGGAAGCGCGCGGCGACGACGTCGGCGATGTTGCCCGCCAGCGACGCGCGCAGCTCGGTGCGCGGGCCGAGCGCGCGCAGGTTGAAGTAGCTCAGCCCGAAGATCGGCAGGATCCCCGAGGTGATGCCGACCGTGGGCCGCACCCCGACGAGCCCGTCGCGCGAGGTGATCGCGTCGAGCACGCGCTGCAACACGTGACGGCGCTCGAACCAGCGCGCGCCGAGGCCGACGGGGACGAAGAGCGCGCGCCACACGAGCCGCGGCAACACGAGGAGGAGGCGCGGCACCACGAGCGCCGCCTCCCGACGAGCGGCCGCGGGATCGGAGCGGCGTCCGTCGAAGCGCTCGCCCCGCGACGGGTCGGGCGGGGGCTCCGCAGCGACGGCAGGAGTGCACACCATGAGCAGCAGGAGGAGCAGCGTTCGCACGTCGAGACGTGCCTAAGCGCGGGCCCCTCCGTTGCATGAGTCGCTGGGTTGACGCGTTGGTGGGCATGGTTACTTTGCGACGGGAAATCGTGAGATTCGCGACACTGAGGCGGGGAGAACGACACCGATGAGACTCGACAAGCTGACGATCAAGACCCGTGAGGCCCTCGTCGAGGCGCAGGCGCTCGCGCAGCGCTTCGGACAGCCCGAGATGATGCCGGAGCACATCGCGCTCGCGCTCGTCCGCCAGGACGGCGGCGTCGTCGCGCCGATCCTCAAGAAGGTGGGCGTCGATCCGACGGTGCTCGGCGCCACCCTCGAGCGCGACGTCGATCGCCTGCCCAAGCAGCAGGGCGGCATCGAGGTCGGGCTCAGCCGCAAGGCGAAGGAGCTCATCGAGACGGCCGAGAAGGAGGCGGACACGTTCAAGGACGCCTACACCTCGACCGAGCACCTGCTGCTCGCGCTGACGGCGCGCGACTTCGGCCTCGCCTCGCAGCGCTTGCGCGAGGCGGGCGTCACCCACGACGCCGTCATGAAGGCGCTCTCGGAGGTCCGCGGATCGCAGCGCGTCACCGACGAGAACCCCGAGGGCAAGTACCAGGCGCTCGAGCGCTACACGCGCGACCTCACCGAGGTGGCGAAGAAGGGCAAGCTCGATCCGGTCATCGGCCGCGACGAGGAGATCCGCCGCGCCATCCAGGTCCTCTCGCGCCGCACCAAGAACAACCCCGTGCTGATCGGCGAGCCCGGCGTCGGCAAGACCGCCATCGTCGAAGGCATCGCCCAGCGCATCGCCACCGGCGACGTGCCCGAGGGGCTCAAGGACAAGCGCGTGCTGTCGCTCGATCTCGGCGCGCTCGTCGCCGGGACCAAGTATCGCGGCGAGTTCGAGGATCGCCTGAAGGCGGTGCTCAAGGAGATCGAGTCCGCCGAGGGCAAGGTCATCCTCTTCATCGACGAGCTCCACACGCTCGTCGGTGCGGGCGCCGCCGAGGGCGCGCAGGACGCGGCCAACATGCTGAAGCCCGCGCTCGCCCGCGGCGAGCTGCGCGCCATCGGCGCGACGACGCTCGACGAGTACCGCAAGCACATCGAGAAGGACAAGGCGCTCGAGCGCCGCTTCCAGCCGGTCTTCGTTGGTGAGCCGTCGGTGCAGGACACCATCGCCATCCTCCGCGGCCTCAAGGAGAAGTACGAGGTCCACCACGGCATCCAGATCCGCGACGGGGCGCTCGTCGCCGCCGCGCGGCTCTCGGATCGCTACATCAGCGATCGCTTCCTGCCGGACAAGGCCATCGACCTCGTCGACGAGGCGGCCTCGCGCCTGAAGATGGAGATCGACTCGCTGCCGACGGCGATCGATACGCTGCAGCGGCGCGTGGTGTCGCTCGAGATCGAGAACCAGGCGCTGTCGAAGGAGCCCGACGCCGCGTCGCAGGCGCGCAAGGCGGAGGTCGAGCGCGAGATCGCCGAGCTCAAGGAGGAGATCGGCGGCATGAAGGCGACCTGGCAGCGCGAGAAGGAGCTCATCGGCAAGGTCCGCTCCGCGAAGGAGAAGATCGATCAGGCCAAGACCGAGAGCGACCTCGCGCAGCGACGGGGCGACCTCAACAAGGCGGCCGAGCTGAAGTACGGCGTCATCCCGCAGCTCGAGCGCGAGCTCGCCGCGGCGAACGAGGAGCTCGAGCGCAACAAGAAGGGCGGGCAGTCCTTCCTCCGCGAGGAGGTGACCGAAGAGGACGTCGCCGCGATCGTGTCCAAGTGGACGGGCATCCCGGTGACCAAGATGCTCGAGGGTGAGCTCGACCGCCTCGGCCACATGGAGGAGCGCCTCCACGCGCGCGTCATCGGGCAGGAGAAGGCCGTCGAGGCGGTGGCCAACGCCGTCCGTCGCGCGCGCGCCGGGCTCCAGGATCCGAACCGGCCGATCGGCTCGTTCATCTTCCTCGGCCCGACGGGCGTCGGGAAGACCGAGCTCGCGCGCGCCCTCGCCGAGTTCCTCTTCGACGACGAGACGCACATGGTCCGCATCGACATGTCCGAGTACATGGAGAAGCACACGGTCGCGCGCCTCGTCGGTGCGCCTCCGGGCTACGTCGGCTACGAAGAGGGCGGGCAGCTCACCGAGGCGGTGCGCCGTCGTCCCTACTCGGTCGTGCTCTTCGACGAGATCGAGAAGGCGCACCCCGACGTCTTCAACACGCTGTTGCAAGTGCTCGACGACGGCCGTCTCACCGACGGGCAGGGGCGCACCGTCGACTTCAAGAACACGGTCATCATCATGACCTCGAACGTCGGCTCGCAGTACATCGCCGAGGTCGAGGACGTCGAGAAGCCGGAGGTGCGCGACAAGATCGATCAGGCGCTGCGGGCCAGCTTCAAGCCCGAGTTCCTGAACCGCATCGACGACATCATCGTCTTCCACAAGCTGGGCAAGGAGCAGCTCCGCCCCATCGTCGAGATCCAGCTGGGCCGGCTGCGCAAGCTCCTCGCGGACAAGAACCTCACGCTCGAGCTCACGCCGCAGGCGATCGACCTGCTCGTCGAGCGCGGCTACGACCCGACGTACGGCGCGCGCCCGCTCAAGCGGGTCATCCAGCGCACCTTGCAGGATCCGCTGGCGAAGGCCATCATCGCGGGGAAGTTCAAGCCCGGCGATCGCATCCGCGGCGAGCGTGTGGGCGACGAGATCCAGTTCGGGACCGTCACCTTCGACGCGGGGAACCACTCCGAAGCTGCGTAAGGGGCCATGGCCAAGGACTTCTACAAGGTGCTCGGTGTCTCCGAGACGGCGAGCGCCGACGAGATCAAGAAGTCGTATCGCAAGCTCGCCAAGAAGTTCCACCCCGACGCCACCGGCGGCGACAAGGCGAAGGAGGCGCGCTTCAAGGAGATCACCGAGGCGTACGAGGTCCTCGGCGATCAAAAGAAGCGCGACGAGTACGACGAGCAGCGACGGAATCCGTTCGCCGGGGCGCGCGGCTTCTCCGGCGCCTACCCCGGCGGCGGGCCGGGCGGCTTCGGCGGCGGCGGCGGCTTCGGCGGCGGCGGCGGGGACTTCAACGAGATCCTCGAGCGGCTCCGTCAGGAGGCGGCGCGCGAGCACGCGGCGCGCAGCGGTCGCGCAGGGGGCGGCGGTGGCGCCGGGGGGCGCGCGCGCGGCGGACGCACGACGGTGAACTTCGGCGGCGGCATGGCCGACATCTTCGAGATGTTCGGCGGCGGCGGCGGCGGCGGTCCGTTCGGCGGCGGCGCGGCGGCGGAGGCGCCCCACAAGGGCGGCGACGTCACCGCGAAGCTGGAGATCGATCTGCCCGAGGCGGCGCTCGGCACCGAGAAGGCCATCACCGTCGACGGCAAGCACCTCACGGTGAAGATCCCGGCCGGCGTCACCGACGGCAAGACCATCCGCCTCGCCGGCCAGGGTCAGCCCGGCGTCGCCGGCGGGCCCGCGGGCGATCTCCTCATCGAGCTGCACGAGCGACCGCACGCCAGGTTCCGTCGGCGCGCCCCCGGATCGCCCGACATCGAGGCGGACATGCCGGTCGCGCTCGAGACCGCCGTCCTCGGCGGCAAGGCGGACCTCACCACGCTCGAGGGAACGACCATCTCGCTCACGATCCCGCCCGGCACCTCGAGCGGCAAGAAGCTGCGCCTGCGCGGCAAGGGCGCGGTCAGCGGAAAAGATCAACGCGGCGACCTGTACGCGGCCGTGTCGATTCAGCTCCCCGAGCAGATCTCCGACGAGGCGAAAGAGCTCATTCGCCGCTTTTCTCAGCTCAGCAAAAAGTAATTTTCGTTTTCCCGTCGGTGCGTAAATGCGCACGCGTTGCGGGGGTCAGTACGGCGACTTACGTTCCGCCTATGTCCAAGGAAGATCTCAAAGGGGGAGCGGCGGTCGGAGTGCCCGTGCTGCCGCTCAGGAATCTGGTCCTCTTCCCCGGTGTGGTCATGCCGATCGACGTCGGCCGCGCCGGTTCTCTCAAGCTCGTCGAAGACGTCATCAAGCGCCAGCCCGCTCGGCTGCTGGTCGCCACCCAGAAGGATCCCTCCGTCGAGGAGCCCAGCCCCGACGACCTCCACACGATCGGCGTCCTCGCCGAGGTGCTGAAGGTCGTGCGCGTCTCCGAGTCGCGCGTCACGCTCGTCGTCCGCGGCGTCGAGCGCCGTCGCCTCGGCGTCTTCTCGCAGGTCGCGCCCTACCTCGCCGCCGACGTGCATCCCGTCGTCGAGCTGAACGAGCACTCGCCCGAGAGCGAGGCGCTCGCGATGACCGTGCGCGAGACCGCCAAGAAGGTCATCCGCCTCTCGCCCGACATCCCCGACGAGAACGTGCAGGTGATCGACGCCGTGCGCGAGCCGTCGCGCCTCGCCGACATCGCGCAGAGCCACCTCGAGCTCGCCACCGACGAGCGCATCGCGCTGCTCGCCGAGACCGACGTCGAGCGCCGCCTGACTAAGGTGCTCGAGGGCCTCCAGCACCGCATCCAGGTGTTCGAGGTGAAGGAGAAGATCGACACGCAGGTGCGCGAGGAGTTCGGTCGTCACCAGCGCGAGGCGGTCCTCCGTCAGAAGCTGAAGGCCATCCAGGAGGAGCTCGGCGAGGGCGAGGACGGCGAGGATCTCTCCGAGTTCGAGGAGAAGATCGAGAAGGCCGGCATGCCCGAGGAGGTCGAGAAGGTCGCCAAGCGGCAGCTCGATCGCCTGCGCTCGATGCAGTCGGCGTCCGCCGAGTACACCGTCACGCGCACCTACCTCGAGTGGCTGTGCGACGTCCCGTGGTCCAAGCGCAGCGACGACAAACTCGACGTCGGCGAGGCGCGCGCGATCCTCGAGGCGGACCACTACGGCCTCGAGCGCGTGAAGAAGCGCATCCTCGAGTACCTCGCGGTGCGCAAGCTGTCGCCGCGCAAGAAGGGGCCGATCCTGTGCCTCGCGGGCCCGCCGGGCGTCGGCAAGACCTCGCTCGGGCGCTCGATCGCCAAGGCCCTCGGCCGGCAGTTCGTGCGCATCTCGCTCGGCGGCGTGCGCGACGAGGCCGAGGTCCGCGGCCACCGCCGCACGTACATCGGCGCGCTGCCCGGACGCATCGTGCAGGCGCTCAAGCGCGCGGGGACCAAGAACCCGGTCTTCATGCTTGACGAAATTGACAAGCTGTCGGCCGACTTCCGCGGCGACCCGTCGTCGGCGCTCTTGGAGGTGCTCGACCCCGAGCAGAACAACTCCTTCAGCGACCACTACCTCGAGGTGCCGGTCGACCTGTCGGAGATCATCTTCATCGCGACGGCGAACGACCTCTCGCCGATCCCGGGGCCGCTCCGCGACCGCATGGAGATCATCGAGATCGCGGGGTACACGCGCGAGGAGAAGAAGAACATCGCGCGCAAGTACCTGGTTCCGAAGCAGCTCGGCGAGCACGGGCTGACGGCCGATCACATCGCCATCACCGACGGTGCAGTCGAGGAAATCGTCGACCACTACACGCGCGAGGCCGGCGTCCGCAACCTCGAGCGCGAGATCGCCAACGTGATCCGCGGCGTCGCGGTGAAGGTGGCCTCGGGTGAGAGCTTCGCGACCGAGCTCGGGGCGAAGGACGTGAACGACTACCTCGGGCCGGCGCGCTTCATCTCCGAGACGGCGGAGCGCACCGAGGAGCCGGGCGTGTCGACGGGGCTCGCCTGGACGCCGACCGGCGGCGACATCCTCTTCATCGAGGCGACGCGCATGCCGGGCAAGGGGCAGCTCGTCCTCACGGGCCAGCTCGGCAACGTGATGAAGGAGAGCGCGCAGGCCGCGCTCTCGTGGGTCCGCTCGCACGCCGCGGAGTGGGGCATCTCGCCCGACTTCCTCGACAAGAGCGACGTCCACCTGCACGTCCCGGCGGGGGCCATCCCGAAGGACGGCCCATCGGCGGGCACGACGATGGCGGTCGCGATCACGTCGCTCCTCACTGGGCGGCGCGTGCGCGGGGACGTGGCGATGACCGGCGAGATCACGCTGCGCGGGAACGTGCTCCCCGTCGGTGGGATCAAGGAAAAGGTCCTCGCCGCGCACCGCGCGGGCATCAAGCGGGTGATCCTCCCCGAGCGCAACCAGAAGGACCTCGTCGACGTCCCGGCCGAGGTGCGCTCGACGATGGAGATCGTGTTCGCCAAGAAGATCGGCGACACGCTCGGCTACGCGCTGGAAGAGACGGCCGTCTTCCAGCCCGAGGCCGCCCCGGCTGCCGTCGAGCCGGTGGTCGAACCAACGATGCACGCCTAGTCGTTGACGACGAGACCGGCATTGGGGAGCATGACTCCCCAATGCCGGCGCCTCAGCTCCACCTCAGCTTCGGGATGCAGGTCGCGCACGTCGATGGCGTGCCGACGGCGATGCGCAACGCGGTCGCCCGCGAGAGCGGGTACGCCCGCCTCGGCGCCATCGTCCACGACCTCAGCTACTACGGGAACATGCTGGCGGAGACGGCGCGCTACTTCCTGCGCGCCGCGCCGCTCGACGCGCCGTGGGGCTACCGCATCCACTCGGTGCAGCCGGCGCGCTTCGTCGCGTCGTTCATCGCCGCCGCGGGGACGGTGCAGGGGCTCACGCCCGACGAGCGGCTCGCGCTGACGGCGGGGATCCTCTCGCACTGCGCGCTCGACCTCGCGCTCCACCCGCTGGTCAACTACATCGCCCGCCGCGACACCGACGAGCTCGGCGGACACGAGGCGGTGCGCCACCGCTTCGCCGAGAAGTACCACGCGCTCTTCTTCCACGCCGAGCGCCTCGGCGGCGACCCCATCGGCACGCCGACGATCCGCGCCTGGACCGAGGTCACCAAGGAGGGCACGCGCCGCCACGCGCGGGTCGAGGCGCCGATCGCCGCGCTCATCGATCGCGCCTACCGCGTCGCCTACGGCGGCGCGCCGTCGACGTCGACCTGGGCGCGCTGGGTGCGCAACTTCCGCCAGTTCGGCAAGCTCGCCTCCGGCCCCATCGCCAACTGGGACTCGAAGAAGCTCCTCGGCCCGCGCCACGCGCCCGCGCTGCGCGCGCGTTACGTCGAGAACGAGGTCTTTTCGCTCTACGATTTTTACGCCCAGGCCGAGGTCAAGCTGGTGCGCCTCACGCAGACCGGCGCCGCCTTCCTCGACGCGGGGGATTTTTCGCTTGACGGGATCGAGGCGCTGACCGCGGCGCTCGGCTTCACCGACCTCGCCGAGCCGACCGACGACCCGACGCTCCCCGCGCTGCCGCGCCTCTCGGTACGCTCGACGCCGGGATCGAGCCGCCCCGCCACGCACGCGCAGGCCGCCTAGCGATGGCCGCCGCCGAGCCGGCGCTCCGCCCCGTCGCCGACGGCGTCTGGGTGGCCGACGCGCCCGACCACACGATGATGGGCATCCACCTCGGGACGCGCATGACGGTGGTGCGCCTCTCGCACGGCGGGCTCTTCGTGCACTCGCCGGTCGCGCTCACGCCGAACTTGCGCGCCGCCGTCGACGCGCTCGGCCCGGTGCGCCACGTCGTCTGCCCCAACCTCTACCACCACCTGTACGCGGGGCAGTGGACCGAGGCCTACCCCGCCGCCCTCCTCCACGGCCCGGCGGCGCTCGCCGACAAGCGCAAGGATCTGCGCTTCAACTCCGTGCTGTCGTCGACGGCGCACCCCGACTGGGCCGGCGACCTCGTGCCGCACCCGATCGACGGCTGCGACCTCAAGGAGACGGTGTTCCTCCACCCGTCGACGAAGACGCTGATCTCGAGCGACCTCACCGAGAACTTCACGCGCTGCGATCACTGGCCGACGAAGATGTACCTGAAGGCGGCGGGCATCTGGCAGAAGCCGGGCTGGAGCCGCCTCCTGCGCTGGGTGTACAAGGACAAGCGCGCGGCGCGGCGGTCGATCGACGCGCTGCTGGCGCTCGACTGGGATCGGCTGATCGTCGCGCACGGCGACATCTTCCCGTCGGGGGGCAAGGACGCGGTCCGCTCCACGTTCCACTTTTTGGATTGAGGGGAATTACGGCAGCGGCAGCGGCCCGTCGCAGGTGAAGAAGCGCGGGCCGGGCGCCTCGGTCAGCTCGACCTCGTCGAGCGCCTGGAGCGTCGGCCCCTCGTCGAGGAGCGCGCCGCGACAGGCGGGCTCGACCGCGCCCGCGCAGCCTCCGTCGCCCGCGAGCTCCCCGCCGACGGCGAAGGTGACGAGCGACGCCGCCGAGATGGCCACCGCCACGCCCATGCCGAAGGCCTGCGCGGTCGTCGCCAGCGCGCTGCGCCAGCGACGGCGGCGCGCCTCGATGGCGAGCTCGCGCTCGCATACGACGCAGGCGCGCTCGGCCCCCCCGCACGGCGGGCAGGTGAGGAGCCCGCACCGCCGGCACGCAGCGAGCGAGCGTTGCGCGCCGCACGCGGCGCACACGGCGAATCGGGGGATGCGGTTGGAGACCAGCGAGCGACGGCGCACCCCTCACGAGGGAGCACGCCGCGCGCCAGCGCGATCGGGAACGGACGTTCCGTCGCGGCTTACTTCAGCTTCTCCATGCGACGGAGCACGCCGTCGGTGAAGCTCTGCGTGTTCCCCTTGCCGCCGAGGTCGGGCGTGCGCTCCTCGTCGCTGGCGAGCGCGCCGTAGACGCCCTCGCGCACGCGGCGCGCGGCGTCGCGCTGCCCGATGTGGTCGCAGAGCTCGGCGGCCGCGAGCGTCACCGCCGTCGGGTTCGCCAGCCCCTTGCCGGCGATGTCGGGCGCCGTGCCGTGAACCGCCTCGAAGATGGCGATGCCCTTGCCGAGGTTGAAGCCGGGCGCGACGCCGAGCCCACCGACGAGCCCCGCGGTGAGGTCCGAGAGGATGTCGCCGAAGAGGTTCATCGTGACGATCACGTCGAGCTTCGACGGATCCTTCACCAGCTGCATCGCCGTCGCGTCGACGATCATGTCGTCGAAGCCGATGTCGGTGTAGGCCGCGGCGACCTCGCGCCCCACGTCGAGGAAGAGGCCGTTCGAGAACTTGAGGATGTTGGCCTTGTGGACCAGCGTGACCTTCTTGCGCTTCTCGCGGCGCGCGTACTCGAAGGCGTAGCGCACGATGCGCTCGGAGCCGTGACGCGTGATGACCGCGATCGACTCCGCCGCCGAGCGTCCGGGGCCGACGTAGTGCTCGATGCCCGCGTAGATGTCCTCGGTGTTCTCGCGCACGACGACGAGGTCGACGTTCGAGTAGCGGCTGGGGACGCCGGCGATCGAGCGCACCGGGCGCACGTTGGCGTAGAGATCGAAGTGCTGGCGGAGGGCGACGTTGACCGAGCGGTAGCCCTCGCCCTTCGGCGTCGCGAGCGGCCCCTTCAGCGCGAGCTTGTTGCGCTCGATCGACTCGATGGTCTTCTGCGGCAGCGGATCCTTGGCGGTCTCGACGGCGGCGAGGCCGGCCAGCTGATCCTCCCAGGCGATGTCGGCGCCGGCGGCGTCGAGGATGCGGAGCGCGGCGGCGCAGATCTCGGGGCCGATCCCGTCGCCGCGGATGAGCGTGACTGGTGTTGACATCAGACTCTCGCTTCTTTGCTGTTCACGGGCGTGGAGCTTACTCGATCCCGAGCTCCTTCATCTTCGCGTAGAGCGAGGCGCGGCTGATTCCGAGGCGCTTCGCCGCGCGGGTCGCGTTGCCGGCCTCGGCGGCCATCGCCTCGGTGATGGCGCGACGCTCGACGCGCGCAACCACTGCGGCGACGCGCTCTTTCAGCGGGCGATCGTCACCGCCCGCTTCGTCTTCTTCGCTGAGGTCGCGCCCGGCGCTGGCCGTCGCGCTGCCAGCCGCGCCGAGGGCCGGCAGATCCTTCCGGCGCAGCTCCACGCCGTCGGAGAGGATGGCCGCGCGCTCGACGACGTTCTCGAGCTCGCGGATGTTGCCCGGCCAGGCGTAGGCGGCGAGCACCGCCAGCGCGTCGGGGGCGACGCGGCGCGGGCGCGGGCCCGCTCCTCGACGGCGCGCGAGGAACAGCTCGACGAGCGCGGGGATGTCCTCGCGCCGCTCGCGCAGCGGCGGCAGCTCGATCGGGACGACCGCCAGGCGGTAGTAGAGGTCCTCGCGGAACCTCCCGTCGCGGACGAGGCGACGGAGGTCCTTGTTGGTGGCGGCGATGATGCGCGCGTCGATCGACACGAAGGCGTCCCCACCGACGGGCTTCACCACGCGCTCCTGGAGGACGCGCAGGAGCTTGTTCTGCACCTCGGGCGCGATGTCGCCGATCTCGTCGAGGAACAGCGTCCCGCCCTGCGCCTCGCGGAACAGGCCGCGGCGCGCGCGCTGCGCGCCGGTGAAGGCGCCCTTCTCGTGGCCGAAGAGCTCCGACTCGAGCAGCGACGGCGCGAGCGCCGAGCAGTCGAAGGCGACGAAGGGGCCGTCGCGGCGCGGCGACGAGCGGTGGATGAGGCGCGCGGTGAGCTCCTTGCCGGTGCCCGATTCGCCGAGGATGAGGACGTTCGCCTCCGACGGCGCGACGCGCTCGGCGAGCGCCAGCGCCTCCAGCCATCGCGCCGACTGTCCGACGGGGCGATCGCCGAGGCCGCGCGCCTGCGCCACCTCGCCGCGGAGCCGCTTCACCTCGCGGGCGATGCGCCCCGTCTGGAGCGCGCGGGCGACGGCGGCCTTGAGCTCGTTGGGGTCGGCGGTCTTGCGGAGGTAGTCGAGCGCGCCCTCCTTCATCGCGAAGACGGCCGTCTCGACGGTGGCGTGGCCGGTCAGGACGAGGAAGGGCGCGTCGACGTCGCGCGCGCGCGCCAGGCGGATGAGCTCGATGCCGTCGGGGCCGGGGCCGAGCTGGAGGTCGGTGAGGACGACGTCGTAGGCGACGGCGTCGAGGCGCTGGAGGGCGGCGTCGACGGTGTGGACGACGTCGACGATGTGCTCGCCGCCGAGGAGCGTCTGGACGACGCTCGGGAAGAGCTCCTGATCATCGACGACCAACAGGCGCGCCATCTTTCTGGACACTGTCTAACGGTGAAGACAGTTTCCGTCCATTGTTTTGGACGGCCTATTCACAAGTGCTTGTTTTTACTATGGTTCCAACCTGGCACCGTCCGTGCTCAAGGAGCCGGGCATGGCCGACTCCATCCGATTCACTGAGCGCGAGCGCGAGTTCGTTTTTGGCGTCGCGATGAAGTACATGAAGGACGAGGAGCGCGCCCGCGACGTCACGCAAGACGCGCTGCTGCTCGCCTACCGTCACCGCGACAGCTTCCGCGGCGACTCGCGCTTCACGACGTGGCTCTACCGCATCGCCGCGACGACGTCGCTGATGCACCTCCGCAAGGAGCGCTCGCAGCCGCACTGGCAGTCGATGTCGATGAGCGACGACGACGAGACGGCCCCCGACGAGCCGCGCGCGCTGTCGGCCTCGCCGGAGGACGAGTGGGCGGCGACCGAGGCGGTCCGCTTCGCCAGCGATCGGCTTGCCGAGATGGGCGACAAGTACGGCCAGATCTTCACCATGCGCTTCCTCGAGGGCTACAGCGAGACCGAGATCGCCAAGAAGCTGCGCCTCAACGTCTCGACGGTGAAGACGCGCGCCTACCGCGCCCGCACCTACCTCAAGCGCGAGCTCGCCCAGGCGCTGTCGATCCCCGGCGCGCGCGCCTCGTCCGCCGACCACGACGACGCGGAGCTCGTCGCCGCCGAGGGCTGAGCCGCCCGTCACTTGACGACACGACCGGTCGGGAGAATGCTCTCGCCGACCCCGTGCACATCGTCAACGTCATCACCCGCATGATCGTCGGTGGCCCGCAGCAGGTCACCCTCCTCGCCGGTCACTTCTACAAGTCGCGTCCTCAGCATCGCTATACCGTCGTCGCAGGCGTCGAGTCGGGCGCGGAGGGCGACTACCACCACGAGCTCGACGCGGCCGGGATCGAGTGGCACCCGATTCCCGACCTCGTGCGCGAGCTGCGTCCGATGACCGACCTGCGCGGCCTGTACGCGTTGGTTCGACTCTTCCAACGCCTCCGTCCCGACGTCGTCCACACGCGGTCCGCGAAGGCGCGCCTGCTCGGCCCGCTCGCGGCCCGGATCGCCGGCGTCCCGGTGGTCCTCCAGACGGTGCACGGCTGGTCGTTCAACAACGCTGTCGACCGTCGGCGCGCGCTGTTCGTCCAGATGGAGCGGGTGTCGCGGCTCGCGTGCGACTGCTCGGTGTTCGTGTCGGAGCAAGATCTCAACGAAGGGATCGAGCTCGGGATCGTGCCGCGCGACGCGCTGGCGCGGGGACGCGCGGCGATCATCCGGTCGGGCGTCGACTTCTCGGCGCTCGCGCGCATCCCCGACGAGGAGCGCGCGACGCTGCGGGCCGAGCTCGGCGCGCCCCCGACGGCGCGCGTGGTGAGCCTCGTCCAGCGGCTGTCCGAGCCGAAGACGCCGCTCGTCTTCGTCGAGGCGATGAAGCAGGTCGTCGCCGGCCGCGACGACGTCCGCATCTGGATCGTCGGCGACGGCAAGCTCCGCGAGCCCACCGAGCGCGCCGTCGGCGAGCTGGGGCTGAGCGAGCGCACGTCGATGCTGGGGATGCGGAAGGACGTCTCGGCGCTGTTGTCCGCGTCGGATGTCGTGGTGCACAGCTCGCTGCGCGAGGGGCTCCCGCGCGTGGTGCTCGAGACGCTCAACGTCGGTACGCCGCTCATCGCCACCAACGTCGGCGGCGTCGGCGAGGTGGTGAAGGACGGCGACAACGGGCTGCTCGTCCCGCCGAATGACGTCGCGCGCCTGGCGCAGGCGATCGCGCGGGCGCTCGATGACCCGGCGGCGGCGGCGGCGCGCGCGGCGCGTGGTCGTGGCGCGATCCATCCGTTCTCGGCAGAGCGCATGCTCGAGGAGCAGCACGCGCTCTACGAGCGGCTCCTCGACGAGAAGCGGCGCGCGCCGCGGCGTCAGGTCGCGTAGATGCGCATCTACGTGCTCACGCAGGAGGACGCGTTCTTCATCCCGGTGATGCTCGATCACCTGTTGACGGTGCGGCGCGACGTCATCGGCATCGGCGTGGTCCCCGGCGAGATGCGACCGAACCATGTGCGGCGGTACCTGACGATGCTCGGCCCGCGCGACTTCGTCGTCACCGCCGCCCTTCTTGCTGGACACAAAGTCCTCGATCGCGCCGGGCGGGTGCTCCCGCTGCCGCGCAGCTACTCCGTCGAGGGCGCGGCGCGCCGGCACGGTGTCGCGCTCGAGCGCGTGCCGAAGATCAACGCATCCGAGTTCGTGGAGTCGCTGCGCGCGCGCGGCGTCGAGCTGCTCGTGTCGATCGCCTGCCCGCAGCGCTTCAAGCGCGAGCTCCTCGCGGTGCCGACGAAGGGTGCGATCAACATCCACGGCGCGCTCCTGCCGGAGTACGGCGGCCTCCTTCCGTCGTTCTGGGTGCTCGCCAACGGCGAACGCGAGACGGGCGTGACGGTTCACTGGATGAACGAGAAGATCGACGAGGGCGACATCCTGTTCCAGCGCAGGGTCGCGATCACCGACGACGACACCGTCCACTCGCTGGTGCGTCGGTCGAAGATCGAGATCGGAAAGCAGCTCCTCGTCGAGGCGATCGACGCCATCGAGCGCGGGGCCGCGCCGCGGACGCCGCTCGATCATGCGAAAGCGAGCTACTTCTCGTACCCCACGCCCGAGGCGCTGCGACGGTTCCGTCAGCGGCGGCGGCGATTCATCTAGCGGTCGCGTCAGTCGTCGCTGAGGATGCGCAGGAGCTCGGGGAAGCGCTCGAGGTGGTGGCGCGCGGCGCGGGCGCGGATCGCGGCCGGGTCGGCGTAGCCCCAGGTGACGAGCGCGAGGTCGACGCGCGCGGCGTCGGCGGTGTCGGCGTCGACGAGGCTGTCGCCGACGTAGAGCGTGCGGCCGCGCGGCGCCCCGATGGTGCCGCGGATGATGTCGACGATGAGCGGGTCGGGCTTGCGCCGTCCGACGTCGTCCTCGCCGAGGACGACCGGGAGCTCGTCGGCGAGGCGCAGGCCGGTCACGATCGTGCGGGCCAGCCCGCCCGGCTTGTTGGTCGCGACGGCGAGGCTGAGGCCGCGCGCGCGCAGCTTGGCCAGCGTCTCGCGCACGCCGAGGTAGAGGCCGGTGCGCGCGAGCGGACGCTCGGTGTAGAGGGCGCGGTAGCGCTGGCCGACGTCGGCGACCCAGGCCTCGCGCTCGCGGTGGTGCGCGACGTCGAGGCCCTGCCGCACCAGCGCGTCGACGCCCGAGCCGACCATCTTCGCGACCGCCGCGTCGCTGTGCGCGGCGACCCCGCGCTCGCCGAGGGCGGCGTTGAGCGCGTCCGCGATGTCCCCGATCGAGTCGATGAGCGTCCCGTCGAGGTCGAAGATCACCAGGTCATAACGCAGGGCGCCGTTGGTCACGGTCGTACTCTAGCGAGTACAGCGACGGGCGCCATGATATAGACACCGCATGGACGGAAAGCACGGGAAGGACAAGGGTGAGAAGCAGTACGCGACGATGAGCGGGCTGCCGCTCAAGGCGTGCTACGGGCCCGAGGATCTGCCGCCCGCCGAGGAGATCGGCGCGCCGGGGCAGTTCCCCTACACGCGCGGCGTCCACGAGACGATGTACCGCGGCAAGCTCTGGACGATGCGCATGTTCGCCGGGTTTGGGACACCGGAGGACACGAATCGCCGTTTTCATTTCTTGCTCGAACAGGGTCAAACCGGGCTCTCGACGGCGTTCGATATGCCGACGCTCATGGGATATGACCCCGATCACGAGCGCTCGCTCGGCGAGGTGGGGCGCGAGGGCGTGAACGTCGCCTCGATCGCCGACATGGAGCGGCTGTTCCGCGGCATCCCGCTCGCCGACGTGACGACGTCGATGACCATCAACGCCCCGGCGGTCTATCTGCTGGCGGCCTATGTCGTCGCGGCCGAGCGCCAGAACGTCCCGCCGTCGAAGCTGCGCGGCACGCTGCAGAACGACATGCTGAAGGAGTTCATCGCGCAGAAGGAGTGGATTTCGCCGATCCGCCCGTCGATGCAGGTCATCCGGGACATGCTGCTCTATTGCACCCGGGAAATGCCGCTCTGGAATACGATTTCGATTTCCGGATATCACATCCGCGAGGCCGGGGCGACGGCGGTGCAGGAGCTGGCGTTCACGCTGGCCGACGGCATCGGCTACGTCGAGCTCGGGCGCGAGGCGGGGCTCGACGTCGACGAGTTCGGGCCGCGGCTGTCGTTCTTCTTCGACGTGCACAACGACTTCTTCGAGGAGATCGCCAAGTTCCGCGCGGCGCGGCGCATCTGGGCGCGCGTCATGAAGGAGCGCTTCAAGGCGAAGAACCCGCGCTCGTGGCTCCTGCGTACGCACGCGCAGACGGCGGGCGTGTCGCTCATGGCGCAGCAGCCGCTCAACAACGTCGTGCGCACGGCGCTGCAGGCGCTGGCCGCGGTGCTCGGCGGGACGCAGTCGCTGCACACCAACTCGTACGACGAGACCTACGCGCTCCCGACGGAGGACGCGGTCACGCTCGCGCTGCGCACGCAGCAGGTGATCGCCGAGGAGTCGGGCGTGGCGGCGGTCGCCGATCCGCTCGGCGGCAGCTACTTCATCGAGCGGCTCACGTCGCAGATGGAGGAGGCGGCGATGGCCTACATCGAGAAGATCGACGCCATGGGCGGCATCGTGCGCGCGATCGAAGAGGGCTATCCGCAGCGCGAGATCGCCAACTCGGCCTATCAGTTCCAGAAGCAGGTCGACGCCAAGCAGCGCACCATCGTCGGGGTCAATAAGTATCGAGATTCGTCGGAGGAGAAGGACAAGATCCCGATCCTCAAGATCGACCCCGAGGTCGAGAAGCGCCAGATCGCCGAGGTGAAGAAGTTCCGCGCGGCGCGCGATCAGGGCGCGGCGGCGAAGGCGCTCGACGGCGTGACGCGCGCCTGCGGCGGCGACGGCAACATCATGGTCGCGGTGCTGGAGGCGGTGCGCAAGCACGTCACCCTCGGCGAGGTCTGCGACGTCTTCCGCAAGTCCTTCGGCGAGCACCGCGACCCCGCCTACCTGTAACTTCTTGAGCTTGAGCTTGAGCTTGAGCTTCAACTCCAACTCCAACTCCAACTCCAACTCCAACTCCAACTCCGACTCGACCGTCAGATCGAGTCGGGTCTTCTACAGATGAGTCGGAGGTGAAGTCGGAGGTGAAGTCGGAGGTGAAGTCGGAGGTGAAGCTGAAGGTTATTGACGTTACAGACGGTCAAAGGAACAAGCCGGCGTGTCGAAAGAAGCCCCTGAGGAGGTCTTGGTCGCCGCCCTGGATCGTGAGCGCAACTGCGACGGCCTCGTGAAGGTCCTCGACATCC
>Ga0272446_1001266_pt1 | contig 37215 bp, 38 predicted proteins | sample YNPCB0061_FD_194587 | JGI IMG/M metagenome (GOLD analysis project Ga0272446, IMG submission 194587) | Hot spring microbial mat communities from Yellowstone National Park, WY, United States - YNP-CB-006-1 | ecosystem: Environmental > Aquatic > Thermal springs > Hot (42-90C) > Sediment | place...
GCGGGTCTCATGCGGGCCGTCGAGCGGCGAGCGACGCTGGCTGTCGTGGGAGGCACACGGAAGAGAGGGCACCGCGGTGCGGAGCATCGCAGCCCCTCAGGCATGGGAGGTACACCAGTGAGCGGCGCCACCTTCATGTAATTGGGGCGGGCCCCGACGACGTGGAGGAGCTTCACGAGATCGTCGTCGGCACCGACGACGCGGGGATCAACCCTCGTTCAATCGTTCAGCCCTTGAGCGCCTTGCCGATGATGCCGGGGAGCTTGAACGCCGACGGCGCGGCCTCGAAGGCGACCATCTTCTTGCCGATGTCGGCGGCGGTGGCGTGGTTGGCGAACCACACCGGCTTCGGCTTGGCGACGAGCGGCCCGCGGATGACGCACTTCTCGATGTCGTCGTCGGGGAGGAGATAGGTGTTGTGGACCCAGCCCTTGCCGCTCTGGATGTCCTCCGGCGTCGACGAGGGGTGGCCGCCCCACGGCGTCGAGCCGAAGGCGAAGCCGATCGCCGGCCAGTGGTTGACGACGACCGTGCCGTAGCGGAGCTCGTCGATGGCCTTGTCGACGGCGGCCTTCACGCGCGCGTCCTTCAGCGACGACGGGTGCACGATGATCGTCGCCGACAGCGTCCCCCACACGCGATCGTTGGCGAACTTCACCGCGGCCTCGAGGTACTCGACCGGGTCGCTGGTGCCGACGGCGGTCTCGCTGATCACCGAGCACCACGGCTCCATCTGGAAGGCGATCTCGTTGGCGTCGTCGGCGTCGAGCTCGGGGATCATCGCCCAGGCGAGCTCGCCCGCCTTGGGGTCGCCAATCTTGATAGACGTTTTATGCCCGTCGACGAGCTGCCGCCAGCGATCCTCGGCGCCCGGGTAGTAGGCCTTGCGCAAGGGGACGCGCGCCAGCGACGCGCGCACCGCCTCGCGGAGCTTGTCGCGCAGCGCCCACCCCTTCGGCTGCACGAGGAGCTTGGCCGAGTTGCAGTTGAACGAGGCGTTGTTGGCGATGGCCGCGGTGATCGACTCGCCCTGGAAGGCGATCTCTTTTTCGCTGTAGGGCCCCGGCACGACGAGCAGCGGCGAGACGTTGCCGAGCTCGGAGGTGATCGCCTTGCCGAGGAGCGGCGTCTTCTTGCGCTTCCGCTCCTCGCGCTCCGGGCCGGGCGGTCCCCACACCATCATGTCGTGGGTCTTGTCCGAGCCGGTGATGTGGATCTCCTCGACGATGGGGTGCTCGACGCAGTACTTGCCGACATCGGGGCCGCCGTAGACGACGTGGAGGAAGTCGCGCTCGATGAGCGGCTTCCACGCCTTCTCGATCACCGGCCCGACGTGCGCGTTGACCGGGTTCATCTTGAGGACGACCACGCGCCCCTCGACGAACATCTTGTAGAGCGTGTCGGTCGGCGGGATCGACGCCACGTTGCCGGCGCCGAGGACGAGAGCGACGATGCCCTTGCGCTCGGCGGGCGGCGTCTTGTAGTGGCCGGCGGCGCGCGCGAGCACGTCGGCCGGCGACACGCCCGGCTTCATGCGCACCTCGCCGCTGAAGCCGCCGAACATGAGCTTGTCGAGGAAGCTCGTCGGGAAGACGTCGACGATGACGCGCCCGTCCTCGCGCGTGCGCATGCGCGCCGGGTCGAACGGCGGCAGCCCGCGGTCGATGCGCTCGAGCGTCTCCATGAGGAGGCGCAGGTTGCGGACGACGACGACGGGGCCGGCCAGCCACTCCTCGGCGGCGAGCTGCGACCCGGGGTCGATGCCCTTCATCTTGCAGCCGGCGAGCACCGACTCCTCGGCGACGGCGACGTAGCCCTCGAGCATCTGCCGCAGCATGCGCAGCCGTTCGGGGATGGACGTCTTGGCGAAGCCGTCGGCGGCGCGCTTGAGCCGCTCGAGCTTGTCGTCGATGTCGGGCCTCGCCGTCGACGACGGCACCTCGGGGAGCTTGATGTTCGTCTGCGCGACCATGGCGCGGAGGATAGCGCGGGGCGTCAGCCGACGGTAGGGGTGCCTTTCCGTTTCTCGAGGAGACGGATGTCGGTCAGGCGGCAATTTTTGTCTATCGCCTTCACCATGTCGTAGAGGGCGAGGCCGGCGACGGAGACGGCGGTCAGCGCCTCCATCTCGACGCCGGTGCGGTCGACCGCGCGGGCGGTGGCGCGCAGCTCGACGCGGTCCGGCTCGACGAGCGTCATCTCGACGTCGACGCTGGTGAGGCGCACCGCGTGGCAGAGCGGGATCAGCTCGGGCGTTCGCTTGGCCGCCATCACGCCGGCCAGGCGCACCACCGAGCCCACGTCGCCCTTCGGGACGCGCCCCTCGCGGATCGCCGCCAGCGTCGCCGGCGCCACCAGCACCACCCCGGCGGCGACGGCGACTCGCTCGACCTCGGGCTTGCCCCCGACGTCGACCATCTTGGCGCGCCCCTCGTCGTCGAGGTGGGTCAGCTTGTTTTCGCTCGACACTTACTCGACGGTGACCGACTTCGCCAGGTTGCGCGGCTGGTCGACGTCGGTGCCCTTGAAGTCGGCGACGTAGTACGCGAGGAGCTGCAGCGGCAGCACCGTCAAGAGCGGCTGCAGGAGCAGCGGCGCGTCGGGGATCAGGATGACCTCGTCGGCGAGCTCGCCGATGGTGTTGTCCCCGCGCGTGGCGACGGCGATCACCTTGCCCTCGCGCGCCTTCACCTCCTGCAGGTTCGACATCACCTTGTCGTACCCGGGGCCCTTCGGCGCCAGCACCACCACCGGCATGTGCTCGTCGATGAGCGCGATCGGCCCGTGCTTCATCTCGCCCGAGGCGTAGCCCTCGGCGTGGATGTACGAGATCTCCTTCAGCTTGAGCGCACCCTCGAGCGCGATCGGATAATTGGGTCCGCGACCAAGAAATAGGAAGTCGCGCGCGTTGCCGTAGCGGCGCGCCAGCACCTGGATCTGCGGCGCCAGCCCGACGACGTCCATCATCTTGTTCGGGATGTGCAGCAGCTCCTCGACGAGCTTGCTGGCCGCGTCCGGCGAGAGCGCCCCGCCGCGCCGCCCGAGGTGGATGGCGAGCAGCGCCAGCGCCGCCAGCTGCGTGGTGAACGCCTTCGTCGACGCGACGCCGATCTCGGGGCCCGCGTGCGTGTAGATCGAGCCCTCGCACGAGCGCGGGATCGACGAGTCGACGACGTTGGCGATGCACAGCGCCCGCGCCCCGCGCGCGCGCGCCTCCTTCACCGCCGCCAGCGTGTCGGCGGTCTCGCCCGACTGCGAGATGGCGACGACGAGATCGCCCGCGCCGATCACCGGCTCGCGGTAGCGGAACTCGCTCGCCAGGTCGACCTCGACGGGGATGCGCGCCAGCTGCTCGATGAGGAACTTCCCGACGAGCCCGGCGTGCCACGAGGTGCCGCAGGCGACGATGGTGATGCGCCGGACGTCCGCCGGCTTGATCTCGATGCCGTCGAGGAACGCGTCGGCCTGCTCGACCGAGAGGCGCCCGCGCAGCGTGTCGGTCACCGCGCGCGCCTGCTCGTGGATCTCCTTCAGCATGAAGTGCTTGAAGCCGTCCTTCTCCGCCGAGACGGCGCTCCAGGTGATCTCCTTGACCGGGCGCTCGACCTTGCGGCCCTCGAGATCACACAACGAAACGCCCTCGCGGCGCAGCTCGGCGATCTCGCCCTCCTCGAGGAAGATCATCCGGCGGGTGTGCGACAGGAGCGCCGGGACGTCGGAGGCGACGAAGTTCTCGCCGTCGCCGAGGCCGATGACCAGCGGCGAGGCGTTCTTCGCGGCGACGATGCGATCGGGCGTCTTGTCCGAGAGGACGACGATGGCGTAGGCGCCCTCGACCTGCTTGAGCGAGCGGCGCACCGCCTCGCGGAGGTCGACGGTGGGGTCGTTCTTGAGCTCCTCGTCGACGAGGTGGGCGACGATCTCGGTGTCCGTCTCCGACGAGAAGACGCGCCCCTTGGCCTGCAGCTGGGCGCGCAGCGCGGAGTGGTTCTCGATGATGCCGTTGTGCACCACCGACACCGAGCCCGACTTGTGCGGGTGCGCGTTCTCGTCGCTGGGGCGGCCATGCGTCGCCCAGCGCGTGTGGCCCATGCCGAGCGACCCCGTCGGCATCTCGGCGGCGAGCAGCTTCTCGAGGTTGCCGAGCTTGCCGCGGCAGCGCACCACGCGCGCCTTCACCCCGTCGGGGGAGTTGTCGATGACCGCGACGCCCGCCGAGTCATACCCGCGGTACTCGAGACGACGCAGCCCCTCGATGAGGATGGGGACCGACTCGCGCTGCCCGACGTACCCGACGATTCCGCACATGATCGACGCCTTCTCCGAGAGGTGGTGGGGACACTCTAGGGGTCCCCCGGACTCTCATCAAGCGACCCGTGAGCTCGCTGCGCGACTGTTACGGGAGTTGCGCGAGCGCGGCGCGTGACCGCTGGACGCCTTCGACCCACGCCACCTGATCCGACAGCGTCGACGCCTCACGCAGCCAGGCGCGTGCGTCACCTGCCGGGAGGAGGCGCGGATCGGCCAGCTTGATCAGCAGCTCCGCCGTCGAGCGGCGGTCGCCCATCTTGCGCATCTCGCCCGTCGCCTGGCGGCGCGCTTCGACGGCCTGCGTGACCTGGCCGAGGAGGCCATGGACCTCGCCGAGGAGCGCGTGCGCGTGTGCCCGCCCGATGGCGCTCTCGACGCGCTCGGCGTGGCGGAGCGCGTGCCGTCCGAGGCGGCGCGCCTCCTCGAGCTCCCCGCGCCCGAGGGCCAGCTCGCCGAGGCGGTGCACGAGGCGCCACAGGATCTCCGGCCCCTCCTCGGCCTCGGTGCCGTCGCCGGCGGTGCAGAGGAGCACGCCCTCCCAGAGCTCGGCGCGCTCGCGCTCGGGGTCGTCGAGCCGCCCGTAGGCGGTGCCCAGATCGAGGTAGAGCTCGGCGATGAGCCCGCGGTCGCCGCACGCCAACGCCGCGCCCACCGCCTCGACGAGGTGATCGCGCGCCTGCTCGCGGTGCGTGAGGAGGTCGGCGACGCGCGCCAGGGCCCGCCGCGCCTCGACGATGGCCCAGCGATCCTGCCCGCGGGTCGCCAGCGTCAGCGCGTCGCGGAGGAGCGCCTCCGCCTGCTGGTAGTCGCCGCGATAGCGCTGCACCTTGGCCAGCTTGAGCGCGATGCGCACTTGGCGCCCCTCGTCGCCCTGCCCCGTCGCGAAGGCGTCGCGACCGGCGTCGATCGCCGAGCGATACCAGCGCGCCGCCGCGTCGTCGTCGAAGGCGTCGCGCGCGGCGTCCCCCGCCGCCTCGATGAGCGGCGCCGTCCCGATGCCGCCGTGGAGCGCGTGGTACGCGACGACGATCGGATCGGCGGCCTCCGCCTCGAGCCGCTCGGCGAGCGCCGCGTGCAGCGCGCGCCGCCGCTCGGAGGACAGGCTCTCCTCGACGCGCCGGCGCAGCGTCGGCGACGACACCATCAGCCCCGGCAGCTCCGGCCGGCTCGCCACCCACCCGCGCAGCGTGAGCTCGGCGATGGCCCGCCCCTGATCCTTGCCAGTCGACGAGAGCCCGGTGATCTCCCAGAGCAGCTCGGGGCGGACCTCGAACCCGGCGATTGCCGCCGCCTCGAGCAGTGCCCGCGGCGCCTCGGGGAGCAGCTCGAGCCGCGCCTCGACGGTCGGCTCCTTCGCCTTCTCGCGCCGCGCGCGCAGCCACTCGACGACGGCGAAGGGGACGCCGCCCGAGACGTCGCCGATCCCCGCCGGCAGCCCCATCGCCACCAGCTGATCGATGGCCGTCTGATCGAGCGGCCCGAGGCGCAGCACCTCGATCTCGGCCGAGATCGCCTCCGGCAGCGACGCGGTGATCAGCACCGTCGAGTCGCCGGGGTTCTCCGCCAGCGACGACAAGAGCGAGCGCGATGGCGCGTCGTAGAGGTGCGCGTCCTCGAACAGCAGCGAGGCGCCCGCGCGCCGCAGCGTCGCCAGCGACGCGGCCACGCACTCGCGCCGGCGCGCGTCGACGGGCAGCCCGGAGGCGACGCCGCCGAAGCCGAACAGCTCGAGGAGCCCCGCGCGGTCCTCGGGGTTGTCGCGCGTCGCCCGCTCGATGTCGCGCGGCGACGAGGGCCCGCGCTGCTGCGGCCGCATCAAATCGAGCACCTGCGCGACGGCGCAGCGCACCGGCGCGAGCGGCACCATCGCCCCCGACGGCTCGGCGCGCACCGTCGCCGTCCGACGGAAGCGCGCCTCCTCGCGCTTGATCCACTCGTCGGCCACCGCGCTCTTGCCGATCCCCGCCTCTCCGACGATCAGCACCGCCTCGTGCTCGAGCACGTCGAGCCGCTCGAGCACCGCCTCGCGCCCGATGAGCGGCAGCGGCATCGACGGCAGCTCGGCGGTCTGCCCGCGCGTGTCGGGCGACGGCGCGAGCGCCGCCTGCACCTGGGCGAAGCTCCCCGACGAGCGCAGCACCGCGCCGCACTGCGGGCAGAAGCGCGCCGTCCCGGGCAGCGCCACCCCGCACTGCGCGCAGTGCTCGCCCGACACCCCGCGCGCCGTCGTCTCGAGCGCCTGCTTCATCTCGTCGGCGCTGCGGAAGCGATCGTCGCGGTTCTTGCGCAGCGCCTTCAGGCAGACCTGCTCGAGCCCGGGGAGGATCTGCGCGTCGGGGCGCCGTCGCGTCGGCGGCTCCGGATCGCGCTGGAGGTGCGCGGTGAGGATGTCGATCACCGGCCCGCTCGACTCGAACGGCCGCGTCCCCGTCAGCATCTCGTAGAGGACGATGCCCGCGGCGTAGACGTCCGAGCGCGCGTCGAGCTCCTCGCCGCGGATCTGCTCGGGGCTCATGTACTCGGGCGTGCCGCAGACGGCCCCCGCCGACGTGAGGCCCGCCTCCGCCTCGCCGCGCAGCTTGGCGATGCCGAAGTCGAGCACCTTCACGTGCTCGCGCCCGGTGCGCAGGTTCTCGACGAAGATGTTCTCCGGCTTGAAGTCGCGGTGGACGACGCCCGCGGCGTGCGCCTCGTCGAGCGCGAGGAGCGCCTGCCCGAGGAGATCCGAGATGCGGCGCGCGCCGAGCGGGGGCCCCTCGATGATGCGGGCGAGCGTCCGGCCGCGCAGCATCTCCATGACGATGAAGAGCGCGCCGTGCTCCGCCTGACCGAAGTCGAGGATCTGGATCGTGTTGGGGTGGCGCAGGCGGCTCGCGGCGCGCGCCTCCATGTGGAAGCGCTTCGCCGCCTGAGGGTCAGCCGACAGCTCGGGGTTGAGCAGCTTGACCGCGACCTGCGCGTCCAGGTTGAGGTGCTCGGCGCGATAGACGCGCCCCATCGCCCCGACGCCAATCAGCTCGACGAGGTGATACTTGGCCGCGAACGTCGTCCCGACGTACGGGTCCCCCTCCTCGGTCGCAATATGGCTGACGTCCGCGCCGCAGGCCGGGCAGTGGCGGTGGACCTCGAGACACACCGCCTGGCACTGCGGGCACCTCTTCACAAAGAAGATTGTAAACGATTACTCCCTGATTCGAGTGTAGCAGGGCTCACCAGTGCAAACTTCTCACGAGGGTCTGACGCACCGGACCGCGCTTGACATCCCGACGACACGGGTGCTAGATCCTGCGACCTTCTCGGGAGACCGAGGTCGGTCGGACGAAAAACACTAGAGAATTCGGGCAGTCCTGGGGCGTCGACAAGTGGTAAGTCACGGGACTTTGGTTCCCGCATTCGTAGGTTCGAATCCTACCGCCCCAACAGTCGTAATGGCCACTCACGGGAAGCGCGGTGTCTCATGATCAAGGCGCTCACGATCTTCACAGGCAACGCGAACCGCGATCTTGCGGAATCGATCTGCAAGACCGTCGAGGTTCGTCCCGGCGCGGCCGAGGTCACCACCTTCGCCGACGGGGAGATCTTCGTCGAGATCAACGAGAACGTCCGCGGGGTGAACTGCTTCGTCGTCCAATCGACGTGCGCCCCGGTGAACCAGAACCTGATGGAGCTGCTCATCGTGATCGACGCGCTCAAGCGCGCGTCGGCCGGCTCCATCATCGCCGTCGTCCCCTACTTCGGCTACGCGCGCCAGGACCGCAAGGTGAAGCCGCGCACGCCGATCAGCGCCAAGCTCGTCGCCGACCTGATCACCGCCGCGGGCGCCGACCGCGTCGTCACCGTCGACCTCCACGCCGGCCAGATCCAGGGCTTCTTCGACGTCCCCGTCGATCACCTGTTCGCCATGCCGGTCATGATCGACTACCTCCGCCAGCACCACGGGAAGGACAGCGTGCTCGTCTCGCCGGACGCCGGCGGTGTCGAGCGCGCGCGCGCCTACTCGAAGCGGCTCGGCGCGGGCCTCGCGATCATCGACAAGCGCCGCGAGAAGGCGAACGTCTCCGAGGTCATGAACATCATCGGCGACGTGCGCGGCAAGGACGCCATCATCGTCGACGACATCGTCGACACCGCGGGCACGCTGACCAACGCCGCCAAGGCGATCATCGAGGCGGGCGCGCGGACGGTGTCGGCCTGCGCGACGCACGGTGTGCTCTCCGGGCCGGCGTTGAAGCGCATCGAGGAGTCGCCGCTCACGGAGCTCATCGTGACCGACACGATCCCGCTCCGCGAAGAGGCCAAGGCGTCGAAGAAGATCAAGCAGCTCTCGGTGGCGCGGCTCCTCGGTGAGGCGATCAAGCGCATCCACCACGGCGATTCGATCAGCAGTCTGTTTATCTGATAGACGAAAAGAGAACGAGGACGAAGATGGAAGTCGGTAAGCTGAGTGTCGAGTATCGGAAGGACGTCGGGAAGTCGGGGGCGCGGCGGCTGCGCACGGCGGGGAAGATCCCGGCGATCTGCTACGGCGCTGGCGCCGACCCGCTCACCCTCGCGGTCGAGCCCGCCAAGCTCATGAAGGCGCTCGATCCCGTCAAGAAGACGAACACGGTGATCCAGCTGACCGTCGTCGGGGCTCCCGGCGGCGACCAGCAGCTGACGGTCATGGTGCGCGACTACCAGAAGGACGCGCTCCGCGGTGACCTCTCGCACGCCGACTTCGTCCGCGTGCAGCTCGACAAGGACGTCCACGCGGTCGTCCCGGTCGTCCTCACCGGCAAGGCCGAGGGCGTCAAGAACGGCGGCATCATGCACCAGGTCATCCACCGCCTGGAGATCGCCTGCAAGCCGCACCTCATCCCGGCGAAGATCGAGGTCGACGTCTCGAACCTCAACATGAACGAGGCGCTCCACGTGAGCGACATCAAGCTCGGCGAGGGCGTGCGCGCGCTCGTCGACGGCGGCTCGTCGGTGTGCTCGGTGACCGCTCCGCGCGCCGAGAAGGTCGAGGCGGCTGCGGCTCCGGCGGCGGGCGCTGCGGCGGCTCCGGCGGCGGGCGCGGCGGCGGCTCCGGCGGCTGGCGGCGACAAGAAGGCCGCGGCTCCGGCGGCTGGCGGCGACAAGAAGGCCGCGGCTCCGGCGGCCGACAAGAAGAAGTAGTCGATCCTCCTCGCGCCCGTGCTGCTCGTCGTTGGTCTCGGCAATCCCGGGCGCGAGTACGAAGACACTCGCCACAACATCGGGTTCATGGTCGTCGACGAGCTCGTGCGTCGACACGACGTGGGCCCGTGGAGAGACAAGTTCGGAGGTCAGATCGCGCAGACCGCTCGAGGGAATCAGCAGCTCGTGCTCCTGAAGCCGATGGAGTACATGAACCTCAGCGGGAACGCGACGCAGCGCACGGCTCAATTTTATAAAATCGCCGCCAACGACATTCTCGTGGTGCACGACGAAATCGACCTCCCATTCGGCGAAGTCCGGGTGAAGGTCGGCGGCGGGCACGGCGGGCACAACGGCCTCCGGTCGATCACCGAGCAGCTCGGCCCCGCGTTCATGCGGGTGCGCTGCGGGGTCGGGAAGCCGGCCTCGAAGGAGAAGGTCGTCGGACACGTGCTCGGTGGGTTCTCGAAGGAGGAGCAGAAGGAGCTCCCGCTCTTCATTCAGCTCGCCGCCGACGCCGTGGAGCTGGTGATCGACAAGGGGCCGGTCGCGGCGATGAACCAAACGAATCAGAAGTCGAATTCGAAAAAGCAGTAACCCGTTCCACCTGAAATGGTGGGGCAAACCCAAGGGAAAGAGAGAGAACCAATGGCAGTATCGATGCGAGACGAGCCGGGCACCAAGCGGGAGTACGAGACCATCTTCATCCTGCGCCCGGACACGAATCAGGACGGCATCCACACCGTCAACACGCGCGTCCGCGGGATCGTCGACCAGATGGGCGGTCGCGTGATCAAGCTGGACAACTGGGGTAAGCGGAAGCTCGCCTACGAGGTCAAGAAGCAGCTCAAGGGCATCTACCTCTACTGGCAGTACCTCGGCTCGGCCGGCATGGTCGAGGAGATCGAGCGCAACCTCCGCATGCTCGACAACGTGATCCGTTACTACACCGTCAAGGTCGACGAGAACGTCGACCCGACGGCGCGGCCCGAGGCGATCTCCGAGGAGACGTTCACGAAGGCCGCGACCACCGTTCCCGACGAGGAGGAGCTCGTCACGGGCGCGGCGCCGATGCCGCGCTTCGACGACGAGGACGACATCCCGGATCTCGACGACGAGTTCCCGGGCCTCGACGACGACATCCCCCTCGGGAAGGGCAAGGAGTAAGCGATGGACAAGGACTTCGACAAGAACGGCGGCGGCAAGGACCGCGACCGTGGCGAGAAGGGCGACAAGAAGGGCGGCGCGCGCAAGCGTGGGTTCGCCCGTCGCAAGGTCTGCCGCTTCTGCGCCGACAAGAACGTGGCGATCGACTACAAGGACTCGGGGACCCTCAAGTACTTCATCACCGACCGCGGCAAGATGATCCCGCGCCGGATCTCGGGGAACTGCGCGCTCCACCAGCGCAAGGTGTCGACCGCGATCAAGCGCGCGCGCATGATCGCGCTCATGCCGTTCACGGTCACCGGAAAGTAGGCCGACGATGGCGACGATTCAGGTCATCCTCAAAGAGGACGTGCAGAACCTCGGCAAGTCCGGGGATCTCGTCACCGTGCGCCCGGGCTACGGGCGGAACTACCTCATCCCGCAGGGCCTCGCCGTCATCGCGACGGCGGGTAACGTGAAGCAGATCGAGCACGAGAAGAAGCTCATCGCCGCCCGCAACGCGCAGCTCCTCAAGGACGCGCAGTCGGTCAGCGACAAGCTCGGCGCGCTCGAGGTGCAGATCGAGCGTCAGGCGGGCGAGGAGCAGAAGCTGTTCGGCTCGGTCACGGGCCGCGACATCGCCGAGGCGCTCGCCGAGAAGGGCGTGCCGGTCGACCACAAGAAGATCGTCCTGCCCGAGCCGATCAAGACCATCGGCTACCACACCGTCGAGGTGAAGCTGGGCCAGGGGATCACCGGCAAGGTCAAGGTGGTCGTCGTTCCGAAGCAGTCGTAAGCAGTTTCCCGCTGGACAATAAAGCCCGCCCGACGGCGACGTCGCGGCGGGCTTTTCTTTTGCGCGGCGGAGCTACGATCCTCTCGTGCGGGTCTTTACGGTCGGGCACTCGACGCGGTCGACGGAGGAGCTGATCGCGATCCTGCGCGCCGCGGGGGTGCGGGTGCTCGTCGACGTGCGGCGCTTCCCAGGGTCGCGGCGCCACCCGCAATTCGGGCGCGAGGCGCTCGCCGCGGCGCTCGGCGAGGCGGGGATCACCTACCGCTGGGTCGAGGCGCTGGGCGGGCGGCGGTCGCGGCGGGCCGGGTCGCCGCACGTCGCCTGGGAGAACGCCGGGTTCGCCGGGTACGCCGACCACATGGACACGGCGGAGTTCCGCGATGCGGCGGCGCGCGAATTATTGTCTAGCACCGAGCCCACCGCGGTGATGTGCGCCGAGGCCCACCCGTCGCAGTGTCACCGGCGGCTGATCTCCGACTGGCTCGTCGCGCACCGGGTCGAGGTCGTGCACCTCCTCGACGCGCGGGGGACGGTCGCGCATTCGCTGACGCCGTTCGCGCGCGTGGTCGACGGCGATCGCGTCGTCTACGATCGCGGCGCGCAAGGGACGCTGCTCTGATCGCGTATCTTCGCCGTATGAAGACGTGGCTGGTGGCGGTGGTGTTGCTGGCCGGCGGGCTCGCGCGCGCCGAGGCGCCGCGGGTGTCGGTCGTCGACGTGGCGGCGAAGGCGGGCGCGCTCGCCGCGCAGGTCAAGCGCGAGGCGCAGGCGGCGAAGGCGCGCGGGCTGGTCGCCGTCGTCGAGGTGACCGCCGATTGGTGCAAGCCCTGCGTCGCCATCAAGAAGTTCCTCGGCGACCCGCTGATGGTCGACGCCTTCCGCGGCGTGCACCTCATCCGCGTCGGGCTCGACGACTGGAAGGACGACGAGCTGCGCGCGGCCGGGCTGGCGGTGCGCGGCGTGCCGACCTTCCTCGCCGTCGACGCGACCGGGCGTCCGACGGGGCGCACGATCACCTCGAGCGTCTGGGGCGACGACATCCCGGCCAACATGGCGCCGCCGCTCAAGCGCTTCTTCGCGTCGCTGCGCTGACGGGACGCGGCTATGCTCGGGGGATGCGGAACCTCGCGCTCGAGCAGGCGATCGCCGCGCGCCCCGACGACGTCGAGCCGTACCTCATGTACGCCGACTGGTTGACGCAGAACGGGGATCCGCGCGGCGAGCTCATCGCGTTTCAACACGGCGGCAAGCACGACTCCGCCGCCGAGCTGCTCGCACGTCACGGCCACTTCGTCGGCGGCTCGCCCGAGGAGGATCTCTTCTCGCTGACGTGGCGCTGGGGGTTCCTCGACAGCGCGCGGTTCCACCACACGCGCGACTGGATGGACAGCTCGTTCGACATCGAGCCGCTCGCGCGGCGGGTGCTCGAGGCCGACGTGGCGACGCAGCTCCGCACGCTGCGCGTCGGCGTGCTGCGCTGGGAGTACAACGCCGACGACGTGGCGCGCCTCCTCGAGATCGCGGGCGCGGCGGCGTGCGCGCCGCGGCTGCGCCACCTGCGCATCGGGGACATCGCCGGCGAGGACATCGACATGGCGCACCACGAGATCGGCGGCCTCGGCCTGATCCCGTCGCTGTTCCCCGCGCTCGAGACGCTCGTCGTGCACGGCTACGCGCCGCAGCTCGGGGGGCGCGCACGGTTCGCGATGCCGTCGCTGCGCTCGCTGACCGTCGAGACCTGCGCGCTCCCGACGCAGTCGCTGGAGGCGATCACCGACGAGCGCTGGCCGGCGCTCGAGCGGCTCGTCCTCTGGTTCGGGTCGGAGAACTACGGCTGCACCATCGGCCCCGACGCGCTTCGGCCGATTCTCGACGGGCGCATTGTCCCGAAGGTCCGCCACCTGGGGCTCATGAACGCCGAGTTCACCGACGTGCTGTGCGCCGCGCTCGCCGACGCACCCGTGGTGTCGCAGCTCGAGGAGCTCGATCTCTCGCTGGGGACGATGACCGTCGAGGGGGCGCGCGCGATCGCCGCGCGGGCCGACCGCTTCCGCCACCTCAAGAAGCTGCACGTCGCCGACAACTTCCTCGACGACGACGCGGTGGAGGCGCTCGCGGTGCTCGGGTCCATCGTGACGGGGGGCGACGACCAGAAGGCGGACGAGGGCGACGGTCGGCGAGTAGCGTCGCGTGCTGCGCAACCCCGGGCTCGAGCAGGCGATCCGCGAGCGCCCCGACGACGTCGAGCCATTTCTTGTCTACGCGGATTGGCTGGCGCAGCAGGGGGACGCGCGCGGCGAGCTCATCGTCGTGCAGCACGCGCTCGACGACGCGCGGCTGCCGCGCGAGGAGGTGACGCGGCTGCGCGGGCGCGAGCGCGAGCTGATGCGCCTCGTGTGGCCGTCGCTGCGGCCGGCGATCGAGGCCGAGCTCCTGCGGGCGGCCGACTGGCGCTGGGGCTTCGTCGATCGCCTGCACCTCTGCCGCTCGAGCCACGTCGAGGAGGGGCCGCCCGACCTCCTGCCGGTGGCGCGCGCGCTCCTCGAGAGCCCGCCGCTGGCGGTGGTGCGCTCGCTGGCGCTCGGCCTCCTCCACCCGACCGACAACACCGGCGCGGTCGAGGAGCTGCTGGCCTTCGCCGGCAGCGCGCCCGTCGGTGCGGGGCTGCGCGCGCTGGCGATCGGCGAGCTCGACGGGCGCATCGGCGACCTCGGGCCGGAGTGGCAGCCGGGCCCGCTCGGGGACGTGAGCGCGCCGCTGGCGCCGTTCGTTCGGCTCGAGACGCTGACCATCCGCGGCGCGGGCGCGCGCGCCGACGGACGCCTGGAGCTCCCGTCGCTGAACCTGCTGCTGCTCGAGGCCGAGGAGGGGCTGGAGTCGATCCTCGCGGCGCTGGAGGCGCCGCGCCTGCGCGTGCTGGCCCTGCGCGCCACCGCGGACACCGACCTCCTCGTCGCGCGCCTGGCGATGATGCCGTTCGCCTCCACGCTCGAGCGCCTCGACCTCGGCGAGAGCGCGCTCACCGACGCGGGCGCGCGCACCGTCGCCGAGCTCGCCGCGCGCTGGCGACGACTCGTCTGGGTCGACGTCACGCGCAACCGGCTGACCGCCGACGGGCTCGCGGCGCTGCACCGCGCCGGCGTGAGCACCGTCGGCGACCGCAGCCAGCGGCCGATCACCGACGAGAACGACGATGAGGAGCCGGACGACGAATAGCAAGCTGCAAACCGTCACACGGGTCTGCTAGAACGTCCCGCATGGCGTTGGCGGAAGTGAGCGCGACGGCGAGCGTGACGGCGGGGCGGCGCCCCGTCCCGCCGCACAGCCAGGAGGCCGAAGAGTCGGTCGTCGGCGGCATCCTCCTGCACCCCGTCGCCTTCAACAAGGTCGCGGAGTTCCTCACTCCCGACGACTTCTACCATCCGGCGCTCAAGGCCATCTACGAATCGATGATGGAGCTCGAGCGCACGGGCAAGCCCATCGACTCGATCACCGTCGTCGAGCAGATGAAGGCGCTCGAGACGCTCGACAAGCTGCGCGCCTTCAACGGCCCCGACTTCCTCACCGAGCTCATGGGGAAGGTCGTCACCGTCGAGAACATCGAGTTCCACGCGCGCATCGTGCGCGGCAAGGCGACGGCGCGACGCCTGGTGTCGGCCTGCTCGGAGATCGCCGCGCGCGGCTACGGCGAGTACGGCGAGGTCGACGAGTACATCGACACCGCCGAGCGCGAGATCTTCGAGATCGCGCAGCGCACCGAAAAGAAGTCGTTCGACCCCATCAAGAAGATCCTCCGCGAGACCATCGCCGCGCTCGGCGAGCGCTACGAGCGCAAGCAGGCCATCACCGGCGTGCCGACGACGTACGCGAAGTTCGACGACATGACCGCCGGGCTCCAGCCGGGCGACCTCGTGATCATCGCGGCCCGCCCGTCGATGGGGAAGACGTCGTTCGTCATGAACGCCGTCGCCAACGCGTCGGTGCAGTTCGGGATCCCGGCGCTGGTCTTCTCGCTGGAAATGTCGAAGGTGTCGCTCGGCGAGCGACTCCTCTGCTCGCAGGCGCGCGTCGACAGCTCGAAGCTCCGGCGCGGCATGCTCGATCAGCGCGACTGGGTGATGATCACCAAGGCGGCGTCGGACATCGCCGAGGCGCCCATCTACATCGACGACACCGGCTCGCCGTCGCTGCTCGAGATTCGCTCGAAGGCCCGTCGCTGGCGCTCGGACACGAAGATCTTCAAGAAGCCCGATCAGCTGGGGATGATCGTCATCGACTACCTCCAGCTGATCTCGGGGCGCGCCAGCAAGGACGAGAACCGCCAGCGCGAGATTTCGGAGATCAGCCGCGGATTGAAGTCGCTGGCCAAGGAGCTGCGCGTCCCCGTCGTCGCGCTGTCGCAGCTCAACCGCTCGCTCGAGAACCGCGAGGACAAGCGCCCCAAGATGAGCGACCTCCGCGAGTCGGGCGCCATCGAGCAGGACGCCGACCTCATCTGCTTCATCTATCGCGACGAGGTCTACTCGAAGGACAAGTGCAAGGAAGAGGACAAGGGCGTGGCGGAGATCATCATCGCCAAGCAGCGTAACGGCCCGACGGGGGCGGTGCGCCTCGCCTTCCTCAACATGTACACGCGCTTCGAGAACCTCGCCGACGGGCGCGGCGACGTCATCGGCTCGGCCGAGTAGTTGTTGTCTAGCGCTTAGTCGGCCCGCCGGCCCCGCCGGATCCGATCGGGTAGAAGGTCGCGTAGTGGTCGGGCGTGTAGTAGACCGCGCCGTCGCGGCCGACGATCACGCGCTGCGGGCCGGGGCCGCGCGCGCCCGGCGTCGGGTGGACGTACTCGCGCCAGAAGCCGCGCGGGCGCATCGGCAGCGCGCGCTCGCGGTTCGAGAAGACCGTCCCGTCGTGGCGGAAGGAGCGCAGGAGCTCGCCGGCGGCGATGCGGCGCAGCGTCGGGCCGAGGTCGACCGGGCCGTCGTGCGCGAGGCGGCCGAAGTCGACGACGCTGACCGGCGGCGTCCAGACCGGCCCCGAGAGGAGCGCGGGCGCGATCGGCGGCGCGGCGTCGGCGGCGCGGGCGTCGCTCTCCTCGAAGGCGTCGGCCGGCGGCGGCGGCGGCGGGCGGCGGCGCTTGGCTTCGGCGTCGGGCGCGCCAGCGACGAGCGCGGCCCACGCGACCCACGCGACGACGAGCGCGCCGAGCCACCCGAGGACGACGGAGCGGCGGCGCCTCACAAGACGTCGAGCGACTTCGAGGGCTCGAGGTGCTTCGGCTTCACGATCCAGGCGAGCTTCGCCGGCTTGTCGAGCCCGTCGAGCTTCAGCTTGACGACGGCGCCCTTCGACATCGACAGCCCCGGCTTCTGCAGGAGCGCCGACAGGAGATACCCCATCGACGGCTCGTGCCCAACGAGCGCCAGCCGCTTCACCCCCGCGTCGAGCCGCGGCTGCACCGCGACCGAGAGCATCACGTCGGGCCGGCCGCTCGGCTCGAGCGACGCCGACACCTCGAGCGCGCCCTTGTAGCCGAGCCCGACCGCCAGCAGCTCCGCCGTCTCGACGGCGCGCACCAGCGGGCTGGTCACGATGGCGTCGAGCTCGACGCCCTCCTTGGCCAGCGCCTCGCCGACGGCGCTCGCCGCCTTGCGCCCCTCGGGAGTGAGCGGCCGCTCGCCATCTTCGCCGTACAGCGCCCCGTCGGCCGCCTTCGCGTGCCGGACCAGAAACAGCTCCATGTTCATCGGTCCGCCGATTATAGCGTGAGCCTCACCAGCGTCGCGCCCCACCCGCCCGCCTCCTCGCCAGCCAGGCGGAAGGAGGCCACCCGCGCGTCGCGCCCGAGGAGCGCGTGCACCGTCTCGCGCAGCGCGCCGGTCCCCTTGCCGTGGATGACGCGCACCTCGACCAGCCCGCGCGCGCGGCAGGCGTCGAGGAAGTCGCCGAGGAGCGCCTTCACGTCGCGCGGGTGGAAGGGGTGCAGGTCGAGGACGCCCGAGGCGAAGAAGTCGTCGCCCAGATCGACCACCGCGTCGTCGTCGTCGGGGGAATCGGCCACGCAGGGAGCGTAGATCGATCCCGCGCGGCGTGCGTTCCCTCTCCCATGCGCACGGTCGTCAAGCTCGCCTCCCTCGTCGCCGCCTTCGTCGCCACCGTCGCCGCCGCCCCCCGGGCCCACGCGCGCGCCGCCACCAACGCCAACGAACACGAGGAGCCCTGGCTCGAGCGCCTCCGCCAGGCGGAGGTCGTCGTCGTCTCGGGCTCCGCCGACCACATGGAGCAGGTCCTCCGCCGCGCGCAGGTCCGCTTCGTCGTCGTCACCCCTGCGCAGCTCCCGCAGCTGCCGCTCCACGGCCAGCAGATCCTGATGGTCAACTGCACCGGCGAGATGTCCGACTCGGCGCGTGAGCGCGTCCGCCGCTTCGTCACCGCCGGCGGCTTCCTCTACACGACCGACCACGCCGTCCACCACCTCCTCGAGCGCACCTTCCCCAACACCGTCCGCTTCAACGGCCGCACCTCCGTCGAGGAGATCTTCCCGATGGAGGTCCGCGGCGAGCGCGGCCTGCTCAAGCACATCGGCGGGACGTCGGCCGGGCAGGGGCACGCGCGCTGGCAGCTGGCCTCGGGCGGGATGCTCTTCGACGTCCTCGACAAGCAGCGCGTCGAGGTGCTGATGTCGTCGAAGGCGGTGGCAGCGCGCTACAACACCGACGGTGCGCTGGGCGTGCGCTTCCGCGTGGGCGACGGGCAGGTCATCCACGTGACCGGCCACTTCTTCACGCAGCCGGGGCAGCGCCCCGAGGTCGCCGCGGCGGGGCAGGCGTTCGAGCAGCTCTCGACGAACGTGGTCACCGAGAAGCGTGCGGCGCGCTCGCAGCTCGACGAGCTCTACTCGGTGACGCCGAAGCGCGAGGTGGCCATCCAGACGGCCCCCGCCCCGGCGGCGGCGCCGGTGGCGATGCCCTCGGGCGGCGCCGCGACGGCCAAGCCGGCGACGAAGGTGCGCGTGCTCGGCCGCAAGGGCGACTACGTCAACGTCCGCGACACCGAGGGCAACGAGGGCTGGGCGCCGGCCGACGCCTTCTGATCCTGATTGACAGAAATCCCCGCCTCGTCGGCGAGCAGCCGCCGCTTCCGCTCCTCCCCCCACCGATAGCCACCCATCGCCCCGTCGCCGCGCACCACGCGATGGCACGGGATCACCACCGCCACGCGGTTCGACGCGCAGGCCGTCCCGACGGCGCGCGCCGCCCCCGGCTTGCCGAGCGCCCGGGCGAGCTCGGCGTAGCTGCGCGTCTCGCCGCGCGGGATGTCGGCGAGCGCCGCCCAGACGCGCCGCTGCCAGGCGGTCGCCTCGACGTCGAGCGGCAGCGCCGGGCCTCGCCTCCCGCCGTCGACGGCGGCGCGCACCGCGCTCACCGTCGGAGCGAGCCCGGCGTCGTCGCGCACGCGGTCGGCCCGCGGGAGCTCGCGCGCCAGCTCGGCCTCGACGGCGGCGTCGTCGTCACCGAGGAGCACCGCGGCGAGGCCGCGCGCGGTGACTGCCACGAGGAGCCGCCCGTAGCGGCAGGCGACGACGGCGTAGCGCAGCGCCTCGCCCGCGCCGCCGCGACGGAAGGCGCCGGGGGTCATCCCGAGCGCGGCGCCCGCCTCGTCGGAGAGGCGGCTCGACGAGCCGTAGCCGGCCGCGTGCATGGCGCGGGTGACGTCGTCGCCGTCGCGCAGCCGCGCCCGCAGCGTCGCCGCGCGCGCGGCGCGCTGATGGTCGCGCGCGCCGAGGCCGGTCGCGTCGCGCAGCGCGCGCGTGAGGTGCTCGCGGCTGACCCCGAGCGCCTCGGCCGCCTCGGCCACCGACGCGCCGCCATCGAGCGCGGCGAGCGCGCGCCGCACCAGCGTGGCCCCCGGCGCGACCGGAGCGGACGGGCGGCAGCGACGGCAGGCGCGAAACCCGGCGGCCGTCGCCGCGCCCGCGGCGGCGAAGAAGCGCACGCGCTCGCGGCGCGGGCGGCGCGCCGGGCACGACGGCCGACAGAAGATCCCCGTCGAGGTGACGGCGAACACGAAGCGCCCGTCGAAGCGCGCGTCGCGCTCGCACACCGCGCGCCACGCCCGCTCGTCATCGACGCCGTCCCTCGTCACGCCGCCATCTTGCCACTCGGAGGTGAGGTCCATGCGCGAATCGATGCCACGGACGGCGCGCCCGCGCGCTCCGCGACGTGACGTCAAACCGGCGCGTGCGCTCTTGACCGTCGGGCGCGAGCGCGTCACCGTGCGCGGCGATGCCCGCCCCGACGTCGCGCCGCCCCGCCGCCAAGAAGGTCGCCTCGAAGCCTGCCAAGCCGCCCGCCGGAAAGGCGGTGAAGCCCGCCGCGAAGCCTGCCGCCAAGCCGGCCGCGAAGAGGGCACCCGCCCGCAAGCTCAGCAAGGCCGAGGAGGCCGCGCGCGTCGCCCGCGTCGTCGCCGGCCTCGAGCGCCTCTACCCCGACGCCCACTGCGAGCTCGACTTCAAGTCGCCCTTCGAGCTCGTCGTCGCCACCATCCTCTCGGCGCAGTGCACCGACAAGCGCGTGAACATGGTGACGCCGGTGCTCTTCGGCCGCTTCCCCGACGCCGCCGCGATGGCCGCCGCCGACCAGGCCGAGCTCGAGGAGATCATCAAGTCGACCGGCTTCTTCCGGAACAAGGCGAAGTCGATCCTCGGCGCCAGCCGCGTCCTCGTCGAGGACTTCGACGGCGTGGTCCCCGACGAGATGGACCAGCTCCTCACGCTGCCGGGCGTCGCGCGCAAGACCGCCAACGTCGTCCTCGGCACCGCCTTCGGCAAGAACGAGGGCTTCGTCGTCGACACGCACATCGGGCGGCTGGCGCAGCGCCTCGGGATCACGCGCGAGAGCGACCCGACGAAGATCGAGCAGGACCTCATGGCGGCGATCCCGCGCGAGAAGTGGACGCAGCTCGGCCATCAGCTGATCTGGCACGGCCGCCGCGTCTGCGAGTCGCGCAAGCCGCGCTGTGGCGAGTGCGCGCTGGTCGCCGACTGCCCGTCGGCCGGCATCGCCGGGGAGTAGCGTCCGCAGACAGCCGTGCGCAGCGCCCGCGGCCCCGCCCCGGGTCGACCGTCCCCAGCGCGCGCGCCGCAGCGACGGGAGCGTGGACGCCGGCGACCACCGTCCCGGCCTGGCGCGCCGCTCGCACTGCGCCCCGCCATGCGCACGCTCGCCGCCTTCGCGCTCCTCGCGACCGCCGCCCTCGCCGCCTGCCTCGGCTCGGCCGAGCGCCCCACGGCGTCTTCGCCCTCGCGCGACTCGATGACGCCGACGGTGCTCGCCGCACCGACGTCGCTCGGCGACCACGCGCCCGACCTCGGCGGCGGTCCCGACATGACGCCGCGCCCCGACCTCACCGGCCTCGTCGACTGCTGGGGCCGCGCGCTCTGCGATCCGACCTCGATGATCTGCATCAAGTACCTGACCGGTCACGTCGGCGACCCCGGCCCGGCGCGCGCCGCCCCGTCGTGCTACGCGCCGAACGACGGCTGCCCGAACGGCGTCTTCGACTGCGCCTGCATCCAGGCCGACCCGACGCTCAGCCTCTACTGCCAGGGCACCTGCGTCGACAACAAGAACGGCACCTTCACCTGCTACGAGAAGCAGCCCGGGCAATAGCCGCGGTAACATCTCGGGCGCATGTCGCGCCGCTATCCCGAACGCCCCATCCCCGCCGTCGGCGTCCTCCTCCTCGACGACGACAAGGTGCTGCTCGTGCAGCGTGGCCGCCCGCCGCACGTCGGTCGCTGGACCGTCCCCGGCGGCAAGGTCGAGCTCGGCGAGACGCTGGAGGCCGCCGCGCTGCGCGAGCTCGAGGAGGAGACGGGCCTCGGCTGCACGCTCGGCCCCATCGTCGAGGTCTTCGATCGCATCGTCCGCGACGCCGACGGCCGCGTCGAGTACCACTACGTCATCAACGACTTCCTCGGCACCGCACCGACGGGGACGCTGCGCGCGGGCAGCGACTCGACCGACGCGCGCTTCGTCCCCATCGCCGCGCTCGGCGAGTACGACGTCACCGACGGGCTCGCCGAGGTGGTCGCGCACGCCGTCGAGGTCATGCGCGGCGCGCGCGGCGGCCCGGTGCGCGCCACCGCCGAGGAGCGGCAGCCGTGACGCGCGCGCAGCGTCTGGTCGTGGCCACCGTCGCTGCCGTCGCTGCGGCGGGCTGCAAGGAGGAGCTCGCCGATCGCGCCGCCCTCCTCACCGGCCCGGCGGCGTTCGTCTGGAAGAGCGACTCGCGCTTCGAAGCGCGCGAGCGCCCGGCGATGCACGGCACGTTCAACTTCTACAAGGCCGAGCTCTCCGTCAGCGTCGAGGGCTTCCCGCCAGGCACCGCGCTCGAGCTCGGCCCGCGGCGCGCGCTCACCAACGATCGCGGCTGGGCCTCGCTGTCGCTCGATCTCCGGCCGCGCCTCGTCGGGCTTCGCCTCGGCGACCGCGACACGCAGCTCGACGACAAATTCGCCCTCGGGATCCAGCCGGTGGGCCGCGACGGCTTCACGCTGCCGCTGCCGTCGCTGACGATCTCCAGCTACCAGCTCGAGGAGCTGCTCAAGGCCGTCGAGAACGGCCCGGTCACCTTCGGCGACGAGCCGCCTCCCGTCGAGAAGGGGCCGCCGAAGAGCCTCTATTGGGTGAACGGCGCGAGCGACAAGAAGCTCTTCGGGCGCGTCGGCCGCCTCGGCGAGCTCGACGGCGTGGTGATCTCGCGACGCCGCCCCGAGGTCATGGGCCGAAAGCGCTGCGGCGGCTACAAGCGCGACGGCAAGCCGCTCCCCGACCTCGACGTCCTGCTCAAGGAGACCGAGGTGTTCGTCTACGACCGCCGCACCGGCGCCGTCGTCGAGCGCCGCGTCTTCCCGCCGCGCGACGAGTGCCCGATGTTCGTCATGCGCCGCGCCGGCGAGGACAGCGTCGACTCCTACGAGCCCTGGGACGCGATCGCCGGCTACCTGCGCGCCTTCGTGCAGGGCACGGTGCGCGACGTCGGGGTCACCGAAGCGAAGTGACCTCGACGGGCGCGGCGGCGAAGTCGCCGAGCCCCAGCCGCAACGTCAAGAGCGCGAGGTCGAGCCCTCGAGGCAGCGGAACCGAGGGGGCCACAGCCGGCGGTGTCCCCCCCGCCGCGCGCACGCGCTCGGCCACCGCGCCGACGATGCGCGACGGCGCCAGCGACGACGGGCAGGCCGCGTCGCACACCCCGCAGCCGGTGCAGGCCGCCGCGGCCAGCGCCCCCGCCGGCTCGCGCCCCTGCGCGACGTCGAGCGCCAGGCGATGCGGCGCCAGCGGCTCCCCGTCGACGACGGCGTCGCCCTCGGGGCAGGCGTCGGTGCACATGCGGCACCCCTCGCAGGCCGACGCCGCGCGCAGCAGCCAGTCGTGGAGCGGCGTCCGCAGCCGCCGCGCGGCCTCGTGCCCCGTCGGGACGATCACGACGAGCTCGTCGCAGTCCCCGGCGCGCGCCGCGCGCTCGACGAGCCGCCCGCCCGGCGGCCCGCCCGCGATCGCCACCCAGTCGTCGCCGAGCGCCCCGCCCGCCGCCGCCACCAGCGCCTCGACGGTCTCATCCAGCGCGGCCGCCACCACCGACGGGCGCGCCACCGCGCCGGCGACGGTCAGGTAGGCCCGCGGCGCCCGCCCGCGCGCGCGATCGGCGAGCCGCACGAGGTCCACCGCCGACACCAGCCGCTCGCCCGCGGCGCGCGCCGTCGGCCACACCGCGGCCACCTCCTCGACGGTGACGCGCGCCTCGCGCCGCGCCGCCACCTCGCCGAGCACCGCCGCCTCCGCCGCGCGCGCCCGCGCGACCAGCGTGTAGCGCCACGCGCCCCGCTCCTCCGACGCCGCCATCAGCCCGAGGCCGACCAGCACGTCCTCCGGCCGCGAGCGCGCCAGCGCGGCCCGCGTCGACGCCAGCGGCCGATCCCCGGCGCAATCGGCGACGAGCGTGGCCCGCCCCGCCGTGAGCGGCGTCATCGTCATGCGCGGATCACGTCTCGTCGTAGGTGCAGCGACAATCGCGCTCGGCCGGCTCGACGTAGGTGACGGTCTTGTTCTCGTACGTCCGCAGCGTCAGGCGATCCGGCCCCCAGGTGAGCACGTAGTTCGGCCCGATCGGGATCTTCCCGCCCCCGCCCGGGGCGTCGATCACCAGGTGAGGGATCCCCAGCCCGGTGATGCGCCCGCGCAGGTGCTCCATGATCTCGATGCCCGCACCGACGGGCGTGCGGAGGTGATCGGTCCCCTGCACCGGATCGCCCTGGAACAGGTAGTAGGGCCGCACCCGCGCCTTCAGGAGCCCGCGGTTGAGCGTCTCGATGAGGTCCGGCCGCGAGTTCACCCCGCGCAGCAGCACCGTCTGGTTTCCGACGGGGATCCCGGCGTCGGCGAGCCGCTCGCACGCGCGCCGCGCCTCCTCGGTGAGCTCCTTCGGGTGGTTGAAGTGCGTGTTCACGTACAGCGGGTGATACTTCCGCAGCATCGACGTCAGCGCCTCGTCGACGCGCATCGGCAGGCAGACCGGTACCCGCGTCCCGATGCGCACGATGTCGACGTGCGGGATGGCCCGGATCGACGACACCAGCCACTCCAGCTTCTCCGTCGAGAGCGTGAAGGGATCGCCGCCGGAGATCAGCACGTCGCGCACCGCCGGCGTGCGCCGGATGTAGTCGAGCCCCGCCTCGAGCTCCTCGCGCGCGATCATCCCCGTCTCCTGCCCCACCATCCGCCGGCGGTTGCAGTGGCGGCAGTAGATGGCGCAGCGATCGAGCGCCAGGAAGAGCACGCGGTCGGGGTAGCGGTGCACGATCGACCGCACGCCGCCCGGCATGAGCCCATCCTCGCCCAGCGGATCGCGGTACTCCCCGACGGCGACGTTCTCCTCGGCGGCGACCGGGATGACCTGCATGCGCACCGGGCAGTCGGGGCGCGCGCGGTCCATCAGCGAGGCGTAATAGGGCGTGATGCCGATGCGAAACAGCGACGGGGCGAGCGCCACGCCGCGCCGCTCGTCGTCGGTGAGGTCGACGAAGCGCTCCAGATCCTCGAGCGACTCGAGGCGGTGCCGGAGCTGCCAGCGCCAGTCCCCCCACTCGGCGGCGGTCACCTCGTCGCGCCGAAGCGCGCGCGGGCGCCGTCCTTCCGCCGGCCCTGCCACGGGCAATGAAACCGACCGGCCCCGGGGGTCACTCACCTGCATGTCGTCCCGTCTTATTCGACGCGGCGATAAAGCGCAACGCCAGACCTGGTAAACTGAGAAACGATCGGGGCTGTCTTCGCTCCGGGGGAGGTCCGCATGGTCCGCACGTCCGTTCTCGTCGGGCTCTCGCTGGTCGCGCTGTCGGTGTCGGGGTGCGCGACGACGATGAGCCCGGAGGCCGCCGAGGCGGCGCTCCGCGACGGCGCCGCCGCCGTCAAGCTGAACAGCCCCGTCGCCTGGGAGCGCGCCGCGGCGCTCTACAAGAAGGCCTGCGACGGCGGCAACGCCGACGGGTGCCTCCAGCTCGGCCTCCTCTACGCGCGCGGGCGCGGCGTGCGGCAGAACTGGGGGCGCGCGGCCGCCTACTACAAGAAGGCCTGTGACAGCGGCAACGCCGAGGCCTGCTCGAACCTCGGCGGGCTCTACGCGCGCGGCCAGGGCGTCGTCCGCAGCGACGAGCGCGCCGTCGCGCTCTTCTGGCAGGCGTGCGTCGGCCTCTCGGACCAGGGCTGCTTCAACCTCGGCTACATGATGGCCGAGGGGCGCGGCGTCGACCCCGACGAGGCGAAGTCGGTGCAGCTCTACGAGTACGCCTGCGGCGCCGGGCTCGGCGAGGCGTGCGCCAACCTCGGGCTGATGGTGGCGAGCGGTCGCGGTGTCACCCGCGACGACGCGCGCGCCGTCGGGCTCTATCAGCGGGCGTGCGAGGCCGGCGTCGAGCCGGGCTGCGTGAACCTGGCGGTGATGATCGCCGGCGGGCGCGGCGTCCCGGCCCCCGACGAGCAGATGGCGACCACGCTCTTCAAGCAGGGTTGTGATCGCGGCAGCGCCTCGAGCTGCTACAACCTCTCCCGGATGTACCGCCGTCGCGCGGCGCCCCCGGGCGGCGCCTCGGACGGGGTCTTCCCGAACGAGTCGTCGACCGCCCGCACCGTGCGCTGACCTGACCTCTCCTCCCCCTCCGTCGCTACCGAGCCCCGCCGAGGCCGCCCACCTCGTGCGCGAGGCCGCGCTGCGCCTCGGCTTCCACCGCGTCGGCTTCACGCCCGTCGGCCCCGTCGAGCGCTTCCGCCTCTATCGCGCCTGGCTCGACGCCGGGCGCGCCGCGGACATGGAGTGGCTGGCGCGCGACGCCGAGCCGCGCCGCGATCCGGCCGAGGTGCTGCCCGGCGCCCGCACGGTGGTCACCGTCGCCCTCTCCTACGCGCACGGCGACCCGCCGCCCATCCCCGCCGATCGCCTCGCCGGCGGCCCGTCGGGGACCATCGCCCGCTACGCGCGCGGCGAGGACTACCACATTATCGTCAAGCAGAAACTCACCGCGCTGGCGCGCGCGCTGGAGGAGGCGCTCGGCCGCCCCGTCGCCGCCCGCGCCTGCGTCGACACCGCGCCCGTCCTCGAGCGCGAGGCGGCGCAGCGCGGCGGCGTCGGCTTCATCGCCAAGAACACGATGCTGATCGCGCCGGGCGTCGGCAGCTACGTCGTCCTCGGCGAGCTCGTCACCGACGTCGCGTGCGCCCCCGTCGCCGACGAGATCGCCCCGCGCTGCGGCGAGTGCCGCCGCTGCCTCGACGCCTGCCCGACGGGCGCCTTCGTCGACGCCTACGTCCTCGGCGCCGGGCGCTGCATCTCGTACCTCACCATCGAGAACCCGGGGCCGATCCCGCGCGCGCTCCGCCCGCTCGTCGGCGATCGCGTCTTCGGCTGCGACGTGTGCCAGGAGGTGTGCCCCTGGAACGCGGGCGCGACGCCGCCCCCCGCGCCCGAGCTCGCGCCGCGCCCCGGCTACGGCCGCCCGTCGCTGCGGCGGCTGCTCGGCCTCGGCGCGGCGCAGTTCCGCAAGTGGCAGCGACGGAGCGCGCTGCGCCGCATCCACCGCGCGCAGCTCCTCCGCAACGCCGCGGTGGCGCTCGGCAACGTCGGCACCGTCGAGGATCTCCCCGCGCTGCGCGACGCGCTCGACGAGGCCGCGCCGCTCGTCCGCGCGCACGTCGCCTGGGCGTTGGGCGCGATCGCCGCGCGCGATCCCGCCGCGCTCCCCGCCGCCGCCGAGGCGCTCGCCGCCCGCCGCGCGCTCGAGGCCGACCCGGACGTGCAGGCGGAGCTCGACGACGCCCTCGCCACCGTCGCTGCGGCGCGGCGTGATCGCGGTCACGCGCCCTAGCCCGGACACGGATGTCGCGAATCGCGCGCCGTCGCTGGACCGCGCGCGCCTAACCCCGCGAACGCACATCCGCGCACGCGTGGCCTTCGCCTTGCTCTTCGCGCCTGCATTCCTTGGTTGGCTTGATTCGTTCGTTCATTCGGAGGCGCAGGTGAGAGCACTTCGCTTATTCGTCGTCGTCTCGCTCTTCATCCCCGTCGTCGCAGCGGCGCAGCAGGCGCCGCCACCACCGCCGCCCGGCGAGTGCGTGACCACGACGACGACCACCACCACCACGCGCTGCACCGGCGACGCCGCGCCGCTCGCGGTCCCTCCGCCGTCGCTGCCACAGCAGCCCGCGCCCGTCGCCGCGCCACCGCCGCCGGCCTACGCGCCGCCGCTCCCGCCGTGGTACACGCCGCCTCCGCCGTCGCTGGCGGCGGGCGCGCACGCCATCGTCCCCGGCCACCCGCCCGTCGTCATCGACGTGAACGGCCGCACCCGCGTCGTCGTCGATCCCGACGGCTCGATGTGGCAGGAGGTCACGCGCTCGACGCCGAACCGCGGCGGCATCGCCGCCGGCCTCACGCTGTTTCTGACGACCTGGGGCGTCACCGCGATCGGCGGCCAGATCCGCGGCAACCCCTTCGGCTGGTGGCCGATCTTCGGCGGCTACCTCGGCGCCATCGGCGAGTCGTGGTCGAGCGGCGGCATGGTCGCCGGCTATGTCGTGAGCGGCCTCGTCCAGACCGCCGGCTTCATCACCGCGCTGGTGAGCGCCGGCGCCGGGCCCAAGAAGGTCGAGCGCATCCCGCTCGTCGTCGGGCCCGGCGGCATCGCCGGTCGCTTCTAGAGCTCGCTCGTCGGCGGTGTCGTCGTCGTCGTCGGCACGTAGACCTCGCCGCCCTTCTGACGGAACTCCGCCGCCTTCGCCGCCATCCCCGCCTCGACCTCCTGCGCGGCCTCGACCTTGCGCACGTCCTCGGTGATCCGCATCGAGCAGAAATTCGGCCCGCACATCGAGCAGAAGTGCGCGTGCTTGGCCGCCTCGGCCGGCAGCGTCTCGTCGTGGAACTGCTTGGCCGTCGTCGGATCGAGCGACAGGTTGAACTGATCCTTCCAGCGGAACTCGAAGCGCGCGCGCGACAGCGCGTTGTCGCGCTCCTGCGCGCCGGGGTGCCCCTTCGCCAGATCGGCCGCGTGCGCGGCGATCTTGTAGGCGATGACGCCGTCCTTCACGTCGTCGCGGTTCGGCAGCCCGAGGTGCTCCTTGGGCGTCACGTAACAGAGCATCGCCGTCCCGTACCAGCCGATCATCGCCGCGCCGATCGCCGACGTGATGTGGTCATAGCCGGGCGCGATGTCGGTCACGAGCGGCCCCAGCGTGTAGAAGGGCGCCTCGTGGCAGAGCTCCATCTGGAGGTCGACGTTCTCTTTGATCTTGTGCATCGGCACGTGGCCGGGGCCTTCGATCATCGTCTGCACGTCGTGCCGCCAGGCGATCTGCGTCAGCTCGCCGAGCGTGCGCAGCTCGCTCATCTGCGCCTCGTCGTTCGCGTCGGCGATCGACCCGGGCCGCAGCCCGTCGCCGAGCGAGAAGCTCACGTCGTACTTCTTCATGACCGCGCAGATGTCTTCAAAATGCGTATACAGAAAATTCTCTTTGTGGTGGGCGAGGCACCACTTCGCCATGATCGAGCCGCCGCGCGAGACGATCCCGGTGACCCGATTTTTCGTCAACGGGATATACCGGAGCAGCACGCCGGCGTGGATGGTGAAGTAGTCGACGCCCTGCTCGGCCTGCTCGATCAGCGTCTCGAGGAAGAGGTCGATGGTCAGGTCCTCGGCCCTGCCCTTCACCTTCTCGAGGCACTGGTAGATCGGCACCGTCCCGATCGGGACCGCCGCGTTGCGCACGATCCACTCGCGCGTCTCGTGGATGCGCGCGCCCGTCGACAGATCCATCACCGTGTCGGCGCCCCAGCGCGTCGCCCACTGGAGCTTCTCGACCTCCTCTTCGATCGACGACGACACCGCCGAGTTGCCGATGTTGGCGTTGATCTTCACGAGGAAGTTGCGGCCGATGATCATCGGCTCGAGCTCGGTGTGCTTCACGTTCGCCGGGATGATCGCCCGCCCGCGCGCGACCTCGTCGCGGACGAATTCCGGCTTGACGTTTTCTCGGAGCGCGACGAAGCGCATCTCCTCGGTGATCTCGCCGCGCCGCGCGTAGTGCATCTGCGTCGGCGTCGCGTCGCCGCGCTCGAGGCGGCGCGCCACCCACGGCGCGCGCAGCTTCGGCAGCCCCTGACGGACGTCGTGGCCCTGCGGCCCGGTGGTGTCGTAGACGCGCACCGGCGGCTCGCCGCCGCCGACGACGATCTCGCGCACCGGGACGCGCAGCTCGCCGTCCTGGACGTAGACCTTCGAGGAGCTCGGCAGATCCTCCTCGAGCGGCGGGATGGGGCGCGGGTTGACGTCGATCGCGTCTGAGGCCACGGGCAGGCGCCCGCGCGGTGTCGTCGTGCTCATCGGAACTCTCCCTTCGCCGGCATGACCCGGATCAGGTTCGAGGGGTCGCGCCCCGCGCAGCGTCCTTGCTGCGTCGGAGCGCCTCTCAGCCTGGGCGGCTCCCCCGGTCTATGGAAGCGACGACGATAGCGACTTCAGGAGGGATTGCAACGGCTGGGATTCGGGCGGGTCACCAGCCGCGGTGCGACCAGTGCCCGGGCATCCACACCCACTGACCGCGCCACACCCAGCGGCCCGGGACCCAGACCGACCCATAGGGGCGCGCGCCGTAGCCATAGCCGGGGCGACCGCAGCCGTAGCCGTAGCCGTAGCCGTGCCCATACCCGCCGCCGTAGCCGTAGCCATAGCCGTACCCGCCGCCGCGCCAGCCCCCGTCGACGAAGCGCCAACGCCCGCCCACGTTCGTCCACGTCGCCGGCGACCAGCGTACGCTCGCCGACGGAGGGAGCGCCCAGCGACCGGCGTTCCAGGCCCAGCTCGCGCCGTTCCAGCCCCAGTGGCCGTCGCACCACACGTGCGCCCCCGACGGCGCCGGCGGGCGGACCTCGACGCGCGGCGCGGGCGGCGCGACGGGCGCGTAGACATCGACGGCGTAGCTGCCGCCGTCGTCGTAGCGCTGCACCTCGACGGGCGGCGCGGGGGACTCGTTGGTGTAGCCGTAGGACTGCGCGTGAGCGGCGCCCGCACCACCGAGGAGCGACGCGCCGACGAGAGAGAGTGCGAAGAGCGACCGACCCATGACCTGCCTCCTTGGTCGCTCCGACGCGCCTGCTCCGAGGAAATTCACGTGTCCTTCCGCCCACGTGAGGCGTGTCACGCGACACGCACCGTCGGACAGGGGCTCGCGATCTCGCGCGGTTCCGCGTGGCACGGGCGCTGCGACGTCGGCGCCGCACCATGAAGAACCTCGCGGTCATCGGTCTCATCTGGGTGGGCTGCGCCATCGCCTGGATCATCCTCGGCTCCACCGTCGTCGTGCGCTCGGGCGACAGCTCGTCGGCGCTCACCGAGGAGGTCCACCTCCTGTGGGGGCCGCCGCACACGCAGTCGCCGCCGCGGGCGATTTGGCGCTCGACAGAAAAGCGGCGCCAGCGCGTCACCAGCTACACCCCGCAGGGCACCCCCGTCGAGAGCGACGTCGAGCGCGAGGAGGTCGTCGAGCACGCGCTGCCGCTCGTGAAGTCGGACGTCGCGGTGAAGCTCGCGCTCGAGCAGCGGCAGAAGGGGCTGCTCTGGTTCCCGACCTACGCCGTCGACTTCCGCGGCGCCTACGCCGTCGAGAACGACTCGGGCGCGCGCCGCGCCGTCGACATCGTCTTCCCGCTGGCGGCGCAGAACGCGGTCTACGACGGCTTCCGCGTCACGCGCCCCGACGGCAGCGCGGTCGCCGCGCGCGTCGAGAACGGCCGCGCGGTGGTCACCGACGAGCTCGCCCCCGGCGAGCGGCGCGAGCTGGTCGTCGCCTATCGCTCGCGCGGCACGAGCACCTGGCGCTACGAGCTGACCGCCGGCACGGGACAGGTGCGCGACTTCCACCTGGCGATGGACACCGACTTCGCCGCCGTCGACTTCCCGGCGGGGACGCTGTCGCCGACGCGCCACCGCGCGACGGGCGATCGCTGGCGCGGCGAGTGGCGGTTCGAGACGCTGGTGGCCAACGCGCCGATCGGCGTCACGCTCCCGTCGCGGCTGAACCCGGGGCCGCTCGCGGCGCGCATCACCTTCTTCGCCCCCGTCGGGCTGCTGTTCTTCTTTTTTGTCATCGCGAATTTCGCCACGGTGCGGAAGGTGCGGCTGCACCCGCTCAACTACTTCTTCTTCGGCGCGGCCTTCTTCGCCTTCCATCTGCTGTTCAGCTACCTGGTCGATCACCTGGCGATCCTGCCGGCGTTCGCCGTCGCTGCGGCGGCGTCGATCGTGCTGGTGGTGACCTACGCGCGGCTGTTCGTGGGGTGGCGCTTCGCGCTGCGCGAGATGGGCATCGCGCAGCTCATCTACCTGGTGCTGTTCTCGTTCACGTTCTTCTGGCAGGGCTTCACGGGGCTGGCGATCACCGTCGGGGCGGTGCTCACGCTCGCGGTGATGATGCAGGTGACGGGGCGAGCACAGCGCGCGGCGACGGAGCGCGCCACGACGGAGCGCGCCGTCTCGGGCTAGGCGACGAGGCGGCGGTAGCCGAGGAGCGGCTTGCCGTTCGGCGCCGTGGGCGACGGGGACGGCGTCACGGGCGCGGGCTTCGGCGGCGCCGCGGCCGCTGGCTTGCCGACGGGCGCGGGGCGCACGCCCATCACGTCGGTGTGGGTGTCGTCGGCGAAGGAGGAGCGGCGCGCGGTCGGGACGGCGCCGCGCAGCGACGGTGACGACGCCGACGGCGACGGCGCGACCGGCTTCGCAGCGGCAGCGACGGGCGCGGCCGGCTTCGCGCTGGGGATCGGCGGCGGCGCGGCGACCGGGCGGCGCACCACCTTCACCGGCGTCTCGTCGAGCTTCTTGCCGACGAGCTTCGGCGCCGGCGACGGCCGCGCCGCGTCGACGGCGGTGATGTCGTGCTTCGGCGCCTCGACGGCGGTGTGCTCCTCCTCGCCGGGCGCGCGGATCTCGGTGACGTCGTCGTCGAGCAGCAGGGCGGCGGTCTTGGTCGCCACGAACGCCGTCGACGGCCTCTTCGCCACGGCCACGGGCGCGGCCGCGACCGCGACCGCGACGGGCGCCGGCTTCGGCGCGATCACGCCCGAGACCACCGCGCGCGCCGGCGACGGCGTGACCGGCGCCTCAGCGGCGCCTCCGCCCTCGACGAGCCGGCGGAGCGCGCCATAGACGCGCTCGATGTCGTCGGCGGCGCTGCGCGCGCGTAGCTCGGCGTCGCGGACGACGGCCAGCACGCGCCGCACCTCCCACTCGAGCTCCTCGCGGCGCGCCTCGACCTCGGCGATGCGCTCTTCGTACTGCTCGCGGATGGCGAGCATCTCCTCGGCGTCGAAGGTCCTGCCCATGGCGCGCGTGAAGTGCACCGCGCGTACCACGCGTTGGCGACGAGATCTCGCGAACTTGCGTGCGTTCCCCTGGGGCTCGAGGCTCCACCCTGGTTGACCGTCCAGGGGTCGACTCTTACCCTCCTGCCACCCCACATGCCTCCAGCCGCCGCCGAGACCGTCGACCTCCACAAGCGGTACGTGGGGCACTCGAGCGAGGTCCACGCGCTGCGTGGCGTCTCGCTGCGCATCGAGCCGGGCGAGATCTTTCCGCTCCTCGGCCCGAACGGCGCCGGGAAGACGACCTGGATCTCGATCGTCTGTGGCCTGGTGCGGCCGACCAGCGGCCGCGCCAGCGTCTTCGGCCACGACATCGCTCGCGACGCGCTCGCCGCGCGGCGCCTCATCGGCCTCGTCCCGCAGGAGGTCAACTTCGACCCCTTCTTCACGGCGCGCGAGGTGCTCCGCTTCCAGATGGGCTACTACGGGATGCGTCCCGACGACGCGCGCATCGACGACGTGCTCGCGGCGATGAACCTCTCCGCCAAGGCCGACGTGAACACGCGCGAGCTCTCGGGCGGCATGCGCCGCCGGCTCCTCATCGCCAAGGCGCTGGTGCACCGCCCGCGCATCGCCTTCCTCGACGAGCCGACCGCCGGCGTCGACGTCGCGCTGCGCCGCGATCTGTGGGCCTACGTGAAGCGCCTCCGCGACGAGGGGACCACCATCGTGCTCACCACCCACTATCTCGAGGAGGCGGAGGCGCTCGCCGATCGCGTCGCGGTCATCGACCACGGCGGCCTCGTCACCCTCGATACCCCGGCGCGCCTGCTCGCGCGCCACGGACGCAGCCACGTGCGCTTCACCTTCGCCGCCCCGCTCGACGCCGTCCCGCCGTCGCTGGCGGCCTACGGCGCCACGCTAGACAATAAATCGCTGGTGGTCCCCATCCCCGACGGCGGCCCGGCGCCGCTCCTCGCCGCGGCCGCCGCGCTCCCCACCCCCGTCGTCGAGCTGCGCACCGAGCAGCCGTCGCTCGAGCAGGTCTTCCTCGCGCTCACCGGAGGCCGCGCGTGAGCCAGCCGCTCATCCCCATCGGCTTCCGCACGCTCTTCTGGAAGGAGACGCGCCGCTTCCTGCGCGTCCCCGGACAGACGCTGGCGCAGCCCATCGTCACCACCGCGCTCTATTTCCTGGTGTTCGGCTACGCGCTCGGCGGGCGCGTGCGCGAGCTCGACGGTGTCCCCTACATCCAGTTCATCGTGCCGGGCCTCGTCATGCTCGGCATCATCCAGAACTCGTTCCTCAACAGCGCCTCGTCGATGTTCATCATGAAGATGCAGGGGACCATCGTCGATCTCCTGGTCGCGCCGATCTCGACGGCGGAGATCCTGGCGGCCTTCGTGCTGGCGGCGATCGTGCGCGGCCTCCTCGTCGGCACGATCACCTGGGGGGTCGCCGCGGTCTTCGTCGGCGTGCACGTGGCCCACCCCGGCTGGGTGATCGTCTCGGCGCTGCTCGTCGGAACCACCTTCGCCCTCGCCGGCCTGGTGGTCGCCATCTGGAGCGAGAAGTTCGAGCAGCTCAACCTCGTGCCGACGTTCGTCATCACGCCGCTCACCTTCCTCGGCGGCGTCTTCTACTCGGCGCAGATGCTGCCCGAGCCGTGGGCGTCGGTGACGCGCGCCAACCCGATCCTCTACATGGTCGAGGGGCTGCGCTACGGCCTCGTCGGCGTCGCGCACACGTCGCCGTGGCAGGGCGTCGCCATCACGAGCGGCGTGATGGCGGTGGCGCTGCTGGTGGCGACCTGGATGCTGAAGACGGGCTACAAGCTGCGGGGATAACTGCTAGACAGGAACTGCGGCGCGGCGGCTACTTGTCCCAGTCGCGGCGGATCTCTTCGGGCTCGCCGGCCTTCACCGTGACGGTGATCTTCTCCTTCTTGCCCTTCGGATCGTTCACCAGCTCGATGTTGTGCTTGCCCGCCGGCAGCTCGTAGTTCTGCACCGGCGTCTGGCGCAGGCGCGCGCCGTCGACGAACACGATGGCCCAGGGGCGCACGTACACCGAGAGCGTGCCCTTGCCGACGGCGGCGGGCTTCTCCGGCTTCTTCGAGCCCTTCTCCGGCTTGGTCCTCGGATCGGTCTTGGCGACCGCCGTCGGATCGGGCTTGGGCGGCTCGGCCTTGGGCGGCTCGGGCTCGGGCGGCGTCTCCTTGTCGAGCTTCACCGCGAAGGGCTGCTCCTCCTCCTTGATGGTGAGATCGACCTCTTTGTCCTTGTACCCGTCGGCCTTGAAGACGACGTGCACCGACGAGCCGACCGCTCCCTCGTAGGTGGTGGGCGTGAAGCGCGGGTAGGCTTTTCCGTCAATCACCATCGACGCGCCCGCCGGATCCGTCGACAGCTTGAGCTTGCCCATCACCTTGGGCTTCTCTTTCGGCTTCGCCGGGAAGATGACCCGCGCCAGCGCGGCGGTGCCGGCGGCCATGATGAGCGCGACGATCGGGCCGGCGATCCAACGGCCAGCGCCGCCGCCCTTTTTCGGCGGCAGCGGATCGAGCCCGCCGGACGGACGGTTGCGCATCGCCTCGGGGACCGGAGCCGGAGCGGCGGCGCGCGGAGCAGCGGCGCCCGCGCCGGGCGCCTCGAGCATCACGGTGCGCGGCGCGCCCCCGGCGGCGGGAGCGGGCGACGGCGACGGCGCCGAGAAGGCGACCGTCTTCTGAGCCCCACCTTGCGGCTGCTGCTGTTGTCCGCGGTTCAGCGCGGCCTGCACCTCAGGCGGCACGTCCCCCAGGATCGCCGTCTTCTGGTCTTTCGGTTCCCCGGCCATGGACGGTCATCATACCTTCTGCCCAAAATTCCGTCGAGCGGATCACGTACTCCGCGCCTTGACGGAAGCTGGATTCGGCGGCTACCGTACAGCGACGATGAGAATGATGCGCGCGATCCGCGATCAGGTGCTGGTGGGTGCTCTCTACTTTGGTGGGACCGTGCTCGTCGCGGTCGGCTGCGGCGGCGCCGCGGCGGGCTTGCAGGCGGCGCAGGGGACCGCGGGCCAGCTCAAGGGCGAGACCGACAAGGTCCAGGGCCAGGTCAAAGAGGGGCAGGACAAGGGCAAGCCGGGCGGCGGCGGTGGCAAGGACGGCGAGGACGACGACGGCGATCGTCTGAAGGCGAAGCCGTCGCCGATCAACACGCCGCTAGACGACTCGCTCAACTTCGCCAAGGGCGACCGCGCCGACTGGCGCAAGGTGCAGCTGGGCGGCAAGTCGGGCGTCGCGACGTTCGAGATCCACTGGGACGAGGACGGCGCCGATCTCGACATCGACGTCTTCAACAAGTTCGGCGACAACGTCGGCGCGAACCCGCCGCGTCTGAACGGGCAACCGCTCAAGAAGGTGCTCGTGAAGGTCGACGAGCCGGGGATCTTCTACGTGCGCGTGAAGGTCCCCGCGAAGAAGGACGCGTCGATCTACACGATGGCGATCAAGTGGGGCGGCACCGGCGGTCCGCCGAAGCCCGAGGACGAGGCCAAGGCGGCCGAGGCGAAGGCGCCGGCCCCCGCGCCGGCGCCGGCCCCCGCGCCCGCGCCGGCTCCTGCACCGGGGACGCCGGGCGCGCCGGGCGGCGATCCCGCGGCGCCGATTCCGTTCGCGCAGGATCCGACGAAGCTCCTCGGGAAGATCGTGTCGGGCTACGCCGAGGGCGGCGGCTGGGTGCTCTATCTCGACAAGGGCAGCAAGCACAAGCTGAAGGCGGGCATGACCGGCAACGTGCTCGAGGGCCCGGATGGTGACAAGCTCCTCGAGGGCGGCACCTTCAGCATCAGCCAGGTCATCGACGGCGGGAAGTCGATCGCCCGCGCGTCGCTGTCGAAGCCGCTCGGCAAGAACACGCGCGTCGTCATCAACCTCAAGTAAGCGAGGCTCATCGAGACCATGCCCCGACTGCTTCGATTCGGATTCGGCTTCGGCCTGGGCGCGCTGCTCGCCCTCGGCGCGCCTGCGTGCAAGCCCAAGAACCAGAATGACACGAAGTTCGATGCCGACGCGAAGAGCGGCCCCGACGGAGCGCGCTCCGGCGCCCGCGCGGTGCGCACCAACTTCGCGGTGACCGACGAGGTCAACTACAAGGGCCAGGACAAGACCGACTGGTACCAGGTGGACCTGCGCGGCAAGCCGGGCATCCTCACCTGCTTCGTGAAGTGGGACCGCCTCGAGAGCGACATCGGCATCGACGTGTTCGACGAGCTCGGCAAGCAGCTCTCGGCGTCGGCGCCGCGCGGCAAGGGGCAGAAGGAGAAGCAGCTCCTCACGCAGATCGACAAGCCGGGGACCTACTTCGTGCGCGTCTCGGCACCGACGGAGAACGACGGCACGCAGTACACGTTCGAGGCGCGCTGGGACGAGCCCAAGCCCGAGAACATCGCCATCGCCATCGTCGAGCCGCCGCCGGAGGAGCCGAAGCCGAAGCCCAAGAAGGAGCCGAAGGAGCCGGCGCCGGAGAAGCCCGAGGCGCCGTCGAGCAGCATCCAGGGGCGCATCGTCTCGGCCTACCGCGACGGCGACAACTACGTGCTGCAGATCGACAAGGGCAGCGCGCACGGCATCAAGGTCGGGATGACCGGCTCGGTGCTGAACGGCCCCGCGGGCGAGGACGTCATCGACGGGGGCGAGCTGAAGGTCTTCCAGATCGTCGGCCCCAACAAGAGCCTCGCGCGGTCGCCGGTCAAGTCGCTCGGGAAAAACAACCGCGTCTCGATTACGCTCAAGTAGTCGGAGTAGAGATGACCATCGCTGATCACCCCCTCCACAGATCCCGGCGTGCGGCATTACCGCACCGGGCTCCTGCCTTGGGTGATGACGCCGAGTCGCTGCGAAGGCCAGGGATGGCAGATGC